>WNFG01014898.1_pt1 | contig 12358 bp, 12 predicted proteins | sample 5400431 | NCBI WGS metagenome assembly WNFG01 (sample SAMN13153346, study PRJNA577476) | soil metagenome | isolation source: 120 cm saprolite under Douglas fir tree site 2 hole 3 replicate 2 | place: USA:California | collected 2015-04-18
TCCAGGAGGCGGCGCACGAGGACGCGAACATCATCTTCGGCAGCGTCATCTCCGACGAGATGGGCGACAGGCTGAAGATCACCGTCATCGCCACCGGGTTCAACCACCGCGACACCCGCCGCATCGAGCGCAACGACGCCACGCGCGCCCTGCGGACCGCCACTCCTGCCGTCGAGCACGGCGCGCATCGCTCGCCGGCCCGCCCGGCCGAGGCGCCTCGCGCGACTCCGACCCCGCGCGCGGCGACGCCTCCTCCTCCTCAGCGCCCCGCCGGCGACCGCCCGGTCCGCAAGCTCTCCTGGGACGAGCTCCGCCAGCTCACCGGCGCCAGCGAGGACGAATTGGACATCCCCACCTTCCTCCGCCACAACGACTAGCCCAAAAGATCAACGCGGAGGCGCAGAGGCGCGGAGATCCGATTTGCTTACTCGACCGGGCACCCGCGTCCGCTCGCGAAAACCTGACAATCTCCGCGCCTCCGCGTTCGGCTTTGAAGGCTGGAGAGGCGTCAGTCGCGGGAGCGGCCGGAGAGGAAGGCGCCGGCGCGGGCGGTGAGCTGGGCGGTGCGGGCCAGCTGGGCGTCGAGGCGGGCGAACACGTCCTCGGCCCGATCGTGCAGCGCCACGTCGCGGCCCTCGCCGAGGCGGGCGAAGAGATCGACCAGCTTCTGCAGCGTCTGGTGCTCGCGCAAGAGCTCGCGCGCGGCGCGGCTGCCCTTCTGCGTGAAGACGAGCCCGCTCGCGAACAGCCGCGTGAGCGCGGCGCGGTTCCCGTCCATCACCGAGCGCACCCTTCGCTCGGCCAGCTCGCGCCGCCGCTCCTCGCGGACCGACGAGAGATCCACCACGGTGGCCCGCGACCGCCGCCGTCTCCCGCTCCGCGCATGCCGCATCGCCTTGGCCATCCCCTTCCCGTGGAACGGAACGCGCACAGGTTAGACGCGCACGCAGTGCCCGGTCAACGTGAGCGGCGCGCGCTCGGCTGGAGTATGCTGCGCCGCCTTTCCGCGCCGCCGGAGGCAACCCGACGTGTTCCACAAGCTGCTCATCGCCAACCGCGGCGAGATCGCCTGCCGCGTGGCGCGCGCGGCGCGCGCGCTGGGCGTCCGCACCGTCGCCGTGTACTCCGACGCCGACGAGCGATCGCTGCACCTCGAGCAGTGCGACGAGGCGGTGCGCCTGGGCCCCGCGCCCGCGCGCGAGAGCTACCTGGACGCGGAGAAAGTGCTGGCCGCCGCGAAGAGCACCGGCGCCGAGGCGATCCATCCCGGCTACGGCTTCCTCTCCGAGCAGGCCGACTTCGCGCAGGCCTGCGCCGCGGCCGGGTTGGTCTTCGTGGGCCCGCCGCCCGGGGCGATGCGCGCGATCAAGGACAAGTCGCAGGCGCGCGCGGTGATGCGCGGCGCGGGCGTGCCGGTCGTCCCGGGGTCCGAGGGGCACGTGACGCCCGAGCTCGCCGCCGACGAGGCGCGGGCCCTCGGCTTCCCGCTCCTGGTCAAGGCGGCGGGCGGCGGCGGCGGGATCGGCATGCAGGTGGCGAACGACGAGCCGGAGCTGCTCAAGGCGCTGCGCGCCTGCTCGGACCGGGCGCGCGCCTCGTTCGGCAAGGACGCGGTCTACCTGGAGCGCTACTTCCCGGCGCCGCGGCACGTGGAGGTGCAGGTCCTGGGGGACGGGCGCCTCACCCTGCACCTCGGCGCGCGCGAGTGCTCGATCCAGCGGCGCCATCAAAAGATTTTGGAAGAGGCGCCGGCCGCCGCCTTCGAGCTCCCCTCGCCCCGGCCGCGCCTGCGGGACGAGCTGCTCCAGGCGGGCCTGGCCGCGGCGCGCGCGGTGGGCTACGCCAACGCCGGCACCTGCGAGTTCCTGCTGGTGGGCGACCAGGTCTACTTCATCGAGCTGAACGCGCGGCTGCAAGTGGAGCACCCGGTGACCGAGGCGGTGACCGGCCTCGACCTGGTGCAGCTCCAGATCCGCATCGCGGCGGGCGAGCACCTGCCCATCGGCCAGGGCGACGTGAAGACGCGCGGGCACGCGATCGAGTGCCGCGTCAACGCCGAGGACCCGGTGAGGTTCTTTCCCTCGCCCGGCAAGATCGTCCGGTTCGAGACGCCGGTTCCCGCCGACGGCCGGTTCCACGACGGCGTCCGCGTCGACGCGGGATACCGTGCGGGCGACACGGTGACGCCCTTCTACGACTCGCTGCTCGCGAAGCTCGTGGTGCACGGCCCCACCCGCGCCGAGGCCATCGCGCGGCTGGGCGCCGCGCTCGACGCCTTCGCGGTCGAGGGAGTCAAGACCAACCTTCCGCTCCACCGCCGAATCGCCGCATCGCCCTTCTTCGCGCGCGGCGAGCTCGACACCCGTTTCCTGGAACGACTGACTCAGGAGGTCCCGCCTTGATCGACGTGCCCGCCCACATCACCGGCACCGTCTGGAAGATCGAGAAGAAGCCCGGCGACCCGGTGTCCGCCGGAGACGTGCTGGTGATCATCGAATCGATGAAGATGGAGATGCCCGTCGAAGCGCCCGAGGACGGCAAGGTCTCGGAGGTCCGCTGCAAGGAAGGGCAGCCGGTCAGCGAAGGCGAGGTGCTGGTCGTGCTCGCCAAATGAGGGCCGGCCGCCGTATTCGGCGGCGCTGTGTTCATGGCGCGGACGTCATGGATGCGCTTCAGACCCGCGAGAACAGCTCGGGGAGCCGGATCTTCAGCGCGTGGGCGATCTTGTAGAGCGAAGTGACGCTGGCGCTCGATTCGGCGCGCTCGATCTGCGAGAGCAGGCTGACCGAGAGCCCGGTCCGCTTCGCGAGCTGCTTCAGGGTCAGGGTCCGCTTCTTGCGCAGATCGCGGATGGCCGATCCGATGTTGCGGTGCAGCTCTTCCTCGGGCAGGAGCGCCAGCCCCTTCGCGGCGAGCGCCCGCCGCACCGCTCCGAGCAGCTCGTCCTCGCGCACCGGCTTGCGCAGGTAGTCCACCACGCCGCCGCGCAGGGCGGAGACGGCGGAATCGAGCGTCGCATAGCCGGTCATGAGGATGACGGCGCAGTCGGAATCGTGGTGCCGGATCATCTCCACCACGTCCAGCCCGGAGATGTCGGGCATCTTGAGGTCCACCACCGCGAGGTGGATGTCGTTCTTGCGGATCTCCTCCTCGACCTTGCGGCCGTCGGTCAGCGTCTGGACGCGGTAGCCATCCTTCTTGAGGATCTTCTCGACCAGCTCGACGGAGTCCTGGTCGTCGTCGACAACGAGGATTCGAATGTCCACCGTAGCCCCCTTCGTTGGGACGCGCAGTGAAGTCTGACGTACCTACGGTACGGCAAAGCTTGTTATCCGGCCGCGCCTCAGCGGTCAACGGACGGACGTGTAGGCGTTTACCGTACGCTGTCGCGTGATCCCGGGGGCGCGGAGTCACGTGACGATTGTGCATCGGGGTCCGTGATCGTGATCGTGCTGGTACTCGTGCTCGTGCTCGAACTCGCCGGCGACTGCGTCTCGGCGCCGCGGGCGGTGCGGAGCCACAGCGCTGCCGCGACGGCGGAGGCGACGAGCACGGCTACGATGAAAGTCGTAATGCGCGCCCTTCGCGCGTCCAGTCCGCGCCTCGCGCCGCGAATCGGAGTGGTGGTTTCTTCCGCGGCTCGCGGGTCCGGCTCCGGCTTCTCGTCGGGGCCTCCTTTCAGCGTGAGATCGTACTGGCTGATCTCGATGAGGTCGCCTTCGCGGACCAGGCGCGGTCCGTGGACCCGGCCGCCGTTGACGCGGACGCCGGTGAAGCTGCCCAGGTCCTCGACGTACACGCGGCCGCTGCGGCGCAAGAGCTTGGCGTGGCGGCGCGAGACGTCCTTCTCGGTGAGCCGGACGGGGCTCCCCTCGGCGCGGCCGATGATCAGCTCGTCGCGGAAGAGCGGCACGACGGTGCGTCGGCCCTCGTCGTCCTCGATGATCAGCTTCATCTCGGCGGCTACCCGCCGAACTTGTCGATGAGCTGCTGCAGCTGTCCCCTGGTGGCGTCGTCCGCGAAGGGCATGTAGAGCTTGTACCACTTCACCGCCGCCTTGGTATCGCCCGCGTAGACGGCCGCGGTGCCGAGCCCGCGATAGGCGAATCCGACGTATTGCTTGCTCGGCTTCAGGTCGATGGCGGCCTGGTACTTGGCGGCGGCGCCCCCGAAGTCCTTCGCGCTCACCTTCGCGTTGCCTTCCTGGATCAGCTGGTACGCCTTCTGATCGCGGCTCGCCGGGGAGAGGCCGCCGCCCTCGTGCCGCGCGGAAGCCGGCTTCTCCGCCTGCGCCTGCTGCGGCGCGCACGACAGCGCCTGCGCCTCGGCGCTGTTGGCGTCGAGCGCGAGGACCTGCTGCACCTCCTGCTTGCACGACTCGATCTTTCCCTGCGCCTTCGCCGCCTGCGCCTTGGCGAGGTGCGCGGCGGCGTAGCCGGACTTCACCTGGTCGCCCTTCTCCCGCACCCTCTCGCAGAACCAGGTGGTCTCGGTGGAGCACTTCTCGTAGAGCGCGCGCGCCTTGTCGAAGTCCTTCGCCGCGATCGCCTTGTCGAGGGCCAGGTCGACTTCCTGCGCGCGCGCCTCGTCCTGCGCCTTGGCGCGGTTCGCCGGCTTCTCTCCCTTGGCCGCCGCGGCGTCGTAGTACTCGAGCGCCTTGAGGTAGTCGTGCTTCTTGAACTCGCGATCGCCGGCCTTGGTCGCCTCGGCGGCGGACAGGTCCCCCTCGCCCCCTTCGTCGGCGCGCCTGGCCTTCCCCAGCAGGAGGAAGGCGACCAGCGCGGCGGCGACCAGCGCACCCGCGCCCGCGACCAGCGGCAGCTTGCCCTTCTTCGCCGCCGGAGCCCTCGCGCCCTCGCGGGCCCCGGCGATCAGCTCCGCGGTGGTGGGGCGCAGGCCGGGCTTCGCCTCTTCGGCCTTGTCCGCGGGCAGGGTGAACTTCTCGCCCGGCGCGCAGAAGCGGAACTTGAGGTGTCCCAGCTCGACCGTGTCGCCGGGCCTGACCGCGCCGATGGCGTACTGCTCGCCGTTGATGTGCACGCCGTTGGCGCTCTTGTTGTCGACCACTTTCCAGCTCGCGTCCTCGAGCACGAACCGCGCGTGCTGGCGGCTCATCGACTGGTGATCGATGGCGATGTCGTTCTCGTCGCTGCGCCCGATCTTCACCTCGGTGCGCGTGAGGAAGAACTCCTTGCCGCGCACGTTGCCGGTGAGGCCCACCAGGCGGGGCATCTCGCCCTTCTGCAGGTCGCGGACGTCGACCTGCGGGGCGGACTTCATGATGTCGCTGACGCGGATGATGGCGGTCGCGCCGCCCGCGCTCGCGGAAGCCGTCGAGGCGCTGCCGGGGGCCGGGCCCGCCGCCGGAGGGGGCGGCGGCTCCGCGGCAGCGGCGGCGGAAGCTTGCACCTGCGGATGGGGGATGGCCGCCGGCCTCTGCGCCATCATCGACGGCGGGATGGTCGTGCGCCCCATCTTCGGCTGGGTGGGAGGCGGCGTGGTGGGAACCTCGATCCGGCCCTGGACGCCGAGATCGTAGTCGCCGATCTCGATCAGGTCGCCTTCCTTGATCTTGGTGGGGCCGTTGATGCGCTCGCCGTTGACGCGCACGCCGTTGTAGGACCCCAGGTCCTCGATCACCAGCGAGCCGTTGTCCTTCTTCAGGCGCGCGTGCCGGCGGGAGACGTTGCGCTCGCTCAGCTTGATGATGTTCCCGTCCTGGCGCCCGATGGTGATCTCTTCGCGCACGAGCGGGACGACGGTCTTCCGTCCCTCGTCGTCCTCGATGATGAGCTTCATGAGGTCCTCCGCCCGAGGCGCTTTCTGCCTGGGGCGTGTGGTGAGCGAGGGCCTGCCGCGTACCCCCCTCAGTGATCATCCTAGTGCAGATGGGCGCGTGGACGGAAGAAGCGACTGTCGGGTCGCCGACGGCCCGGGATGCCGCGCTGCGTCCAGGGTCGGCGCGCGAAATGCTGGCCGTTTCCGGCATCCCCTGGGTGACGCTGCTCTTCCTGCTGGCGTGCGCCTGGGTGCTGCTGGCGGCCGGCGGAATGAGGGGGGCCCTGTCGGTTTCCGGATTGCTCGCGTACGGGGCCAAGGCCACTCCGCTGATCCTCGATCGGGGGGAGACGTGGCGCCTGCTCTCGGCGAACCTCCTGCACAAGGACCTCTTGCACCTCGCGTTCAATGCCTTCGCCATCTGGAACGTGGGGGGCGCGCTGGAGCGGGCCGTCCGGCCGGCCGACTACCTGGCGTTGATCATCTTCACTGCGCTGGGGACGACGGTGGCTTCCGCGGTCGGCGCCGATTCGATCTCGCTGGGAGCCTCGGGCGTCGCCTTCGGTGTGCTGGGCGCGTCCGCCACCTTCGGCTGGCGGCGCGCGGTGCGCGGACGGCTGCGCGCGCATTTCGGCCTGCGGCTCTTGCCCTGGCTGTTCGCGCTGTTCCTGGCCGGGCTCGGCTCGGCGGGCGTAGACAACTGGGGGCACGGCGGAGGGCTGCTCGCGGGAGCTGCGTGCGGGCTGTTCCTGACTCCGCGGGAGTGGCCGGGCGAAGCGGCGGCGCGCAGGCTCGCCGCCGCAACCGGGGCCCTGCTGGGGACGGTCTCGATGGGGATGTTCGCCGCTCCTGCGCTGCCGGTGCTGGGAGCTTTGCGCGAAGGTCCGCTGAGGATCGCCGCACGAGATCTCGTACACGAACGGGCTGTCCACGCCGTGGCGGAACTCGGTCACGCTGCTCTCGGCCCCGGGTTGCCGCGGATCGGCCGACCTGGTGCGCGGCGCGGTGACCAGGGACCTGTGGCGCCTGGCCGACGTGGGCGCGCTCCGCGCGGTGGACGTTGCGGAGCCGCACCCCGGGCGCGTGGCTGGATCGGTGCGCGTGGTCGCGACCGTGCTCGGTGAAGACGGGCAGGCACATCTCGAGGCGGTCTGCACGGAGCGCGACCGCACCGCGCTCGCGGTGGTGGTCCTGCAGCCGCTCTCGGAACGGCCGACCGAGCTGGCGGATCGGATCGCGCGGACGGTGCGGTGGCCGGTGGTGCCGCCTTCGCCGTAATCTACCGAGTCACGGCGAAGCGCGCCGAAGCCGAGGCGCCCAGACCCACCGTGTCGACGGCGGTGAGGACGGGCTCGGCCGCAGTGGCCGATGGGTCCAGCGCGCCGGTGTCCACCGCCATGCGGAACGAGCCGTCCAGCTGGAGCGCGAGGGTCGTCCCCGGGGAAGTGGTCAGCGTCACCGCCGAGCCGTCGAAGACGTGCGCCCGGAGCTGGACCACGGCGCCCCGCGGCACCGGCTGCGAAGGCACGCTGCTCGCGTCGATGAACACGCGCGGGGCGAGGTCGTCCAGCGCGAGCGCGCCGGACAAGACGGTGGCGTGGCCCAGGTCGTCGAGCACGAAGACTTCCATCGGGACCGTCGCCTCGACGCCGGCGGGAGCGAGCTGGAGCGGGATGTCGAAGCGGATCCGCCCACCGGGTTCTCGCGCTCCCTGGACGGTCTTGCCGTTGATGCGAAGCGACGCGGTCGCCACCTCCGCGCCCCCGTGCGCGCGGTCTACCCGGACCCGCACGGTGGCTGTCTGCGCGCGGGCGAAGAGCGTGCGCGGCACCTCGTCGAAGACGGCGCGCGGCGGGCTCTGGCAAACTCCTTCGGCGCAGAACAGTCCGGCCGCGCCTCCTTCGCAGTCCGCGTCCCGGCTGCAGCTGCCTCCTGGATCGGGGACGCAAGCGGCCAGCGCGAGGGCCAGCGCGGCGCCGCCGGCTCCGAGGCATGCGGCGGGCGCGGCGCTCACCACCACAAAGCCACCGCTATCGCGCCGAGCACGGCCGCCCCTGCGATCATCGCCCGCCCTGCGATCGACTCGCGCCGCGCCCGCCCGTACCGCGGTCCGTCGGTCGCGTCGAGTTCGCCCGCCGCGAATCTCGCGTGCAGGTCGTCCGACACCCTCGCTCCGTCCCACCACAGTGCTGCTCCTCCAACGGCGAGCGCCCCGGCTCCCGCGGCAATCCAGGGTGCCGCGCGGGCGCCGCGCGAGCGCGGGCGGGACGTCGCCTCCTGGGGCGCGCGCACCGGGCCGCCGACGGCACCCGTCGGCGCGGCGTTGGCAGACGGCCCGCCCGGAGCCGTTGTCGCTGTCGGAGTCGCAGTCGCTGTCGGAGTCGCAGTCGCTGTCGGAGTCGCAGTCGCTGTCGGAGTCGCTGTCGTAGTCGGAGTCGCAGTCGTAGTCGGAGTCGCAGTCGAGGTCGAGGTCGGGTTCGTGGTCGAGGTCGTGGTCGTGGTCGTGGTCGTGGTCTCGTTCGCTTTCGAGCTCTGCTTCGCCGCCCCCGCCCCCGCCCCCGCCGCCGCCGTCGCGCTCGGTCCCCGCCGCGGCGGCCCGGGCTCCGGCCTGGGCGCCTTCTTCTTCTTCTTCGCCGGCGGCGCCTTCTCGTGCTCCTCGTCCGGCACCTTCCTGTGCTGCTCCTCGATGAGCACGTTCAGCTCCGCGAGCTGCCGCGTGACCTCCTCTCTCAGCTCCCCCTCCGGCGCCGCGCGCAGGTAGCCGCGGAACGCCTCCTTCGACAGCTCGTACTGCTTCAGCCGGCGCCGCACGAGCCCCAGCCGGTAGAGCAGTTCCGGCGCTCCTTCTTCTCGGTAGGCCTCCTCGTATTCGCGCGCCGCCTGCGCCGCGTGACCGGTGCTCTCCGCCGCCTGCGCGCGCTGGCGGTGGCCCGCCGCAAAGGCAGAGGCGCTCAGGAGGAGACACAGCAGGGTAGGGGCCGCTCGCACTTCGCGGATGCTCGCGTGCAGCACTCGGCGCGGTCAAGCTTCGCTCCTTGCCGCTTCAGGGGAGGCCGTGCTACCCCGGCCGGGGATGGCGCGCTCTCCGAGACTGCACGCGACCGCACCCGAGCCCGAGCCCGTCCCCGAGGTCTCGCCTCCGCAGTGGGGCGACGCGCTGCCTGCACCGGTGCTGAAGACGCCCTGGCTGCGCTGGCTGGCCCCGCTCTCGGGCGAGCAGCGCTGCGTGGTCGCCCTGTGCGCCTTCTCCGCGCTGCTCTTCGTCCCGTGGCTGGGCGCGACGGGCTTCTGGGACCCCTGGGAGCCGCACTACGGCGAGGTCGCGCGCGAGATGATCGCGCGGGGCGACTACCTCCATCCCTGGTGGGAGTCGGCCTACTTCTTCTCCAAGCCCGCGCTCGACCTGTGGCTGATGGCCGCGGCGATGCTCGCCGTGAACACCAACGGCCCGGACCGCTGGGTGGGCGTCTTCACCGAGTGGGGCGTCCGCCTCCCGTTCGCCGCGCTCTCCGCTCTCGGCGCCATCCTGCTGTTCGTCGCCGCCAGCCGCCTCATCTCGCGCCGCGCCGCCCTGCTCGGCACCGTCGCCACGCTCACCGCGCCGCTGTTCGTGATGCTCGCGCGCCAGGCCGTGCCCGACCCCGTCTTCGTCGGGTTGCTCTCGGCGGCGATGGCCTGCCTCATGATCGCGCTTTTCGCCGAGCAGCCGGGCCCGGGCTGGGCGATCGCCTTCTACTGCTTCGTCGGCCTGGCGACGCTGTCGAAGGGTCTGCTGGGTTTCGCCCTGCCCGGCGCAGTGACCCTGGTGTACTGCATCGCGACTGGCGAGTGGCATCGCTTGCGCCGCCTCCGCCTGCTCACCGGGACGCTCATCGTCCTGGCCATCGCCGCGCCCTGGTACCTCACCATGTTCGCCTTCCCGGGGAACGACGACGAGGGCAAGACCTTCTTCGAGCGCTTCATCGTCCACGACCACTTCAAGCGGCTGGTCACCGGCGTCTACACCAGCACTCCCGGCGGCACCTTCATCTATTTGATCGAGCAGCTCGGTTTCGACTGCTTCCCCTGGGTGTTCGCCTTGCCGGGCGCGCTCGGAGGCGTGCTCGCGCGCCGCACGCTCCGGCCGCAGACCACGCGCGACCGCGCGCTGTTCTTCGTGCTCCTGTGGGTGCTCATCGGGTTCGCCGTGTTCGCCTTCAGCGCCACGAAGTTCCACCACTACGCGTTCCCGGTGGTGCCGCCGCTCTTGCTCCTGTGCGGCGTGTGGCTCGAGCGCGTGCTGGACGAGGGGCTCCGCGCCCACGCCGGCGAGCTCCTCGCCGGCGCTCTGGTGTACGGGCTCGTCGCCCACGACCTGGCGCTGACGCCCAAGCACGTGGCCGACATGTTCGTCTTCAACTACGAGCGGCCCTACCCGGAACGCGAGACGGACCCGCGCCGCGTCTTCACCGTGCTCTTCACCGCGGCGGCGGCGGTGGCCCTGTCTCCGTGGCTCCTCGACCGGGCCGGGCAGGCCTGGCGGGCCGCTTTCGACGGAGGAGTCGCCCCAGGACCGGACCATCCTGGTCGGCAGCCTCGCCGCCCTGGCGGTGGTCTTCGCCATCTTCCTCGGATGGTTCCACTGGCGCGCGCTGTCGCCGCACTGGACGCAGCGCGACCTGTTCTGGGAGTACTACCACCAGAGCGCGCCCGACGAGCCCATCGGCGCGTACCTCATGAACTGGCGCGGGGAGACGTTCTACTCGAAGAACCGGGTGCGGCAGCTCAAGGAGAACCAGAAGCTGGGCGAGTTCATGGCGGGTCCTGGCGATCGCAAGTGGCTCCTCGTCGAGCATGCGCGCCTGACGGCGCTGCGCACCGCGCTGGGCCCCTCGGTCCGGCTGCGGGTCGTCGAGTCGCGCAACAACAAGTTCGCGCTGACCGTGGCCGAGCGGCGCGAGCAGGCTCAGCCATCGCCGCCGCCGGCTCCGGCGCAGAACGGCGCCCAGCCGCAGCCTCCCGGCGCCGGAGGTCAGAGCGGCGGCACGCCGGGGCCCGCCGCGCCGCCGCCGCCGTCCACCATATTCGGCGCTCCGCCGTAGGAGAAGGTCCGTGCCGGTCGTCCTGGTCGTCGACGACGAGCCAGCCATCCGCGAGAGCCTGGCTTTCGCGCTGCGCCGCGACGGGTTCGCGATCGAAGAAGCCGCCGCGCTGCGCGACGCCGAGCGGCGGAGCGCCGACGCCGACCTCATCATCCTCGACCTGGTGCTCCCCGACGGCAGCGGCCTCGATTTCCTCCGCGCGCTGCGGGCGCGCTCCGACGTGCCGGTCATCGTGCTGACCAGCCGCGACGAGGAGACCGACCGCGTGGTCGGCCTGGAGATGGGCGCGGACGACTACGTGCTCAAGCCGTTCTCGCCGCGCGAGGTGGTGGCGCGCGTCCGCGCCGTGCTGCGCCGCTTCCGCGGCGACCGGCCGCAGGAGGAGCCGCCGCTGCAGGGTCCGGGAGGGCTGCGCGTCGATCCGCGCACGCGCCGCGCCGCGCTCGGCGGGAACGAGCTGGCGCTCTCGCGCACCGAGTTCAACCTGCTGGCCGCGTTCCTCAAGGCGCCCGGGCGCGTGTTCGAGCGCAGCCAGCTGCTCGACGCGGTGTGGGGCAGCGACGTGGTGGTCGGCGACCGCACCGTCGACGTGCACGTCAAAGCGCTGCGGCGCAAGCTGGAGGAGGCGGGCGGCGATCCGAAGCTCCTGGAGACGGTGCGCGGGGTAGGATATCGGCTGAGGGACGAGCCGTGACGCTGGGCAGGCAAGGGCTGCTCGCCCTGCTGGCGCTGGTCTTCCTCGTCGGCCTGGTGCTGACCATCTCGCGGCTCGTCGCCGCCCGGCGCAGCGGACTCTCTTTCCGACTTCAAGTTTTCCTGCCGCTCGCCGCCACCACCCTGACGCTCTCGGCGGCGTTCGCCGTCATCGTCATCGACCGGTTCACCGCGCGCGCCTCGGTGTTCGCGCAGCGCGGCGCGCAGGACGAGGCGCGCGTGCTGGCCGAGTTGGCCTCGCGCGCGCTGGACGCGCCCGGCGCGACCCTGGACGGGGCGGCGCAGCAGCTCTCCCGCGTGCTGCCCGCCTTCACGCACAGCGAGATCGCCACGCACGTGGAGATCGTCGACGCGCAGGGCCGCACCGTGGTGGCGGTGGGCGAGGCCCAGGACCGGCCGGGAGTGCAGATCGTCGTCGCCAGCGCTCCCATCCGCGACCAGGGGTTCGTCCGCGTGCGCAAGGCCACCTTCGGCATGGTGGCGCTGATGAGCGACGTGGCGCCCAAGGTGGCGCTGCTCGCGTTCATCCTCGCCCTGGCCTCGGCGGTGGTGGCGATCCTCATCGGCCAGGCGGTGGCGGGACCCATCGAGCGGCTCACGCGGGCGGCCCAGCGGGTCGCCGCCGGCGAGAGGCAAGCGGCGCTGCCGCAGCCGCGCGGGCGGGAGGTGCGCGAGCTGACCGAGGCCCTGGAGTCCATGCGGCGCGAGCTGGAGCAGCGGCACGCGCTGGAGAACTTCGTGGCCGACCTGTCGCACGAGCTGAAGAACCCGATCGCCTCGGTGCG
>WNFG01006107.1_pt1 | contig 12352 bp, 8 predicted proteins | sample 5400431 | NCBI WGS metagenome assembly WNFG01 (sample SAMN13153346, study PRJNA577476) | soil metagenome | isolation source: 120 cm saprolite under Douglas fir tree site 2 hole 3 replicate 2 | place: USA:California | collected 2015-04-18
GCCAATAAAATCGGCTTGCAGCAAGTCTCCATTTTCACTGATGACGTTACTGATCCCTGGCACATCCTTGAGTACCTGAACCGTCTCAGGGACGCCCTCCAGCACGCGAATTTCAAGCTGACGCCCTCCTCCCAGCCGTCGCGTAACCTGTTCGACCTCCCCAGAGACCACCAGCCGGCCCGCTTGCATAATCGCGATGTCCGTACACATCTCCGCCAGCTCCAGCAGGATATGCGAACTGATAATAATCGTCTTGCCCATTGCCTGCAAAGTCCGCAGCAGTTCGCGCAACTCCACGCGGGCGCGGGGATCGAGTCCCGAGGCCGGTTCATCAAGCAGCAGCACCTCCGGGTCATGCACCAGAGCGCGAGCCAGGCATAGCCGTTGTTTCATACCACGCGACAGCGACTCCACAAGCGCATCGCCTTTTGTAGTCAGATCAACCAGTTCCAGCAGATCCTTGACCGTGCTGGCCTGTTTCTTGCGCGCAATCCCATGGATCCCCGCGAAAAATTCCAGGTACTCCACCGAGGTCAAATCAGGGTAGACACCAAAGAAGTCGGGCATATAGCCCACCTTGCGTTGAATGAGCGTGGGCGTCTTGCCTACCTCCTCGTTGTCGAACCACACCTCGCCACTGCTGGGCGTCAGCAGAGCTGCCAGGATGCGTATCAAGGTCGTTTTGCCAGCACCATTAGGACCAATCAGCCCATAGATCGAACCCGGCGCTATCTCCAGGCTCAGATCATTCAGCGCATCAACCTTGCGATAGTGTTTAGACACATGCTGTATTTTGATCATCTATCTCTTACCGTAATCTAACTGTATCCGTGGGGGCCGATTTATCGCGCCCACTAAGAGACTGTTCATTGTAAACTCAATGTCGGCTTGCCAAAGAAAATGGTACCCACCGTACTATCCTGGTTGGCAAGCCGCAAGAGCACTCGACCATCAGCATTGATATAGGCTTTCGTATCTGGCGTTGAGAATGTGAACCCGCTCAGCGTGATCGTATCCCACGCATTCGTCTGCCAATTGAAGAGGTAGGCTTGCAAATGACTTGCATCTACCACCGGGCCTCCCGATGTGGAAGGCGGCCCTCCTATTTGTGCCAGATTAGCAGGTTCAGAAACGCTTAAGTTGCTCACCTGCATGTTTGAACCAATAGTTACGGCGAACTCAAAGGTCATGCTGCCCGTAGTCATCGTGTAGGCACCGGGATACTGTGCCTGTATATTGCTGCCTTGCACATCAACTAATTGCCCGGTCATAAAGTTTGAGGGCAGGTTCAACGTGCTGGAAAAATCGATATTGAGTGGAGACTGAACAAGCGTCTCCTGCAGGCCAGAAGGGCTGGTGCCATTCACCGTCACATTACTGGTTGTATCCGTCGGCGTATCTGCCCAACCAATCAGCGTAGCGGGTGAACCAGCTACTAACAGTGGATCATTGACATTGAAGGTGATTGGCCCCGCTCCTCCCTTCATAAAGACGGTTGTACCAGATGGAGACACTACAGAGTAGGGTGCCGATTTACATATGCCGCCACCACAGGAAACATAGGAGGAGTAGCCTCCTTCACCGCTCAGTGCGGCTAAGATTGCCATGTGACGCTCCAGCTCGTTCTGCGGTGGCGAACCATTGAAGGGCGTGGGTAATCTATTGCTTGCGGCAAGCTGGTCTGCGAGGCTCGTACCGGCGTTGTTCGATGAGCTGTTCAATACCAGCCTGACCTGTGCGCTCTGTCCTGCTGACAAATGGCCAACGCGAGCAAAGCCATTGCTCATCAGCACATACACATCGTTCAGCCCATAGCTGAGCGTGTTCGTAACTGTACCGCTCAGCACCCCATTGTGCAACGCCAATTGGGAGTCGATACCACCTTGTATGGCACGATCTCGATCCGCAATCAGCGAACGGGTCGTCGAGAACGTCACCCCTTGCAGCTTCACATCAGTGCCGTTTTGTCCAGGCGAAATTGTCGCCGGTGGTGCTGAATCTGGAGACTGGTTCACTTGATCTATTGATGGTTGCACTAAGCCATTGCCAGGAATATGCACCTGGTAATCACCTTGATTCAGCACAAAGACCCCTACGTAGGTGGTAACGTGGGCCGATGATGCCCCCTGGTTGAGTTGGATAATCGAGACGCTATTGCTCAAAATGGACGCACCCTTCTGCTGTATGGCTAGCCCATAGGTGAGGAGAGAGAAGACCACAATACTGCTTAAGACGATGCGCCAGCTCCAGTCGCGCCGCTTGCTCCAGCGTACAATTAGCAAGCGCACCGGCCCAAGCATCACCAGGTAGCCAAGCACCAATAGCAGCAGTAGCCATGGCGATGGGAAAGCGTTTGACAACAGATTCTGGAGTAATCCTCCCAATCCACCTGTTTGCAAGGGGTTTACCTGTAAAAAGCCGTTATTTGAGTTGAGCAGTTTATCGCCCAGTGTGCGTTGAACAAGCCCTCTCCACAGCGTATTGGCGCCGCTCCAACTGGCAACCGGTTCAAGCGTCGGGTCGAAGGCCACATAGCAAATCATGCCCTGTCCTTCATGCTCCTGCACAATCAGCGGTATCCCACCAGAGGCCAGCACAATACTCGTAGGGGCCCGATTTTTCGCGCCCCCGTTCGCGCCCCCGTTCCTTGGGACGTTCCCTATACTTACCGTAACGGGAGCATCAATCGTACCCGTCGGCGCCTGCTGTATCGCGCTCCCAAAGGGCAAGAGACGAGTGCCCCTCGGCAGCGTGCCGCTCCCGTTGATGGTGACCGGCAGCAGGCTCGCGGGAAGCGCGCTCAGCGTGCGCCGCCATTCGGGACCTCCGGCCTCAATCAAGGCACCACCTTGATTCACCCAGGTTTGTAAAGCAGTAAGCTGCTCGTTGCTCAGGCTACTGCTGGTAAAGTTATCCAGTACGATTAGATCAAAGTTTTTCAGCACCACTGCCGAAGGCGGCAGAGTGCTGGCGTTCAATGCCTCCACAATCATCGTGCCACCCTGGTTGGGCAGCGGCACGCTATACAGGGCGTTAAAGCCCGTATTTTGATCGGAAAGTATGCCAACGAAGATATCATTTTGCCCCAGCGCAGCAATAGTGCTGCTTTGCCTGCTCACAATCTTCCCATTGCTATCCAGTAAATTGATGCTGATATTTTGTGTAGACCCCGGTGAATTGAGGGTGATTGGAACGTACATCGTGATCTGTTTTTGGGCGCCATTAGCCAGAGTAATAGGTGATGTATAAGCCGGAGAGGGGAACGAATTTGCATTACCTTGCCCTGCAAAGGGAGAGGGTGCAGTGATTGAGAGGCTTCCAGTGAAATCCGCACCACTATTGCTCAATGCAATTTGAAATGGCACCCAGTTTCCATCTCTGTAACGTGCATTAAAGCCCGCGCTCACCTGGAATGTAGGGGCGCGATTTATCACGCCCTCGTCTATCGTGCTCGTCCGATGCATCGCGCCCAATGTGCGTGTTGCATGGGCTGATGCATGTGAAGGCGAAACCAAAAAAGCAATAGTGAGTACCAGGAACAACCCGTAGAGGCCCATGTGGGGCTGTATCGCGCCCCAACATCGTTGATTTCTATCTACCATGGCCGACGCCTCTCTTGTCATTTCTTTAGGGTTGCTATCATCTTTGACCCAAAACAATGCCTCATCAACTGTACCTGTTATACGTCGTAGACCGACCTCAATCTCACTTCCGGCAAGGCTATACTTGATGGCATTGCTCAGCAGGTTGTTATTGAGTGGATGATTCAGCAGGCTGCTTTACATGAGTTACCCCCAATTTATAGGACAAACACGCTGCATTTTGAAGAGAACAAGCATGTCTCAAGGTAAGAGCGTCTTTATGCCATCTGGCCCACCAATAATTGCCAGCTCCACCATATTGAAGAAGAGGCCCGTCTCTACCACCCCAACAATACGCTTGATCTGTGCTTGTAGCTCTGCCGGGTGTGTAATGCCGTTGGGGAAGGAGCAGTCGAGAATCATATTGCCATTATCGGTAACAAACACCTGGTTCGCCGGTTGTCGCACGCGCACATCCGCGCCAAGAGCCTCCAGGCGTTTGCGTACAGGCGTGATGGCAAAGGGCACAACTTCAATGGGTAATGGGGAGTTGCTGCCCAGACGTGGAACTTGCTTGGTTATGTCTCCAATCACCACAAAGCGACGTGCCGCCGATGCGACGATCTTCTCCCGCAGCGGTGCTCCGCCCCCGCCCTTAATCAGAGCTAACTGGGGGTCAATTTCATCGGCTCCATCAATTGCCAGGTCAAGCTCAGGGTGGGCGTCCAGGCTGGTGAGGGGAATGCCGAGATCGTTGGCAAGTTGCTCGGTAGCTTTTGAAGTGGGCACGGCTCCTCTGATGCTCAGCCCTTGCTGGATGCGCAGGGCCAGTCTACGAATAAGGTAGACCGCTGTAGAGCCTGTACCCAAACCCAGCACCATGCCATCTTCAATCAGCCTGGCGGCGGCTTCACCGGCTAGTTGTTTCCAACTGTCTTGCTGCATGTCGTGTTGCATTATTGATCGTTGCTCCTGTTGGGCGCAATTCATTGCGCCCCTACAATCCCTTGTGATATTTGTTCCGAGTATAGCATTTTTGATAAGAGAATACCATTTTGAATTTCCAACAGGAATGCTCAAATTGTTGCGCCTTCCCCTTGGAAATTCAAAATGGTACCAGTTCCTATTCACTTGTCATCGGAATAGCATCGTGATACACTCTGCAAGTAATACAAAAATCGCACAAGCAAAACCATTGTAGGCGGTAGCAGCTATGTCTGAACTGTGGCGCATTCTCCTGGTTGAAGATGATGACAATCTCAACCAGAGTATTGTCAACTCGCTTCGCAAAGACGGATATTTCGTTCAGGGCGTCAGGAGTGGAGCAGAGGCAATACGCATCGTCTGGTCGGAAGAATACGATGTCGTGATTGGCGACCTCAAAATGCCAGGAGCAGATGGCTTTGAGCTGCTTCAATGGCTGCGCACATATCGCCCCAAAACACGCATGATAATGGTTGCCCCCTTCGGTTCTGCCGCGACCCGTACACAGGCGTTAGAAGCTGGAGTGGTGAGCTATTTAGAAAAGCCCCTGGATCTTCATCTGCTCAAAGAAGAACTGCGCCGCTTGCTTCAGCAGACAGGGTTTTCAGCCAGCCTGGACTCATTTGACCTGTTGGATGTGATACAAATTATTACGATGAGCCGCAAAAGCATCGCGCTACTGGTGAATACCGGGCTGGAAGAGCGCGGCATATTGCGTTTCCAGGGGGGAGAATTAATCTGGGCAGAGTACGGCATGCTGCGCGGAGAAGAAGCCTTTTTCGCCCTGGCCGCACACAAAAATGGCACCGTCACTCACCAGCTCTGGAATGAACAGATTGTCCCAAACGTCAAACAACCGCTTTCACGCCTGATTTTTCAAGCCCTCCAATATCGTACCAAGTATGCCACCACGTCCCCAATGCAGCAGCCCACAGGCGAACAGGGCATAGTAGTGGCACCCCTTGCGGGTGCCATGGCGGCCATCTCCCCTGTACAGCCGCCCACAGGCGAACAGGAGGCACTTGCCCGCGTAACTCCGCTCCCTCCGTCCGCTGTCTGGAAGGCAGACGAGGAAGATAGCCCTTTCATGGTATTGGAAGAAGAGCAGGACAGCGTTTCTAACAAGAAAGCAGAACATGAACCAACGGGTTCGTCCATAGTAGGGATACCCCTTGCGGGTACCCTGGGGAGTGGTGGGAGTGGCGGGAGTGGCAATGGAGGAGATAAAGAATGGTGGCAGCAATCAGGAAAGGTGCCAACCGTAGGGGCCCGATTTATCGCGCCCAACACCAGCAGCGATAATGGGAGCCTGCAATCGCTCACTGCCGGAGCAAGCGAGACATCCCTGGCTAGCGGGCAAGCTGCTGCTAACGGAACGAGTATTGTTCCTTCTACCGTGCGTAAGATACCAGCAAGTCAGCGAAGCGATCTCCCGTCCTGGTTGACAGATCAACCAACAAAGTCTGATATGCCTATGTTACGCCTTTCATCACTTACAGGCACTGGTCAGGTGCCGGTCGCACCAGCCTCTGCACCCGTTGCTAAACCCTCGCCGGCTGAATGGCAACCAACGCCACCTCAAGCGAAGGCAACTGAGCAGTTGTCGCCGAAACAGGCAAGCGGAGCCCAAAAAGCAATTTCTCAAGAGAGTAATCCAGCAGTACAGCACCCACAGCACTCACGGTACCCACAGTACCCCAGTTCGCCAGAGTGGCTGCCACCTGAGAAGACCAAATCAACATATGGATCGCTGCAAAGCATCCCCACATCCTATAAGACAGGCGATGCGCTCTCTCTGCATGAAAAGGAAGAGAGCGTTTCCCTCGCTCTATCGAATACAGGAAAAGCGGGACCGCAACACTCCTCAAAGCGCAACTATGCAGCCCTGGTTGCCGCCTTACAAACCCTGGGTTATTCGATTCCAGGCTTTATCGCTGCCGCCGTTGTGAGCTTAGATGGACAACCAATTGCCCAGGTAGCGATTGACGATCTCGACATTTCGCCGATATGTGGATACTTCAGTAATATTCTGCAAGGTGTAGTCATTTCACTGGGACACGAGCATTGGGGCGATCACGAGGATACTGTGATTACCAGTACTGACCGGCATATTCTGCTGCGGCTGATCGGTAGCAACAAAGAAGCTTTCCAGGTATTGATCACCACCCGTGAGTCGGACCCCGTAGAGAGCCTGGAAGTGATGGCGAATGTCGAAGGTGCTCTGGGAGCAGCATTACGCTAGCTGCAGGCGGCAAGAAGTCAAGAAGAGTTATTAAGGCAGTAAACATGAGTAATAAACCAGCGCCAACTGACGAAGAACAAAAAATAAATCGAAGGTCCTTCATCATAGGAATATGTATTGGCTTAGCATTTATCATCCTCTTCACCATACTCTACTTCGCCGGGTTCATCAGAGGCTAATCGCCGGTAATTATTCAGGACTACGAGTCGCCGCAGGCGGCTCGTCTATTTATGTTGTGGCAAGGTTTTTGCAGCCAGCGGCGGCTCGTCTATTTATGTTGTGGCAAGGTTTTTGCAGCCACAGGCTGCAAAAACCTTGCCACAACTAAAAATGTTTGCGAACTGCCGCAGGCAGCGAGTAGTCAAGGATTCAAGAAATTAATGAAACCTGAAGAGTTAGAATAGATAGCTATTCAAGTAACTGCTTCAAGCGGGTCAAATCAGGCTCCTGAAGTGGAGTTGGTGAAGCTGGAATGACAGGCTCCTTTTGCCCAGGCAATTTACCTTCCACCTGTTTCTTTGCAGGTATGTTCTCCTGTGGTTTTGGAGGGAGGAGGGGTGATGGTTGAGGCTTTGCTTCGTGCAGCAAAGGCAGGTCTCGTAAAGGCTTATTTTTGGCCTTGAGATCTTGCATCTGCTGCTCAATCATCTGATCCACGGAGAGTTGTTCGAGCTGGGTGGTCAAGTCACGGTTGTGCAAATCGGCCAGTGCTCGTGCGCGAGCCTCCGCCTCTAAAACAGCATCCTGTGCGCGAGCCGCACGCTCTTTCTCCTTTGGCCCACCTGTCTTGCTCAAAGCATCAAAGACACGCTGCTGAAGCAGAGCATTGCGCTTGCGCGTGACAAGCAGTTCGATGGTTGTCTCGACCTCTGAGATTTTCGCCTCTAACTGGCGCAGCGCACTACGCATAGTGATTACCAACTGCTCCTGGTCCTTCTGGAGTTGCTGGTAGCGTTTTGCCTGTTTGAGGATATCGTTGTAGTGGGTGAGGTCCGTGCGTGCTGCATCGTCATTATTTTGTTGGATCGCCTGCTCAGCTCTTTTCAACCACATTTCGGCCTCCACCGTTTTCTCCTTGCTGCGTTTTTGCAACTTATGGCCCTCGGCGATGGCGGTAGCAACCTGTGTCTTGACCTGTACTAACTGGTTGTGCATGTCCAGTTGTAGCTGTCGCAGAACCCGCTCCGGGTCATCTGCCTTCTCGATCATTGTATTGAGATTAGCTCCCAGCAGCGTAAGCACACGTTCCAACAAATTCATTTACATTCTCTCCCCCTATAGTGTATAACGGCCCTGGCATCCCTTACAGATACCAGGCCCGATTTTTATCAGTACCCTGGCCCTTATCCCCTTTTTAATGGTAGGTATTTGAAAATGACCTGCGAAGCGAAGCGTAGGGGCGGGGGTTGGGTTGGGGGTGGAGGGGCCCTTGTGGCCGCCCGCGTCCTTTGCCCTCCCCCGCCCCTACGAGACCCGCTAGACCTGAAAGAACCCTACGATTTGTCGACCGGAGTCGACTCGACGGTTGGTTTGGCGTGGTTGCCTTTCGTGTTGGGCTGGTCGCCGTCCTGGTTCGCCAGTGCTGGTACACGGCTCATCAGGTCGCCAATGCTCGTGCCGCTGAGCAGTTCGAAGAGGGCTGGCACCTGGGCTACCATGTTGACGATGTCGCCGGTGAGGCGGCTGGCTCCCAATCCGTGGGTGCTGTCACTGCTGCCGGTGGAGACGATGGTGACTTTGTCAACCTTGCTCAACGGCTCAGCAATAGCGCGGACAATTTCGGGCATGCCTGTGAGGAGTTTATCCAGCACGGCTGCCTGGTTGTATTCGTGGAAGGCGGCGGCTTTGACCTTCATGGCATCAGCTTCTGCTTCACCTTTGGCACGAATGACTTCAGCTTCCGCCAGACCTTTGGCGCGGATGACCTCGGCATCTGCCAGACCACGGGCACGGTTGGCATCAGCTTCCGCGAGGCCTCGCGCCTTGTTAGCTTCGGCATCACCGATGCCACGGGCTTTGGTTGCATCTGCCTGACCCTGGGCTTCAAGGAAAATGCGGCTGCGTTCGGCTTCGGCTACCGTCTCGACACGCCGCCGCTCGGCCTCGGCAGCCTTCTGGATCGTGGCTTGTAGCTCCAACTCACGGCGTTGAATTTCCGCCTGTTGCACTTTGATCTGGGCGTTCTTCTCAACTTCGGTAACTTTGACTGCCTCGATCACAACCTGCTGCTGCATCATATTGGCCTGGATGTCATAGGCTTTATCGGCGGTTGCCTGCTGCTTCTTCACTTCAGCATCAAAGGCGGCTTTTTTCAGGGACAGGTTGCGCTGTGATTCAGCCTGGAAGCCAAGCGACTCAGCCTCTGCCTTGACGCGCTCTTGATCGGCGGCGGATTTAGCTACGGCAGCTTCACGAGCGGCATTGGCTTGCTGTATCTGCGTGTCGCGTTGTCCCAGGGCGGCGGCAATATCAGCCTGTTTGCGGATTTGTACAATCTGCGGACGACCCATGTTGGTGATGTACTCATTTTTGTCGCGTACATCTTTGATGGTGAAAGAGATGACTTCCAGACCCATCTTCTCCATATCAGGAGTGACGGTCTTGAGCATCTTGGAACCGACATTCTCCGGGTCTTTTATCAGATCTTCAACAGTAAGTTGGCCAACGATACCGCGCAGGTGTCCTTCCATGACCAGGCGTATCAGATTTTCGCGCTCCTCCTGGCGTTTGCTGAGGAACTGCTCGGCGGCAGTCTTAATGCTCTGTTCATCGGAGCGCACTTTGATCTGTGTGACCGCTTCGACGTTGACGGCCACGCCCTGCGTGGTGTACATGTCTTGCGCTGGAGCCACGTCAAAGGACATCAATTCGAGTGAGAAATCCTGGGCGCGCTGGTAGAGAGGTATGACGAAGTGTGAACCACCGGTAATGACTTTCGTTCCACCTGCTCCATAGACGATCAGAGCCTGGTTTGGCCCGACTTTACGCAGTAGGCGACCGACGACTTGCAGAAGAACGAAGACAACGATAACGAGGGCAACAACACCCACCGCTATAAGTAATATGGGATCCATACAGTGTTACTCCTTTTGTAGCTCTTTTCGTATGACTAATTCTGTGTTTGCTGTTTCTGATTCTTCCAGTAATGTACGTAACTTTGCCAGTTCATCAATAGTTGGCATTGCTGCCTGTATTTCTTCCTCCTCGTTCTCGTTGATAAAACGTTCCCAGGTGTCAACCTCTGCAATTCCGTGCTGATAATTGACAACTACTACCTCCTGGCCGCGCTCAAGACGGTGCCCATCAAGACTACGCATCCCGCCGGGAGAAATGTAGATGATCTCACCAAGGCTATTCTCCTGGATCGGGATACTCACCTTGCCCAACAGTCCTGTGCGATCTGACACGTCCTGCACGGTGGCTCCTTCACTGTTGCCAAACACGCGACCGAGCATGACGAGCAGCAGCGCGGCGATGACGAGCCCACTCACACCTGCTAATATCAGTGTAATTGGAAACAAGAAGTGGGCTGTATTATGAAAGACGTAACCAAAGAAACCAAATCCAAGCAGGAAGAGGACGATTGAGGTGGGATTGACATACGACAGAAACGCGAGGTTATTTCCCACTGTATGTTGCTGGTTCTGTGCCGTTGTCCCTTGGGTGGGGGAGTGGGAGGAGGCGTGAGGAGTTGCGTGGTTTACTGCTACATGTGTCCCGCTGGTATGAGAAGTCCCGGCCTGGGTGTGTCCTCCCAGATGTAAATCAAAGTGATGTGAGGCAGCATGACTACCTCCTCCGCCATGCCCCAGGCTTCCTAGCAAGGCTGACCCTATTAAAAAGAGCAGCCCGAATAGAAAACAGGCAATGAACACAAGGGAAAGCGGATCTGTTGCGATTACCATGGCTAAGCTCCCTTCGATTTCGGAAACGTTGCTATGTGCAAGCGATTCCGCAAACGATAGCGATCAATGCTCTCCAGAATACTTATGATACTGGCAAGTACGCCAGATATACCTAATACGAGTGCGACTGATAGGCACAGAAGTACGGCAGGCACTCCGAGCCATGTCAGCAGGGGGGGGAGAAATAGAGTATCTGCAAAGAAACTGGCGGCACATAGCCCAACAGAACCGCTTAAAAGTATGACTGGTATCAGTACTGGATGTCGCCCTAACAGGCGTACCTTGCCTGCTGTTAAGGCATGATGCTGGCAGGATAGTTCAAGCTGGCCCTGAATCATCGATCTCTCCTTATAATGTAGGGGCCCGATTTATCGCGCCCACTTTTGAAGAAGTCATTACAAACAAACACCATTATAAAAAACAGTAGCCCATTTATGTAAACGTAAAACTCAGGTAATAATACAATTTCAGCCCGCCCCATTTTCATTGTATAGATTGCGCCTTTGAACGATCTCTTCGAGTTCTGCTATTGGCAGATACATGAGCTGTTGAAAGACGGTAATATACCGCCGCGGGTCTTCAACGCTGCCTAATTGCTGGAAGAAATTTTGGATGATCGGCTCTATGTGCCACTCCGCGGCACTGGCTAACAGCCATGTGCTAAAACGGTCTGTATGATCCTCCATATCTGTCAGCAGGTCGGTACTGTAATCAGGAGGATCGCTGATCAAGTAGGATGGATGCACTTTAAAAAAATTGGACAAGAGATCTCGACTAGTCGCCGTCAGGTGAACTCGTTTCCCTTTCTCTAACTGTGAAAGGTATGCCTGGCTGATGCGCTCATGCAATTCTTCCTGCATGGCTTTGACGACTTCCATCTGCGTCATTGGACGATTCAGGCCGCGTAATTCCCCCTCAACTTCACGTAGATGTTTGATTTTCTCAGACAGATGCATAATCATCCTCACATAACTATTTGCTATATCTAAATATAACTGATTGTTATCACGTTGTCAAGTGGTGAGAGAAGGATTGTATTATTGGCTGACCGTGATTGCCCCGGTCGTGCTATTTACGTTAATGGGTACGCTTGTTAAGGGAATACTTGCCGGTCCCTGGACGACAGCCGCCGCTTTGGACGGATCAAAGGCGGCACCGTGGCAGGGGCAGACCAGGAGTTGCTGGCTGGGATCGTAATCCACCGGACATCCCGCGTGGGTACAAACAGAGTCGTAAGCCACAAAATTGCCATTGGTCAAGCGCACTAATATGCCGGGATCGCCGTTTGGTACAGTAAAGTTGACCGAACTATTGTTCTGCACCGAAGTTACCTGTGCAATGGTCGAACCGCTTGCTCCTGTTGCCGCAGGCGTCCCACCAGCAGTTGCGGTACTCGATGATGTGGTCGTCGCTGTGTTCGTGCTGCCATTATCAGAACTGCTTAATCCACTGGTATCAGAGGCTAGAGGGAACAGGTGGAGCGTATTCCACAGCCACACGAGGCCCAACATTCCTGCGCCACCTGTCAGCGTGCCCAGCAGGAATTTACGTCGACTCTCTCTTTTGATGCGTTGTGCCTGGATATATTTACTTTGTTGTTGCGAAGGGCGTTTATTTCCAGGAACCTGTTTGCCCTGGCT
>WNFG01004033.1_pt1 | contig 12349 bp, 11 predicted proteins | sample 5400431 | NCBI WGS metagenome assembly WNFG01 (sample SAMN13153346, study PRJNA577476) | soil metagenome | isolation source: 120 cm saprolite under Douglas fir tree site 2 hole 3 replicate 2 | place: USA:California | collected 2015-04-18
CGGCAAGTTTCGAATTCGCCCGCACGGGCGGCGGTGCCGAGGGCAAGTGGACCGTCGAGCTGGAACGCGGCGGCAAGAACCACGTGCTGCTGCAGTCAAGCGCCGATAAAACCGATTATCGATTCCCAGTGGCAGTCGTGAAGAACGCGTCGTTTCATGACGTGACGCTCACCGTTCGCGCCCGGCCGCTCGCCGGCGTCGTCGATCAGGGCTTCGGACTCGTGTGGCGCTACCGCAACGCGGACAATTACTACATCACACGTTGCAACGCGCTGGAGGACAACTGCACGATCTACCACGTCATCAACGGCAGTCGTCGCCCGTTTCAGAACCATTCGGTCAGAGTCGCGGGCAATGTATGGCACACCCTGAAGATGGAAGCCCGTGGGAATCACTTCGTCGTCTGGTTCGATGACCAGAAAGTGCTCGACGCGCGGGACGACAGCTTCCAGTCAGGCCAGGTCGGCCTTTGGACGAAGGCGGACTCGGTGATCGAGTTCAACGATTTCACGATTGCACCATGAGGTCGCGCGACCCACGACGCGTTAGACGCACGCTGCTCACGGCCTCCATGATGTTGGGATGACGAACGGGACAGCTTTCCGTCGACGAGTTCTGGTAGAGCGGCGCGGAATTCGAGCGCGGCTCTCTTCGATCTCCGGCTGAGATGGTAGAGCGCGACGCGGAGTCGCGCAGTTTTCCTTGCGTCGCGCATTCGGCTCGACGTAGAGTCTCCGGTGACTTCCGGCCCCTCTCCCACACACAACAAAAAATTTGCGGCAACGTGATGCGACGGAGGACGTATGCTTTCCCCCAACAAGACAGCGATCACCTCGCAAGTCACATCGGACTACGCCGTCAACAGTTATCTGATGGCGTGGGCACACACGCTCCTGAACACCAACCTCTATCCGCTCGAGCCGAGACCTACGTGGTTCGAGGGCATCGCCAGCGAGCTCACGGCGACCAAGGCCAAGACACAGACCTGGCTGCACGAGGATTTCCCGGATATCGCCGCCGCTCTGCCGCAGTCACTGATCAACTACGCCAATCTCTTTGGCCCGGCCGTGAGCGAGCTGGCCCCGCTGCTCGCAAAGGGAAATCCTGTGGGGGACGATCGAGCTACCGTGGACGAGTTACTCGAAGCGCTTCAGACGGCAGCGAAGACTCATCAGTTTCGTGTACTCGGCCTGCAGCGCAAGGTCGTCGCCTTCGCCAAAGTGGCGAAGGAGTCCTCCACCAAGATGGTCACGAACGCCAAGGAGGTGAAGAAGACCATCGGCGCCGCCCAGAAAGATCTCCTGGCCCTGCAGAGCCGCATCGCTGACCTTCAGCGCCGTCTCGGAGTCACGACGACCGAGGCCAAGAATTCGATGAGCGGCGCGGCGATGACTGGCGCAACGATCACCATGACCATGCTGGCGTTCACGGTCGGCGCCGCCGCCTTCCCCATCGTGGGACTGGCCGGCGCGGTGATCGGGATCGCCTTCAACGCTGCTCAGGAAGCGGCGCGGAGCAAGGAAGTGCTGGCCCTGATCCGCGAGATCGGCGAGCTCCAGGTGAAGCTCAGCAACGAGCAGTATCAGATCGCCGCTCTCGAGACGATCGCCACGTCGTTCGAGAACCTCTCCGACGTAGTTTCCGAGGCGCTGACCTGCATGGAAGGAACTGTGCATCACTGGGATGACATTGTCACCGGCCTGGCCGAGGCGCGCGAGCTGGTGGCGCAGCCCGGGGTCGATCTGATGAAGATCGCTGCCTTCAAGGAGCTCAATGCCGCCGTGAGCTCGTGGGCGACGATCGCGGAACGGTGCCGCAACATCCAGAACTCCGTGATGCAGATTGCCAGCGAGCCAATCCTCGTCGGCGGAAGCGCCGCATGAGTGCCGACGCCCTGCTGTCCACCGAGGTGGACTCCCTGGCCATCGACGCCGCGTCGCTCGGCGCCGCGGCCCGTGCCATCGCCAACAGCAGCAGTCCCGTCATGACCTATGTCCAGGCAGTCCGGGCGATCCCGATGGGCGAACAGCCGCTGATCGTGAGCGGGAACGTGGTCGGTCACTACGACGTGCTCTTGAAGCGTCCCGAGCTGAAGTCCGCCCTGTATGCGGCCATTCATCGGGGCGATGAGGTCGCCGGACACATGAGCACGTTGCACGGGTGGGCTGCTGGAAAAGCGAGAGAGATCGCCGGCATGGTGACGCCGCCCCTGGAGAGCCTGCGCTCGATCCTCGCCGCCGTTCCCGCGGGAGGAGCGATGAGTGCCGCGGATGTGACGCGGGCGCGTGAGCAGATGCAGCTCGCATGGATCCACACGATGATGGTGAGTATGGGCATCAACCAGACTGGAGCAGGGATCAACAACTTCCTGTCGAACATCATCATCGACCACGAGACGCTGGCCAGAGGTCCGCTCGAGCTGTTCAAAGTGGGCCAGGAGATCGGCAAACAGATCAGTGATGAGGCCATGAAATACATTCTCAATCCGATGGCGCGCGGGATCGGGGAGACGATGCTGCAGATCGGGCGAGCGTTCATCGCCGCGACCGATCGCGTCGGCGGCGTGATCGGCAACGCCATGCTCGGCCATGAGGCGATGCGCGGCGGCGCGTCTGCTCTGGCCACGGCCGCCAACACCGCCCGCGCCAAGTACGAGGCGGCAGCGAACGCGTTTTACCGCGCGGACACTGCGACGATGAGCATCACCCTGCGCAAGCTTGAGCTGACCACGGCCATTCAGTCGTGGAATCAGTTCGCCGAGTTCTTCGAACGCTCCGGGCTCTGACCCGAAAGGAAAGACACCATGACTGCTCTGGCACTTGTCTCGACCGATGACCACGACATGTCTGTGAACACGGAGGTGGCGCAGGTGGCGCTGGCCGACCAGCTGGACGCTCTCTCGATCGTCACGGCGTACTCACACGCCTTAGCAAACACCGTGATCAATCCAGTGAGCACTCCGGCGGAGTCGTGGTACGCACCGCTGAACTCGGATCTGAACGAGGCCAAGGCCCATGCACTGATCTGGATCCGCGACGTCGCGCCGAAGATCGGCTCGGAGATCCCGCAGACGATCATCAACTACAACAACATCTTCACCGCCGCGTCCGATGAGCTGTTGCGCATCATCGGCAGCAAGTCGTCGCTGACGAACGACGAGAAGAATCAGGTCATCGAGTTGATCGAGGTGACGCTGGAATCGCTCAACGAGCAGAAGTCAAAAGTCGACACCGTGAAGTCGCAGATCATCACACTGTCGAATCACTTCGCGGCCGATCACGACAAGCTGGTCAACGGCAAGAACAGCGCGGCAGAGGCAGTGAAGCTGGCGGAGAGCGAGCGGCAGACGATCGAGAACAAGATCGCAGAGTTGCAGACTGATCTGGCCGACGCTCGCCAGAAGGTCACGGTCTCGGGCATCGGCCTCGGACTGGGGATCTTCCTGGCCGTGGCGGCGTTCGCCCTGGCGGTGGCAACCGCCGGTGCCGCGACAGCGCTCATCGTGGCGGGCGCGGTTGGTGTGGTCGGTGTCGGTGTGGCGGCGACGTTTACGGGCATCTACACCGCCAAGATCGGCAAGCTGATGGAAGAGATCGCCGAGAGGCAGGCGGCGCTGGCGGACAAGAAGAAGCAGGTCACCGCACTCAAGGGGCTCGTGGACACCATGAGCAAGCTGCAGGGTCACAACGAGTCGGCGAAGCTCGCATTGACCAACGTCTCGACAATGTGGAACACCCTGGGCGGAAAGCTCGAGGCCGTGCTCACGAATCTCAAGAGCGCGCAGGGCGAGAAGGCAGGCGCGGCGGCGCGAAGGATGAACATCGGTGCCGCGCGGACGAGCTGGAACGAGACCGCTGCCTGGGCGCAGAAGATTCAGGATCTCGCCTCGGGAACGAAGGTCCAGCCGGTGCTGCAGCATCGGACCCTCGTGCACGCGTTCTGAGGACCGCTGCCGGGAGTTGCCTCGATGAAGAATTGAGGCATGCGGTACCGGCATTCTTTTCGAGTCAAGACCGCCTGCCAATTGTGACGAACAGGCCGCCCTCGTGGCCAAGCGTCTTCATCCAACCGAGCTGCGCCAACCACTGCTCGGGATTCCAGATGTCCACGTCGCTGGCGAACAGGTTGTCTGACTCGCCGGCGAGTAACGCGCTCGGATACGTGCGGACATACTCGACGTCATTCTCTGCGAACCATCCCTGCACTTCTCCGATCGTGTGCCGATGCTCCTCGGGATGCTGGTACTGATCGCGGAGCCAGGCCTCGCGCCGCGCTGGCTCATGACTTCGATCACGCAACACCGGATCGAATAGCGTGAATCGATAGTTGGAGAGGCGTGCCACTACGCGCCGAAGCCGAAGCGGGATGCGGGCGATGGCATTGTACAGCCCGAGAACGATCATTCCGCCGGGGCGGGCCAGCCGGGCCATGCGCACGAACGCCGATCGTGGATCGGCTGTGTGGTGCAGCACTCCTGATGAATAGACGATGTCGAATCCGCCATAGTGAAGGGCCGGGCGATTCAGGTCGGTCTGCACGAAGCAGACGCGATGATCGAGTCCGAAGCGGTTGGCCGCCGCCGCTCCGAGCCGTAGCGATGCTCGCGTGAGATCGGCGGCGACGATGCGGCGGCCGGCGCGGGCCAGGTAAAGACTCATTTGCCCAGTGCCGCATCCGAGGTCGAGGATCGTGGCGTCGCCGGGGATGGCCTGATCGAGCATGCGCGCGAATTCACTGCGCTCGGCACGTGCGCGGAGCCACTCCACGCTGTCGTTCGGAGGGTAGCCCGGAAAGGGTGTGCTCTCGTAGAAACACCGCACGGTTTCGGTTCGTGCATCGACCGCGACGCGAAGATCCGGGATATCGTCCGGAGCGTCAAACGACGTGCCGCAGCCGCGACACGACCAATCAGTCGTGAAAGAGCCGTGGCACGACGGGCAGGCCACAAGATCGTCGACGTCCACGACTAAAAGATCGAATAGATGAACGGCGCCAGCGCCTCGACGGTGGTGGCCAGGATGAGCAGCAATCCCGTCACACAGAGAAAGACCGCCAATGGGATGAGCCAGCGTTTGTGCGCCTCGCTCCGCCAAAGTCCGAGAGCCAGCTCCGAAATCGATCCGGCTGCGCTGCCGAGCACGATGGCTCCGCGGTGAATCCTTCCACGTTTTCTGATCATGCCACTTCCTCCTTTCGCTTTGTCAATAGCGAGCCGCGTTTGCGCACGCGCGTACGATCGCCAATCAGCACATCGATCCCGCAGCGCAGAAACGTGGAGTAGCCCTCGACCGTTCTGTTGACGATCGGCTCGCCGGCGAGATTCAGTGATGTGTTGAGCAGGACCGGTATTCCGCTGCGGCGTCCGTACTCTTCCAGCAGCGAGTAGAGCCGCGGCGCCATCTCGCGATCGAGTGCCTGTACACGCGCGGTGCCGTCGACGTGCGTGATTGCCGCGAGCCGCTCCCGCCATTCGGGGCGGACGGGGAAGACGCCTGACATGAAGCGCGCCAGCCGCGCGCCTCCATTAGGTAGCACAAAGTAGCGATCGGCTGCTTCAATTGGAACCACCGGCGCGAACGGGCGGAACTGCTCGCGATACTTGATCTCGCGGTTGATGCGGTCGCGCATCTCTGCATCATGCGGAGCGGCCAGGATGCTGCGGTGTCCGAGCGCGCGCGGACCGAATTCGAGTGCGCCTTCCATCCAGCCCACGATGCGTCCCGTCATCAGATCGTCCGCCGTTCGCTCGATCAGAGTCCGTTCGTCGAGCTCATCGACGAGTTGGTTGTCCTCGAGGGCGACGCGCGCAAGTTCGGCCCCGCTCACTGAAGGACCCCAGAACGGGTGATCGGGGACGTCGCGATCGGCGTTTCCGAAATGAATGCGGTCGGCGTAGAGCGCGGCGCCGAGCGCGCAACCGGCGTCTCCGGGAGCAGGTGGGACGAAGAGACGCTCGAATCCCGACTCCGCCAGGATGCGCGCGTTTGCTACGCCGTTCAGCGCTACGCCGCCGCCGAGGCAAAGGTCGGAGAGGCCTGTCTCGCGATGGAGATCACGAGCGATCTCCACCAGCGTGTCTTCCAGCACGCGCTGCACGCTCTCGGCGATGTCGGCAAACCGGCGGCCTTCATCGGTGGTGAGATCGAGCGGTTCGTAGGGGTTCCGCGGCGGACCGAAGAGTTCGATGAACCGCGACGAGTAGGAGCGCGCGGACGTGGTGTGGAAGTCGAAGTAGTCGAGGTCGAGCGCGAAGGAGCCATCGGGACTGCGACGAATCACCTTGCGTACTTTGTCGATCACGGCTGGCTGACCGTAGCCGGCCAGGCCCATCACCTTGTATTCGTCTTCATTGACTTTGAATCCGAGGTACGCGGTGAAGGTTGAATAGAGCATGCCGAGCGAATGCGGGAAGCGGATTTCGCGCAACAGAGTGATCGACGTCGCGCCGTCAGAGCGGCGTTCGCCGTGCCCGACCGACAGCGTGGCCCATTCGCCGACGCCATCCGTTGTCAGGATTGCGGCGCGGCGCGTCGGCGCGGTGAGAAACGCGGCGGCGGCGTGCGACTGGTGATGCTCGGTGAAGAGCACCTTGCGGCCGGGAACGCCGAGGTGCGAGGAGATGATGCCGCGGACCCATACTTTCTCGCCGAGCGAGCTCTTCATCGCTTTGGGAAACGCGCGCCATGAGCGCGGAAAGGCGCGCAGGGCGCAGGTGAGGATGCGCTCGAACTTCAGCATCGGACGCTCGTAAAACACCACCGCGTCGAGTGCATCAGGCTCGATGCCGGCGTGGTCGAGACACCATTCGATGGCCGACAGCGGGAACGCGGCGTCGCTCTTGCGGCGCGACAGCCGCTCCTCCTGGACGGCGCAGACGGGCACGCCGTCGACGATCAGTGCAGCGGCGGCGTCGTGGTAGTGAGCGGAAATACCGAGGATCTTCATGTCAGTACTGGCGTCGCAGGGAGTTGTTGCGGTCCGGCGCGACGGCGATCCAGCCTCCGTTCTCGCGCTTCGCCGAGCGTTTGGCGAGCCATGCGAACGGCGGCAGGATCACGAAGTAGTACATCGTCAGAAGGAGCGCGCCTATCGCGCCAGCCAGTGCACTGGCCAGGCGCAGATAGGCTTTCCATAGACGCGTCAGACGCGCTCTCCAGATTCGCCAGCGATGATGTTCCGGGGAGACTCGAACGAGTTGTGTGAGCGTGTAGTTCATATGAAACATCTCATCGCGGAGAATGTCGTCAAAGATGCCCTGGGTGGCAGGATCCGATTGCAACGCGTTGCGATAGACGGCGAAGCGGCTGGCGGCCGATTTTTCGGCGACGTGCAGGAAGGCCAGCATCGTATCGTCCGACTCCTGACCGACCTGCAGGTCATCGAGGCCATGTCCGCCAGGAGCAATCCAGTCTTCTCCCGCGGTCAACTCGCCGCGCCGCGGCATGTCCAAAAGTAGCGCAGCGGCGCGGCGGTGAAAAAACAACCCGTGACGCTGTTCGTCGGTGGCATGCACGAGATAGAGCCGGCGCAGAAGCGGATCGGACGTTAATTCCGCGGCGCGGAGCAGTTCGCGGCCGCCATCCGTTTCCGTTTCGCTGAAGCGGAGCAACTTTTGCATCCGGCGATCGGGATCGCCCCAGATCCAGCGATGGATCGGCGTGAGCATCCGGTCCATCCTCGTGGACGGTATGTGGAGCGATGAGGCAGAAGACGGCATAGCGATGGTCTCATTCAATCGATGGAGCAAACTACTTGCAGAGATTGCTGTGGGATGCATGGGCTGTGCCCTGCTCGCGTTGGCGATCGGTGCTGATCAGCTTTGGTTCGACCGCCACTTCCTACCGGCCTTTTTCGTGGCGCGCGTGCAGTACGTCCGGATGGAGATCTACGCCCGTCTGTCGGTAGCAATCGTCGGAATCGTGTTCGTGGCCGTCATGCGCCGGCGGGTCGCATACTGGATCGCTGACAGCCCATCCCGCGCGGTTAGCACAGCGTTGGCTGTAGTCATATCATTCGGTGTGACGGAGTTGGCGCTGCGTCGCATCCATCTCCGCGCGGCCGAGGAAGTTTCCGAACGGAAGGAGCCGCTGCGGCGTCTCGATTCACGATTGGGCTGGCTTTTCGTCCCGTCGCGCGTCGGTTACCAGAGCAACAACGGGCGCCGCGTGCAGTATGCGTTCGATGGGAACGGATATCGCGTTCCGCGCGTCGGACAACCGGTGGATTTCGATCGTCCGTCGGTCGTTTTCACCGGTGAATCGATGATGGTTGGGGAAAAGCTCTTGTGGCCCGAGACGATCCCAGCCCAAACCGGCGCGCTCCTCGGCATCCAGAGTGCGAACATCGCCGTCTCCGGCTACGCGACCGATCAGGCATATCTGCGCCTGGCCGCGGAGCTGCCTCGGTTCAAACATCCCATCGCGGTCGTGTCGATCTTCACTCCCGCAATCTTCGACCGCAATCTCGACGACGACCGCCCGCACCTCGGCGTAGGTCTTACGTGGTTGCCGCCGGCGCCGCATTGGCGCCTGGCCGCACTCGCGCGGAGGCTGATTCGCTACCGCAGCGAGGAATCGATCGAGTGCGGCGTCGAGGTGACGCGGCAAGTCTTGCGCGCAACGCTTCAACTCGCTCGCGCCCGCGGTGCCGTGCCGCTGATCGTCGTGCCGGAGTTCGTCCCCGAGGAGCCGCGGGAGAGCGAGCTTCGGAAGCGGATTCTCGACGATGCTGGATTGCCTTACGTGCTCGTTCCGCTCGATCCGCTCCATCGTGTTCCGGATGATGGACACCCGGATGCGGTTGCCTCGCGCTTGATCGCGTCGGCGGTCGCGAACCGGCTGCGGGATCTCGGCGCAGCCCAGGTTTTCGGGATCGGCAGACCAGCCGGATCACAGGCTGGAACTGATTCTGCAAACCGGGGCTTGCATGAGAAGCAAAAGCAGCTCGCTCCTTCTGGTGGTTTTCACACTGCTTTCGTGGAGTTGCGGTCATGGGCAGATCCCCCTTCCGGCCCCACCGCCGGGCATCTCCGGCGACTCGGCCGCGCTAACCGCCCGAGGCGAATTCATCGTGCGCAACGCGGCGGTGTGCGGTGGATGCCATTCCGCGTCTGAGCGCGATCCTGATGGTGCGCTTAGCGGCGGACGCGAGTTTCATGACTGGCGCATCGGCACCGCGCGCGCCTCGAATCTCACGCCCGACAATGAGACCGGACTGGGATCATGGAGCGAAGCGGAGATCGTCCGGGCTTTACGAAACGGACAGCGTAAGGACGGACGCCTGCTGGCGCCGGTCATGCCGTATGAGTGGTTTCACGAGATATCCGACGACGATGCCTTCGCCGTAGCGCGCTATCTGAAGAGTCTTCCGCCGGTTCGCAATCAGGTCATCCAGAGCACGAGCATCTGGTTCAAGCTCGGCAAGTTGTTCCTGGGGCCGAAGCCGGCTCAATCCGTTAGTGCAGCGCCACGAGGCGCGACAGCGGAGTACGGCGGCTATCTCTCCCAGCACGTGGGACTCTGCGCTGAGTGTCACACACCGCGCGGTGGAATTCGGTCGACGCCTGACAAGAGCAGGCTCTTCGCCGGCATGGCCAGTCCGCCGAAAGGCTTTCCGGCGAATCCCTCCAACCTGACGCCCGACGCGACCGGCATCGCAAAATGGAGCGAAGGTGATTTTCTTCAGACGCTGCGCACCGGAGTCGATCCGTCCGGCATTCACCTTCATCCGTTCATGCCGTGGCAGCAGAACCGGCGTATGTCGGATGACGACCTGCGCGCGATCTATCGCTTCCTTCGGACAGTACCTCCGATCCACAACGAAGTGCCGCGGAGACCCGCTCCGACCGCTGGCTGAGCGTGATCGAGAGAACGATTCGTGAGTCAGTTCACGCCTTCGCTGGACGTCGAACCTACCGGGGCTCTGGTAGCACCGCGATTGGCCGACCGCTCGCACGATGTGACCGCGGTGGCGGCGTTCATCGGCATCGCGGCCGTGGCCGTCCTGCGCGGGGTACTCCTTTTCCGCTACCGCATCGACAGTGATGAGACGCAGCACCTGCACGTGGTTTGGGCCTGGGCGCACGGCCTGTTGCCGTACCGCGACTTCTTCGACAACCACATGCCGCTGTTTCACGTCCTCTCCGTGCCGCTGCTGAAGGTGGCGGGCGAGCGCCCGGAAACACTGCTCCTGGTTCGCATGGCAATGCTTCCGCTCTTCGCGGCGATGGCGCTGCTGACCTATCGGATCACCGCCAGTTGCTACCCGAAGCGCGCTGCCATATGGGGCACAGTGATCGGGTTACTCGCCCCTGACTTTTTTCTCTGCTCGGTCGAATTTCGGACGGATATCCTGTGGACAGCGAGCTGGCTTACCGCCGTTGCCATTCTCGTCCGAGCGCCTCTGACACCGAGGCGCGCCGTCCTGGCTGGACTGACGCTGGGCATCGCCGCGGCCACTTCGGCCAAGACCTCGCTACTGGCTGCAAGCCTGAGCGTTGCAGTGATTGCCACACTCGTCGCGACGCGCGAGCACCGAATCCCGGCGCGCACGATCGCAAAATGCACCCTGAGCTTCGCCGCCGCTGCGCTCGTGCCGGTGGCTGCGGTGGCAACGTATTTCATAGGACGCGGGGCGTGGAGCTCGTTCATCTACTGCACCGTTACGCACAACATCGTCGCATCCGAGCATCCCGGGCGTCTGCTGCTTCTCCCTCTCTCGATCGCAATCATGGTTCCCGTCACGCGGCGAATCATGCGCGATGAGATTGCCCTTGAGGTACGGCGGCGGCGGGTCTTTCTCTTTCTCACAGCGTCTGTATACGGAGCGGCGTTGGTTTCCCTCTGGCCGATCGTCGAGACAGAGCATTGGCTGCCGTTCTATCCGATTGCCGCAGCCGCAGTCGTTCCACTCCTGCTGCCGGCCGAGCGCAGCAAGTCTCCGCGGCTCCTGTTCGCGATCCTGGCGATCGAGTTTTTCTGGATCGTCCATGTAGGCACGCCGTGGCGCAACCAAACCGTTCCGTCGATGGAGCTCATCGAACAGGCGATAACTCTCACTGCTCCATCCGAGCCGGTGATTGATCTCAAAGGCGAGATCGTGTTCCGGCGCCGCGCCTTCTACTACGTCCTGGAGAAGCTTACGAAAAAGGCAATATCCAGGGGACGCTTGCAGGACACGATCGCCGATGATGTCCTGCGAACGCATACGATGGTTGCCATCCCCGACAACCCCGGCTTTCCGCGCGAGGGGAGGGCATTTCTCCTTCGGAACTTCGTGCCCGTCGGATGTCTGCGCGTGGCCGGGAAAACCGTGACGGGCAGCGGGGAGTTCTGGATCGAGATCCCCGGCGAATACGCCGTCCTTTCCGAAGGGGGCGATTTTATTGGTGCCCTGGACGGTACTCGTTATGCCGGACCACGTTTTTTCGCTCGCGGCAGTCACACACTCGATACCGCCGCCGCTCGCACAGTAGTCATCTGGCAACGCGCCGCAGCGCTTGGATTCTCACCGTTCGTTTCGGACCGGAGATGCAAAGAGAAGGACATCGTTCCCTGAGAGGTTCCTCTGCGTGTCTCGAACGGGAGCAGGTCTTGCACGCCCCTCCCGGCATCGCGCCAGATCGAGCGCACCCGTTTCAGAAGGCGGTTCATCGAAAACGACGATGATCTCCGATCGATTGAAAGCACTTCGTTCGCCTGCAGGGATTGCAGTGGCAGGCATCGGCGGTACTCTGATCGCCGCAGCGGCGGCCGCGGATCAGGCCTGGTTCGATCGCCATTTCCTTCCTTCGTACTGGACGCCGCGCGAGGAGATCGTACGGACCGAATTGCTCGTTCGTATCGCCGTCGCGGTCGTCGGTGCAGTGATCGTGCTCCTCGGTCAAAAGGTGGCCCCACTCCTCACGCGCGAACCGCTGTACCTGTTAACGATCTCTCTCTCTCGATCATTCTGGCATTCGGCGCGTCCGAGCTCGTGCTGCGTCGGGGGCGTCGCGGCCCTCACGAGTTCTCCAGTGGGAGCGAGCCGCGGAGTCACCTCGACGCACGGTACGGTTGGTTGTTTGACGTTTCCCGAACAGGTTCGGCGACCCACCTCGGACGCCAGGTCGCATACACCTTTGATCGAAATGGCTACCGGGTCGCGTCTGTAGCGGATACGACCGACTTCGATGCGCCAACCATCGTCTTCACCGGTGAATCGATCATCGTGGGTCATCAGCTCGCCTGGGCCGAAACGATCGCCGCACAAACATCTGCGATGCTCGGTCTGCAGAGCGCGAACATCGCCGTTTCGGGGTTCGCCACCGATCAGTCGTATCTTCGGCTCGCTGCTGAGTTACCGCGTTTCC
>WNFG01004687.1_pt1 | contig 12347 bp, 8 predicted proteins | sample 5400431 | NCBI WGS metagenome assembly WNFG01 (sample SAMN13153346, study PRJNA577476) | soil metagenome | isolation source: 120 cm saprolite under Douglas fir tree site 2 hole 3 replicate 2 | place: USA:California | collected 2015-04-18
TCCAGGAGAGCACCAGTCGCCGATCTCGGCGCTGTTGAATTTTCGTCCCGTGAAATTCGAGTACGGGCTCGCTGTTTTCGAGGGCACACCAGCAGAATTCCATTATAATCCGATCGGTTCCGTGCATGGCAGCTTCGCCACCGCGCTGCTCGATTCTGCGCTTGGCTGCTCGGTCCACACCACGCTCAACGCGGGCTTCGGCTATACCATCGTCGAGTTGAAGGTGAACTTCGTGCGGCCACTGTTCGTAACAACCGGTCCCGTAACGTGCGAAGGGCGCACGATCAGCGTCGGTTCTCGCATCGCCACTGCTGAAGCCAGACTCACGGACTCGCGCGGCAAGCTTTGCGCTCACGGGACGACGACGTGCCTCATCTTTCCGCTCGCGGAAAGCCGCTAGGGTCTAAAGCCGCTAGAGTCTATTGGCTCACGGAATGCGATGACGATGCTGTTTCTTCTGCTCGTGGGTGTACTTGTCCTTGGCGCGTATTTCTTGCATCGGGCATCCGTAATGCGCCGTAGAAGTGGGAGGTGGAGAAGACTGTCGCTCACCACCTCGACAAACTGATCGGAATTCGTGCCAAGCTGTTGCTTCATGGACGAAATGAAGAACTTGGCTCCCAGCTTATCGAAACCGTTGCGTCGAGGCCCCGACGTAAGCCTCAATGAGTTCGGGCTCTTCGCTAGGCACGTCATGGTACGCGGTGCGAAGGAAGCTGCTTTCGGGATTTCGGCGCCACTCCTGCGGAAACAGGGCGATTGTGTCGCAGTCTGTTACGGCTCGCGATTGGCGAACCGGCTCGTTCGAGACCCGAGCTCGAAGTGCCGCGGGCAGGTCACGTCCTGCACCGAGCGCCAAATGGTTGATCTGCGTGGCGCGCGGATTGATCTCTATGAGATAAGCTCGGCCGGAGGTTTCCTCGAGGACAAAGTCAAATCCGCAAAACCCCGATATGCCGAGCCACCGCACCACGCGGCTTGCCGTCTCAAGCATTTCGGAATTGTCGACGACGCGTACAACTGTTGCGTTACCGGTGGCGCCGAGAGTGGTGAGCACTTCGACGCCGATACCCGCAATCACCTCTCCCGTCCAGCAAGCGATAGCGCAGTTGGCGAGCTTGCCGCGAACAAACGATTGTAGACTCAGCACGGGTTTCGTGCCGCGCAATCGCTGAAAAAACAATTCTGGCTCCCGATCCCATACCAGCCGTTTGATGGCGCGCGCCATATCTTGCGGGCCCGTCATCGTTCGAAAGGCGCGTTCCGCCTCCTTCAAGGTCGAGACGACAGTCACTCCCCTCCCACCCCAGCTGTAGTCGGCCTTAAGAACTGCCGGGAAGCCCTCGCGGCTGAGCCACTCCTTGATCTCGTCCAGCGTGGAGACGAGGGCCGTCCGAGGCAGCCGCACGCCGGCTGGCGCAGCGATAGAGGGGAGCTTGCTTCGAGCGGCGACGAGTCTGTACGCATCTGGGGTGCCCAAGGAGCGCTCGATCACAGCCCGAATTTGCCTCGCCAACCGCTCCGAACCATCCTGGCGATCATAGAGTCGAAGGAGCTGTGTGACGGCGCCATCGTCGCACAGACTGATAAGATCCGGTTCGGCCTCCTCGATGGCGGCCTGGAGCGATCGAAGTGGGGCAAACGGCGCATAGGGGTATGTCCGTTCGACGGAACGGAGCCCGTGCAGCGGGTGCCCGCGTGGACACAGCGCATAGACGAGGCAATCGGCCTTACAAAAAGCCAGAGCAAGCCGAGCCGCGTTTGGCCATTGCAAAGTGTGAAAGACAAGGATCTTGGGAACCACCCGGCATCGCCCCTATTAAAGCCGCTTACCGAATAGCAGCCGCATGTTCGCGGGTCTAAACGGCCTAGAAGAGAGTGCCGCAGGAGTCAACCCGGTTCCAATCACCGCGGCATGCCGCACTGCCGACGGTTCTGCGGCGGGAAAGCTACTCACCTGTACGAAACACCGCTCGCATGGTGCGGTCGTCTCAGAAGAATCGGCCAGGGACTCTAATGATGTCACCGGGATAGATCGGCACGGGCGGCTTCGAGGGATCCGACAGATTGACGTCGATTTCATTGCCTGTTCCGCCCCGCCGAACGAACACGTGATTCTCTGTAGCGCGGTAAGTGAAGCCGCCGGCCGTGGCAATGGCACTTAGCACGTTTAGCCCGGGGAGATACGGGTAGCTGCCAGACTTTGTTACCTCGCCATAGATGAAGAATGGCCGTGCTTCAACCAACCCGACACTTACCTGAGGGCTGTCGACCATCTTCTCGTCGCGCAGGCGCTTGGCAACCGTGGCGGCGACTTCGCTCAACGTGCTTCCATTAGCGCTAATGGCTCCTACCAGTGGGATGTAGATCGAGCCATCCGGATCGATGGTAAATTCCCCGCCGATCTTGTCTGCGCCAAAGACGCTGACCCGGATCTTGTCACCGGTGCCAAGCCGGAACTCCTCGGGCTTGTTACTGCTTGCCTGAGTATCCGTGGCCTTGGCGCGTTCGTTGCCGCTCTGTGCCGCGGAGAGTGATCCAGAATTGCCCTGCGTGCACGCCACGGCGCACGAGATTGCCAATAACGCTGTGGTGCGGATGAAATAGCCGGCGAAGGTCCTTGGCATGTCGCTTACCCGACGGCCACGTTGGTGGATGGCATCCGAATAAACTACTCTTAAATACGGTGCCGGCCTTTGGCAAGACTCGGACCAAAATGCCAGCACACCGTGCCCAAAGACCAAGAACCGGACGCGCCCGCGATGACCGTCGGAAAGGGCCCTATCGCGGAGTTTGCAGCAACGCCACAAGGTACCGCCCATACGCATTACCCTTGAATCTCGCGGCAAGTGCGCCGAGCTGGGCGTCATCGATCCAGCTCTGCCGCCAGGCGATCTCCTCCGGGCAGGCGATCTTGAGGCCCTGGCGTGCCTCGACCGTTGCCATGAACTCCGCGGCCTGCAATAGACTTTCCGGCGTCCCGGTATCGAGCCAGGCGAAGCCCCGGCCGAGGGTTTCGACGCTGAGGCGTCCCTGCCGCAGGTAGTGGGTATTGAGGTCCGTGATCTCGAGCTCACCGCGCGCCGATGGCTTCAGCGTGGCGGCGATATCGGCTGCCTCCTCGTCGTAAAAGTAGAGACCGGTCACTGCATAATTGGAGGGTGGCGCCTTCGGCTTCTCGATGATGGCCCGAACGCTGCCGTCGGGTGCAAAGTCAATGACGCCATATTGGCTGGGCTCTCGCACGAAGTAGGCGAAGATGACCGCTCCTGCTTGGTTGTTCGCGGCCCGGCGCAGCGATGCAACAAAGCCTTCGCCGTAGAAGATGTTGTCGCCGAGGACAAGCGCCGATCGTCCGCCGGCGATGAAATCGCGGCCGATCAGAAAGGCCTGGGCCAAGCCGTCCGGGCTCGGCTGCACGGCATAATGCAGCTCGATGCCCCACAATTCACCGTGACCAAGCAGAGCCTTGAACTGCGGAGCGTCGTGCGGCGTCGTAATCACCAGAATCTCGCGGATGCCGGCCAGCATCAATGTGGTGAGGGGGTAGTAGATCATCGGCTTATCGTGAATCGGCAGAAGCTGCTTACTGACCACTTGGGTGATCGGCCAAAGCCGGCTGCCGGTGCCGCCCGCGAGGATGATTCCCTTCACGCCGCCACCTCTTTGAGCTCCGCCATGACACGCAACAGAGACGTCCGCCAATCCGGCTGTTCAAGGGCAAATACCTGGCGAATTCGGCTGCAATCGAGCGTCGAATTCAATGGTCGCGTCGCGGCCGTCGGATAGTCTCGGCTAGTGATCGGCACGAGCCGCGGCCGCACCCCTCGCGCGCGCGCGAAGATGGCCTGTGCGAACCCGTACCAGCTCGTCGCCGGGGCACCGGCAAAATGATAAATTCCCCATGCCGAAAATCCCGGTCGGTGACAAGCGGCGGCCATCGCGATGATCGCATCGGCGATATCGCGTGCCTCGGTCGGACCGCCCCTCTGGTCGTCGACGATGCGAAGCTCGCTCCGTTCGCGGCCCAGCCGCAGCATGGTTTTGACGAAGTTCGGCCCGTAGACGCCAAATACCCAGGATACGCGCAGCAGGAGAGCGGCGGGATTTTCTGCCGCCACTACGGCGTCGCCCACGGCCTTCGAGGCGCCATAGGCGTTCAGCGGCGCAATCGGATCGTCCTCGCGATGGGGCCCTGTGCGAGTGCCGGCATAGACGTAATCCGTCGAAAGATGGATGACGGGCAAGCCGCGGGCTGCCGCCGCGCGGGCCACGATCCCCGCACCGGCGGCATTCACCGCAAAGGCGCGCTCACGCTCGCTCTCGGCGCGATCGACGGCGGTGTATGCCGCGCAGTTCACGACGACAGATAGCGTCGGTGCCGACATGGCGCGCGCGACGCTCGCCGCATCACAGATGTCGCATGCTGCTCGATCAAGGGCGAGGCTGTCTTTCCCAGCGCGCTCGACGAGCGCGTGCCCGACCTGCCCGCCGGCGCCGAGGACCAAAAGCGTCACGCCGCCTCCACCGGAGCGCCCAGACGCTCCTGACGATAGGTGGCGCTGGCGCGCCGGCACCAATCCTGATTGGCGATATACCAATCGATCGTCGCCGCAAGCCCATGGGCGAAGTCGTAACTCGGCCGCCAGCCGAGCTCGCCCTCAATCTTGCTGGGATCGATCGCGTAACGCGCGTCGTGCCCCGGCCGGTCCGTCACGAAGGTCACAAGCCGAGAATGCGGCGTGCCTGTCGGGAGGCGTGCGTCGAGCAGCCGGCAAATAGCGTGAACCACGTCGAGGTTTCGCGCTTCGGCGCGCGCCCCGATCAAATACGTCTCGCCGATGCGGCCTCTTGCAACGATCCGCCGCAATGCCGCCACATGGTCGTCGACATGCAGCCAGTCGCGGATGTTCGAGCCCTGGCCGTAGACCGGCAGCGGCTTGCCAGCTATTGCATTGAGCACCATCAAGGGAATGAGCTTCTCAGGAAACTGATAGGGGCCGTAATTATTGGAGCAGTTCGACACCAGGATTGGCAGCCCGTAGGTGCGATGCCAGGCGCGAGCGAGATGGTCGGCGCCGGCCTTGCTCGCCGAGTAGGGCGAGTTCGGTCGATACGGGCTGACCTCGCTAAACTGTCCTGCGGGCGCCAACTCGCCATAGACCTCGTCGGTGGAAACGTGAAGGAAACGAAACTCGGCGCGGCTCGCGGCATCAAGGCGGCGCCAGTGGTCAAGCGCAACTTCGAGCAGCGTCGCCGTACCGATGACGTTGGTCCGGATGAAAGCAAGGGGCGCATCGATCGAACGATCGACATGGCTTTCAGCGGCAAGATGGTACACCGCTCGCGGACAGTGCTCATCGAGGACAGCCGCGATTGCAGCGCGGTCGCAGATATCCGCACGGACGAAGAAATGATTGGGACTGCCGATTACAGGTGCGAGGTTGTCAAGATTGCCCGCATAGGTGAGCTTGTCGACTGTGACGACACGCTTGCCGTCGCGGACGAGAGCGCGGACGAGGGCCGACCCTATGAAGCCGGCACCGCCAGTCACGAGCGCCGTCATGAGCCGTACTCAAAGAGGTCCGGCTGCTGGGCCAAGCGTGGCAACGTGCGATCGCGCTCAGAGACGATCGCGTTCTCGACCGTCACCGGCCAAGTAATCATGAGTTCCGGATCGTTCCAAGCGATGCCACGATCGTGAGGTGGGCTATAAAAATCGGTGACTTTGTATTGCACCTCAGTATCGTCCTCGAGCGTGCAATAACCATGCGCAAAGCCGGGCGGCACCCAGAGCTGATACCAGTTGTCGGCGCTGAGCACTGCGTCCGCATGCCGGGCGAAATTCGGCGATCTGCGTCGGATGTCGACGGCGACGTCGAAAATCGCGCCGCGCGTCACTCGCAACAGCTTGCCTTGCGCCGTCGGAGGCACCTGATAGTGGAGGCCCCTCAATGTACCCTTAAGCGGATTGCGGACATGATTGTCCTGGACGAAACTAGCATGGATTCCGACCGAGGAGAAGGCACGCGTATTCCATACCTCGGAAAAGAAGCCGCGAGTGTCGCCAATGCGTTTCGGCACAACGATTTTTACTTCTGGCAACGCTGTATCGAGGAATTGCATGGACGAATTACTTACCCTAATTCTTGGCTTATGCCAAGCGAAAGCGCTTCTATCGCCGCCCGACGCAGGCGTGAAGGGATGGCGAAGCCGTTGCCTTGCGCCGCCCTCATTGCCACCGTTCACTAACCGACTTCCAGATACTGAAGACTTGGGCTACGGTTCAGGTCCCTGCAGGGAGGTAGAAATCTTTTTCGCTCACGCAAGACAATCCGAGTTCTGCATTGTGGCCAGGGTCTAGGTCTGAGGACGAGTTCGGAACGACGAGAAATGCAAATGAAGTCAATGCCAATATTGTCCCTGCACAAAGGGTGGCCTCAACTCAGACTGGCTGCGGCGCCAATTCTGACCGCCTGTCTATCGCCATCGCGGCGCCTCTATGCCGCAGGTGATGTTGCAAGATCGCCGCGCTGCACGAATGATTGACGCAAAGAACATTCCGATCATTATCGTAAGCTACCGTAATCCGAAAGACGTAACGGAATGTCTGGAGGCTCTCCGAAAGTCTGCAGCTGATCCTAAATTTGACGTGTACATTTGCGAGAATGGCGGCACGGCGGCATTCGACGGGCTAGTTGCCTCGCTCGCCGGGGGCTCTAGCCCCTGCGAGCACATCGCCGCGCCCGATTCGATGCCCGATGAGGCGCCACGATTTGTTCGGGTGGGGTGCTTTCGGTTGCGTGGCAGAGCCGCGCGCGTGCTGATCGCCGAAGCCAAGGAGAACTTGGGTTATGCCGCGGCCATTAACGCATGGCTCACTGTCCTTCTAGCGGCTCCCGATTGGCCCGGACTGTGGGTCCTCAATCCGGACACGCAGCCCGATGCCGGCGCGCTCGCTGAACTCGTCGCGTGGTCTGCGACACGAGCGAGAGGAATGGTGGGCAGCCGCATCGTTCCGTCGCGACGACCTGACCTCATCCACTCCCGCGGCCTGCGTTGGCGTCCGCTCCATGCGTCGACGGAGGCAGTTGATTATCACGCGCCTTCCGCAATCGCGCCCGATCCTGATGATGTGGAGGCACGCATCGACGCGCCGTCCGGGGCATCGGTGTACGTCACTCGCTCGTGTCTTGAACGCATCGGATTGATGGACGAGCGGTATTTTCTATACTTCGAGGATCTCGACTGGGGGTACCGCGCGAAGAACTGCTGCGGGATCGGCTACGCCTACAAGTCGATCGTGCCGCACCACGGCGGCACGACAATTGGCTCGGCCGGGAGCCGTTCCGCGCGTTCGCAGCTATCGGTCTATCTTGAATTCCGAAACCGCATCCACTTTGTTGGCGAGTACCACCCCGGTTGGATGCCCTGGACTATCCTCGTCCTCCTCGTTCGGCCTCTTGCATACGGCATGGTCGGCGCGTTTGCCAACATGCGCACCGCGTTTCGCGGAGTCCTCATGGGGCTTGCCGGTGAGACGGGAAGACCCGACCACGTCGTCAAATCGCATGGCCGCCGGAATGTTTCGTCCTGAATCAAAAACGGTAACTGCGGAGAGGCATTAAGCGATTCGCCGGCGAGATGCTGACTGCGATCCTTCACGATATCTTCGACACACCGCGTCATCTATCCGACGATCCGAAACCAAGAGACGGTCCAGCTTGGCCTCCACAGCCTGTTGACAGCCGCCTGAGTCTTTTATGTGGCCAGCAACAGGGTCACGACGGGCACTGGGCCCCGCCTCCCGGCGTCCCCCCAAGGTCGCACAAGCGAACTCGGCCACCTCGTAATTATCATTCCGCACGGCGGGGATCCGCTAATTAGGCTTTTATTTTAGCCCATTAGCAAAGCGCTGACTGAGCCCCGCGAATGGGACAATGAGATCCAAGTTTCTGAAAATAATCAGCAACCTATAATGATTCTAATTTACCAGTATCTTTTTCGTTTTCGCGCAAATGTATTTGCTTGTTAACTGAAAACGCCATTTTATACTCGTTGCGTCATTCATTTGTTTTGCCGTACTACAATAATTTGGTGGAGTGCGGCTTGCTGATACTTCGGCCGGGTGGGGCCCATTTCTGACCGGAATCGGCTGAGTTCGGTCCATTTGGGTGCGTTGAGAGGGGGAGATCCAACGATGACGGTGCTGCTGGACCATATCGTGGCGTCGCCATCGAGCGGCGATGAAGGCATCGGCAAGACGATTGCGCTGACGCTTGAGCTGAGCGGGCCAGTTACGGTCACGGGCACGCCGACGCTGTCGCTGAATGATGGCGGAACGGCGACCTATATCGGCGGCTCCGGCACCAATGCCCTGACCTTCGGCTACACGGTCGCGGCAAGCAACAGCAGCGTCCCATCCCTGGCTATTACCCAGGTCAACCTGCCAAACGGCGCGACGGTGAAGGACGCAGCAGGCAACGCCGCCATTCTCTCGCCCGCGGTTGGGACGGTGCTGGGTCTCCAGATCGACACCACGCCGCCAGTGGTGACTAAGGTAGTGGCCTCCCCCTCGAGCGGCGATGCAGGCATCGGCAAGACGATTAGCTTGACCCTCGCCATGAGCGAGGTGGTGATGGTCACGGGCACGCCGACGTTGACGCTGAACGACGGCGGCACCGCGACCTATGCCGGCGGTTCCGGCACCAATGTGCTGACTTTCAGCTACACGGTCGGCGCGAGCGACAGCAGCGTCTCGGCGCTGGCGGTCACCCAGGTCAACCTGCCGAACGGCGGGACGGTGCAGGACATGGCGGGAAACACCGCCAATCTATCGGGCGCGGCGGCGACGTCCGGCCCTCAGATCGACACTACAACGCCGGTGGTGACCAAGGTCTTGGCCTCGCCATCGAGCGGCGACGAAGGTATCGGCAAGACGATCGACTTCACGGTCGACCTGAGCAAGGCGGTTATGATCAGGGGTACGCCGACCCTGACGCTGAACAATGGGGGGATCGCGACCTATACCGGCGGCTACGCCAGCACTTCGGCACTCGCGACCACCATCGCGAACTTTACTGGCGGCTCCGACATCAATGTGCTGACCTTCAGCTACACGGTGGGGGCGAGCGACGGCAGCACCTCGGCGCTGGCGATCACCCAAGTCAATCTGCCAAACGGTGCCACGGTGCAGGACGCGGCGCGCAATGGCGCCAACCTGTCGGGCGCGCTGACGACGCTGACCGGCCTACAGATCGACACCACAACGCCGGCGGTGACCAAGGTCGTAGCGTCGCCGGCGAGCGGGACCGAAGTACCCGGCAATACCATCACATTGACGCTCAACCTGAGCGAGGCGGTAACGGTAACCGGCGCGCCGACGCTGACACTCAACGACGGCGGGACCGCGACCTACACCGGCGGCTCCGGCACCAATGCGCTGACCTTCAGCTACACGGTTGGGGCGAGTGACAGTCCCGTTTCGGCGCTGGCGATCATGCAGGTCAACCTACCGAACGGCGCGACGGTGCAGAATGCGGCAGGCAACACCGGCAACCTGTCCGGCGCGCTGACGACGCTGACGGGTCTCGTGGTTGATGCGCCCCCGGTGGTGACCAAGGTCGTGGCTTCGCCGTCGATCGGCGATGAGGGCGTCGGCAAGACGATCGTGCTGACGCTCACCATGAATGAGGCAGTGACGGTCACGGGTACGCCGACGCTGACGCTGAACGATGGCGGCATGGCGATCTACACCGGCGGCTCCGGCACCAACGCGCTGACCTTCAGCTACACGGTTGGGGCGGGCGACAGCAGCACCTTGGCGCTGGCGATCACGCAGGCCAACCTGCTCAACGGTGCGACGGTGAAGGACGCCGCAGGCACCGCTGCGAACCTCTCGGGGGCGCTGACGGCCCTGCCGGGGCTCCAGATCGATACCGCGACGCCGGCAGTGACCATGGTCGTCGCGTCGCCCGCCAGCGGCATTGAAGGCATCGGCAAGACGATCAACTTGACCCTCGACATGAGCGAGGCGGTGACGGTCACGGGTACGCCGACGCTGACGCTGAACGATGGCGGCATCGCGACCTATACCGGCGGCTCCGGCACCAACGCGCTGACCTTCAGCTACACCGTTGGGGCGAGCGACAGCAGCACCTCGGCGCTGGCGATCACCCAGGCCAACCTGCCGGGCGGTACGACAGTGCGGGACGCGGCAGGCAACGCCGCCAACCTGTCGGGCGCGGCGACGATCCTGTCGGGGCTGCAGATCGGCACCACGATCCCCTCGGTGACCCAGGTGCTGGCCTCGCCGGCGAGCGGCACCGAGGTTCCCGGCAATACGATCGCGTTGACGCTCGACATGAGCGAGGTGGTGACGGTCACGGGCACCCCGACGCTGACGCTGAACGACGGCGGGACCGCGACCTACACCGGCGGTTCCGGCACCAATGCGCTGACCTTCAGCTACACGGTTGGCGCGAACGACAGTCCCGTTTCGGCGCTGGCGATCACCCAGGCCAACCTGCCGAACGGTGCGACCGTGAAGGACACGGCGGGCAACGCCGCCAACCTGTCCGGCGCGCTGACGACGCTCACGGGCCTCGCGATCGATCCGCCCCCGGCGGTGACGAAAGTCGTGGCCTCGCCCTCAAGCGGCGATGAAGGTATAGGCAAGACGATCGTGCTGACGCTCACCATGAATGAGGCGGTGACGGTCGCGGGCACGCCGACGCTGACGCTGAACGATGGCGGGACGGCAACCTATAGCGGCGGCTCCGGCACCAACGCGCTGACCTTCAGCTACACGGTTGGGGCGGGCGACAGCAGCACCTCGGCGCTGGCGATCACGCAGGCCAACCTGCCCAACGGTGCGACGGTGAAGGACGCCGCAGGCGTTGCCGCCAATCTCTCGGGGGCGCTGACGACGCTGACCGGTCTTCAGATCGATACCACGACGCCGGCAGTGACCATGGTCGTCGCCTCCCCGGCGAGCGGCACCGAGATCCCCGGCAACACCGTCGCGTTGACCCTCGACATGAGCAAGGCGGTGACAGTCACGGGTACACCGACGCTGACGCTGAACGATGGCGGCATCGCGACCTATACCGGCGGGTCCGGCACCAATGCGCTGTCCTTCAGCTACACCGTTGGGACCGCCGACAGCGCTGTCTCGGCGCTGGCGATTACCCAGGCCAACCTGCCGAGCGGCGCGACGGTGCGGGACGCGGCAGGCAATGCCGCCAATCTGTCGGGGGCGGTGACGACCCTATCGGGCCTCGCGATCAACCCGTCGGTCTCGTCCGGCTACAATGATGGTGCCGTCAATGCGCCCGCCGGCACCCCGCAGCTGCCAAGCCTGCTGAGCGGTTATGCCGTTCGTCCGCCGTGGAAGGTCGCGGGCGTCGATTACGCCGTCGGCGTCCCCAGCGGCACCGCTCTCAAAGACCCCCTGACGCTCTCCATGTCGGGGGTCTCGGTCGCAGCACCGCCGCGTCGAACCTTACGGTTATGTATAATACGATCGATGGCGGCGGACTTGGGGTCGCCGGGAATCCTGGCGCCATCTACACTCTTATCAGCTTCCGCGGGTCCGGCGGGATGACCGCCGAGTACAATTGGCTGAAAAACGCGCCTCAGCACATCATCGAGTTCCTGAACGGGACGCTGATCGATCGATACAATCTGATCCAGAATGTGGGCTATTCCGTTGGCGCGCACGTGAATGATGTGCAGTTCAACGGCAGCGTTTCCAATGGCTCGGTAATCGATTTCAATACCGTTTTCAACCCGCAGCCCGTCAACGGATACCCGATTCCTGGCGAAGGCATTCAGGTCGAGGCACAGCTCGGGTCGACCATCACCAATACGCAGGTCGAAAACAATACCCTCATCGCCACCGGCCCGTCTCTAACCGTCTCTTATCCGCTCGTTGTTCGCCAGGACTCGGGCAACGTTATCAACGGCGCCGTCGTCCAAGCCAACTACCTGGATACCACCGGGGCTTTTGGTCCCTTCTACCCGCCGAGCGGCAGCAGCCTGACCTACACGAATAACGTGAACATGGTGACCGGCGCGCAATATGCGAGCCCGTCAGGAACGACACCCAGCGACGTGATGAACGTCCTAGCCTCGCCGGCGAGCGGCACCGTGATGCCGGGCGCGACGGTCACTTTGACGCTCGACCTTGCCGAGGTGGTGACGGTCACGGGCACGCCGACGCTGGCGCTGAACACCGGCGGGATCGCCACTTATACCGGTGGCTCCGGCACCAACGCCCTGACCTTCAGCTACACGGTCAGCATTCTGGACGCCATCGTGCCGGCGCTGGCGATCACCCAGGTCAA
>WNFG01009992.1_pt1 | contig 12346 bp, 10 predicted proteins | sample 5400431 | NCBI WGS metagenome assembly WNFG01 (sample SAMN13153346, study PRJNA577476) | soil metagenome | isolation source: 120 cm saprolite under Douglas fir tree site 2 hole 3 replicate 2 | place: USA:California | collected 2015-04-18
GAAGAGACGGTTATTGAGTATATGGGATACAACTCTATCCACGGTCCGCTGGCCGACCCCTCGCATGCCAGGGACTTGAATGAAGTGTATTTACGCATTGCAGTGCGCTGTGCTGATAAGAAGGAAGCGGCGAAGTTGGGGCGTTTATTCCCTCCATTGGCGCTCAGTGGCCCGCCGTTCGTAGGTGGCGCTGGTGGCATGATCGAGCCGCGCGGCCTGCTCGGTATCTGGCCCACCCTGGCGCCTCGTTCCATCATCGAGGAATATATTCGGGTGAGCGTGGAGGAGTCATGAGAAAGCAATTAGTCGAGCTGGCTCATGCCCGTTCCGGCGATAAGGGCGACAAAGCTGACCTCAGCCTCTTTGCTCCGGACCAGGCGACCTATGACCTGTTAGCACGAGAGGTGACGGCAGCGCGCGTAAAAAAGCATTTCGAAGGGATCATTACAGGAAAGGTCGAGCGTTTCGAAGTCCCCAATGTGCTGGCCCTCAAATTTGTGCTGCATGGTGCGCTGGATGGTGGAGCATCGCGGTCGCTGAGGAGCGATGCGCTGGGAAAATCGCTTGCGTCCGCGTTATTGAGGATGGAGATTGATGCCTCGTCATGAACCCCGGCTTGGAAAGCCGGGGCTTGCAGCAGGGCTAAGCACTCTGCGGTAGGCCACGATTTTCCACGTCTCACATGAGCAGACTCAGTCCTTCGGGGCTGCGTTCGGAACGAAATAGGTACCAGTGGGTGCGCGGCCAGCCCACTGCTCTACGATGCAGCATTAAACAGGTCTAGCGGGTTAAGCCAGTGTGTTGCATGTTAAACCGTTCCTGAACCTTGTCAAGGCCACCTTTACCCGCGCAAGCGGAGGCTCTGAAAGGAGCACCTATCGATGTCCAAAGTATTCGTCGTGGATGCCAACAAGCAACCACTTACTCCTGTCCATCCGGGTTATGCTCGCCTCTTGCTGAAACAGGGCAAGGCAGCAGTTCTGCGGCGCTACCCTTTCGTACTCATTCTGCATGCCGAAGTGGAGATGCCTCAACTTGAACCACTTCGGGTCAAGCTTGATCCTGGCAGCAAGACGACTGGCCTGGCGCTGGTCAATGATGCAACGGGCGAGGTGATCTTCGCCGCGGAGATCATGCATCGGGGGGCTGAGATCAAACAGGCCCTTGATGGTCGACGGGGCGTACGTCGGGGGAGAAGGCAGCGCGATACCCGATACCGCAAACCAAGGTTTCTCAATCGCCGACGACCAAAGGGCTGGCTCCCGCCCTCGTTGGAAAGTCGGGTGTGCAATGTCGTTACCTGGGTGAAGCGATTGATGCGTCTTTGCCCTCTTGCTGCCATTTCTCAGGAGTTAGTACGCTTTGATCTGCAAGCGATGGAGACCCCAGAAATTGCGGGAATAGCTTATCAGCAAGGCACCCTAGCAGGCTACGAGGCAAGGGAATACCTTTTAGAGAAGTGGGGTCGGAAGTGTTGCTACTGTGGAGCAACTCACCTCCCCTTACAAATCGAGCATATCCAGTGCCGAGCCAAGGGTGGGTCAGATCGGATTGCTAATTTGTGTCTCGCCTGTGAACCCTGCAATCTGAAAAAAGGAACAGTGGATATTCAGGTGTTTCTGGCAAAGAAGCCTGATCTCCTCAAGCGCATCCTGGTCCAGGCCAAGGCACCGCTCAAGGACGCGGCGGCAGTGAATTCAACGAGGTGGGCGTTATATGAGCGGTTGCAAGCGTTGGGACTGCCCATCGAGTGCGGAACGGGCGGGCGTACCAAGTTCAATCGGGTCAGCCGAGGGCTAGAGAAGACCCATTGGCATGATGCTGCCTGCGTCGGGGCCAGTACCCCGGAAATCTTACAGATTCAGGGGCTTGTGCCACTCCTCATTACTGCTCAAGGCTATGGATGCAGACAGATGTGCAACGTGAACGAGATCGGATTTCCTTGCTCAAAGCCAAAGGGAGCAAAAAAGGTGAAAGGCTTCCAAACGGGAGATATCGGGTGCGACGTGAAAGTCGCTTTACTGACTGTCTTAACAGCGTAAGCTGTGACAAGACCCGCTGTTCCACCAGCGGTATCCTACCAGGACATGCGGTCAGAGTAATCCGACGGTGTGAGAGCTCCTGGGACAACGAACCCACAGTCGAAAGACTGGCATCAGAACCGCGAGGCGAGGATGTATCTGCTAGCATCAGAGCAGAGAGGGGCTAGGATCGAGTGGTATGGTCAACTTACGTGAACTCCTGATAAACGTCGTTACCCGTGGCAAGCCAAAGGTGCTGCATGAACAGGCTTGAACTAAAAAGTACGTAGCTGGTGTAGGGGCATCCAGATTACCCTGCCGTGGACACTCAAGCTACCGGCGAAAAGGGAGGACCTAACCCGCTCAGGCAGTGAAGCGGAACACGGTAAGCCCGAACCTCTCCCTGGAAGGGGAAAGCGACCCGTAAGGGAAGCCGATAGAGGTGCGGGTAAAGGAATGTGGAAAAAGCGAATGCTGCTCTGTAATGGGGCAGATAGGAGTCGAGACATCACTCCACGCGCAAGCGGGCAGACTTCCACGAGGTCTTTCATGACAAGAACGTTTGAAGAACCGACAAAGGAGACAAAGCAAATGACGGCAGAGCAACAAACTGCTGGTGCGGTTTCCCACGAAGAAGTGGCGTGGCACGCTATTGACTGGCGTAAGACCCACAACAACGTGAGCCGGCTGCAAACCCGCATTGTCAAGGCAACACAGGAAAAGAAGTGGGGCAAAGTGAAAGCTCTGCAACGCCTTCTGACCCACTCGTTGAGCGGCAAGGCGCTTGCTGTGAAACGGGTGACGGAAAATCAGGGCAAAAACACACCGGGGGTAGATAAGGTCATCTGGGACACCCCTCAGAAGAAAGCGACGGCTATTACTTCGCTCAGGCAACGAGGGTACCACCCTCAACCGCTCAGGCGAATCTACATCCCAAAAAGCAATGGCAAAAACCGCCCGCTAGGCATCCCGACGATGCGGGACCGAGCCATGCAAGCACTCTATGTGCTCGCCCTCGACCCCATATCGGAAACATTGGCTGACCCCAACTCCTACGGTTTCCGCAAGGGAAGATCAACAGCCGATGCCATAGCACAATGTTTTACGCTTCTCGCGAAGAAAAACAAACCGCAGTGGATACTAGAGGGTGACATAAAAGCCTGCTTTGATCGCATTGACCATGACTGGTTGCTCGCTCACATCCCAATGGAGAAAAGCATCCTGAAAAAATGGTTACAAGCCGGATACATCGAAAAACGAGTCCTCAAGCCAACAGAAGAAGGTACCCCACAAGGCGGGATTTGTTCTCCCGTACTAGCGAACATGACTCTGGACGGCCTAGAGAGGAAGTTACGGGAGAAATACCCAAAGCGACCAGGACACGGCAGTAAAGGCATGATCAACCTAGTACGATATGCAGACGATTTTCTGGTGACCAGCAACTCGCAAGAGACGCTAGAGAACGAAGTCAAACCCCTCATTGAGCAATTCATGAAGGAACGAGGCTTAGAACTCTCTCAAGAAAAGACCGTCATCACCCACATTGACGAAGGCTTCGATTTTCTTGGACAAAACGTACGCAAGTACAAAGGAAAGCTCCTCATCACCCCGTCTAAGAAGAAAGTCGCCGCCATCTTAACCAAGGTCCGAACCATCATCAACGAGAACAAACAAGCCACGCCGGGACATCTCATCCTCCAATTGAACCCAGTGATACGGGGATGGGCAAACTATCACCGACATGTTGTCAGCAAGGACACGTTTAACGATGTTGATCACGCAATCTTTGAAGCGCTCTGGAGTTGGGCATTAAGAAGGCATCCCAACAAAGGCCGGAAATGGGTCAAGGACAAATACTTCTTCTCCATCGAAGGCCGAAAGTGGGTGTTTTCAGGAAGAGTAATGGGACGTAACGGAGTAATCCGCCCCATCCAATTACTTCGAGCAGTAGACACACCAATCGAACGACATACCAAAATCCAAAGTGCAGCCAATCCGTACGACCCGCAATGGGAACCATACTTCGAGCAGCGCCTGGACCTGAAAATGGCCGCCGACTTGAAAAAGAAACGGAAGCTCCTGTATCTCTGGAAAGAACAAGGCGGACTCTGTCCGATCTGCCACCAAAAGATCACGAAACTCACAGGATGGCATTGTCATCACATCGTGTGGCGTGTCTATGGCGGAGAGGATAGAGCCGAAAATCGTGTCCTTCTGCACCCCAACTGTCATCGACAAGTCCACGCCCACAAAGGATTAACCGTAGTGAAACCGCGTCCTGCAAAGGGCGTTAGAAAGGCTTGAGCGGTATGAATAGAAATGTTCCCGTACCGTTCTTAGGGGAGGGAGCGGCGGTAACGCCGTTCTCCCTTACCCGACACTTTCTCACGACGAGTACGGGCAAACACTATGGCACCATGCATGGCAAGCTGCGTGAGCGGCAGAAACAAGATCGGGAGAAGCGCCGACGCAAGGCCAAACTGCGGGCGTGCCTCAAGAAGAAGGGTGCGAAGAAACTCCCCTCGACCAGCAGCAAGAGCAGTCAACGGCTTATCCGACATGTCCGTCAGGAAATCAATCGAGCCGTCAATGAGTGCTTTGCTGAACATCCCGATGCACAGTTTGCCTATGAACAGCTTTCGGTTGCCACCATGAAGTTCAAGGCGCGTGCCATGAATGCCTATCTGCGTGCCTCCAACCTGGCACATATCCCCAAGCAAATTGCCTGGGGTGCTGCCAAACGGGGCATACGAGCCACCAAAGTCAAGAGCGCCTATTCCTCGCAGGAATGCAGCGGGTGTCATTACACGGATAGGAAGAACAGACCGAACCAGCAAACGTTTTGCTGCTTGGTCTGTGGTCATCAGGCACACGCCGATCTCAATGCCTCAAGGAACATTGCACAGCGGTTCGGGGATGTCGAACTCCGTGCTTGCATGGACAAGAAAGCAGTCAAAGCCTTGCTCATGAAGAGACATGAGGCATGGCGCAAAGCAAACGGTTGGCCGTAGTCCAACCGCCCGCCTAGTCGGTTGTTTCGTAAACAGGCGTAGGTTAAAGCAAGAAGTTTAGACAAATGTAGCATTTGTCTAGATTTTTAGCAACTATTATAGCACGCCCAGGGGACATGATGGGTGAGTGGGTCTGCTTCACCGCGGTGAAGCAGACCCACTCACCCATCTCACCCATCAGGAATCGGCTGGTTGCACAAAAGCACTTGACAATTATCGTTCTTTCAAGCAGAATTGTAAGAAGCCTACTTCCCATGTGACTATCCCCTGTGGATGTCATATGTTGAGAGATTTTGTTCGTCAAGCACGTATATCATTCAGAAGTAGGCGAGTGCGCCACCGATCGGATTTGTCCCTTACCATAGTTTTCATCGTAGGTTCCGTAGTTCGTTCAGGCAGGTATAACTATGCAGGATGCTATGTAAAATCGCTGGTGAGGTGGCCAGCGGTGAAACTTTCATGGAGGGATAAACCGAGGTCTGTAAGGAGCAATCATGGTGCGACAGGACTGGTCTGATGACGACCTAGCCCAAAGGCTACATGAGCATAACCCGGAGGCTTTGGAGACTCTGATCTCCCGGTATTCAAGAGAAATATTTTATTTTATCCGTGTTGTTTTGGACGGTATCGGCGTTGCACAGGATGCTGAGGAGTGTGTCAATGATCTTTTCGTAGCTGTCTGGCAAGAGATCGACTCATTTGACCCTCAACGGGGCACGCTGCGCACATGGTTAACGATGCGAGCGAAATATATCGCCCTGGATCGTCGCCGTCAATTGTGTCGCCGTCAGACGCATAATATGCAATCGGCAGATGAAAACCGCCAATGGGCATCATCTGATGGCGGGCGTTGGGGGGGTAACGGAGGGCGGAAAGTGTTTGGGTGGGGAGGGTATGATAGTGACAATCGCGTCACGCTTCCTCCACATCCAGAGACCAGCATGGAGAATTTACTGGAACAAAGTGAGAGGCGCGAAGAATTGAGCCTTGCCCTGGCGACGTTGCCTGAGCTTGACCGCTATTTGATTTACCAGCGTTACTTCAAATTTGCCAGTACAGAGGAATTGGCGGCGAAGACGGGATTGACCCGCCATGCTGTCGATACACGGCTCTGGCGGGCGCGGAAAAGCTTACGTGGGACGCTCAAGGAGCATGCATATGAGTATGAGCGAATTTGACGGACAACTGAATACATGGGAGGGAGATTTTTCCACCCTCTCAACTCAAGGCTATGATCTGCCTGCTGATTTCAGTGAGGAAGATATTGCCTTTGCTCAAGAACTGGATATGCTCTTTGCGCCTCACAAAGAAGAGATTCCACCATACTTTGTACAAACGCTGTTGGAGTCTGATGATCCTCGTTTTCAGCCAGTCGAGTATGGTTTTGAATATAAAACTCGCGCTCGTGTACTGCGTCGGCTCAAATTGCGCCACCGTCTCTTTTACTTTGGTCGCCCTTCACTCCAAGCTCTGGCCAGCTTTATTCCTCTACGGCGTTCGCTTGTAGCTATCGCCTCTTTAATGCTTTTTGTGTTAATGACTGTGATACTCACGGCTCCCTCGTTTGCTTCGGGCATGGCAATTTTATTGCATGGTGGCAAGGCTGGCGTTCTACTCACGCATAGTTACCCTGCTAATGTCAAATCTGCTCCTGTTGCTACTAATCTGCAAGGCGATCCCGATACCAAGCCCATGATGAGTTTGTTTGATGCGCAACAATCGCTCCATGACTGGAATATGTATATGCCTCAAGTGGTACCAGATAAGTACAAGCTAACCGATACATACATCTATCAAGAACCACAGCAGAGCTGGGCTGATGGTCCCTTTATGGAGTTTGATTTCTCTCTCACTGGGGGCACGGTGCATGGTACTGGGCAACTGGCTGTTCGCGAATTCAAACTTAAGAACGACAGTGTATTTCTTGTAGCGAAGGACGGTGCTGCTGAGGGTATAAAAATTGATAAACAAAATGGCCTTGCTCAGGCAGTCTATGTAGATGGCCAATGGGTATTGCATGACAAGATCTTCCCTGTTTGGGTCTATGGGCAGCGCAGTGAACTGATTTATCAGAAAGATGGTATCGTTTTCTGGATCGTGGGAGACCAGCGGGATGGTATCAATAAAGATGTATTGCTCAAGGTCGCTAACTCGCTACAATTGATCCATGTCAGTCGCCTTATACCTGTAGGTAGCCAGAGCAATATCAACACTGTGACTCTTCTTAATGGAGATATCAACGGGCCGTTTACAGGTGATGTCCTTGCAATCTTCCCTGACGGTAGTGGCGTTGGCACCTACCTGAGCGTCACTGGTTCCGAAGAAACCCATACAAGCCAGCCTCCAGGATTACATGTAAACTGAGTATCATGAGAGGGACTTGCATGGTGGACGCATTGCCTGCGGGCAAGAGGAGCAGGCAATGCGTCCACCATGCAAATTCACAGATACTGGGTGTTGTTGTGTTGCTTGTTATATGGTTGGTCACCGCATGTAGCGCGGTACCATCTATACCAGATAAGCACCTCACCAACCCGGCCACCGGCCAGTACACGTATACTCCTCCTTCCTCTCATCTTCCCAGTGGGAAAATCATCTTCTCAGACAGCCAGTTTCCAGCCTCTGTCAATCCCCTATTTGCCAGTTCTCCCGTTGATTTTGAGGTGAGAGATGCCCTCTGGGCTTCACCTGTTGTATATGACCAGCAGTTTCACCTTCATCCAGATCAACTGACCGAGGTACCATTACCAGAAAATGGCGATGTGCAAGATCATGGGAAGATCGTCATTATGCATCTTCGCCACGACCTGCGCTGGTCGGATGGCCAGCCAATCCTGGCAAGTGACTTCCAGTACTGGTGGCATCTAAATCAAGACCCCACGACCGGAGCAGTAATAACGGGCGGCTATGATCAGATTGCCAGCATTGATACCCCGGATAGCTTTACAGTTGTACTGCACATGAAGCAGTCCTTTGGTCCCTATCTCTTCTATTTGCCCTATCCTTACATGCTGTCGGATTATAAAGATGGGCAGAGCTATACCATGGTTCCCAATCCCTACTACACTTCGACTACCTTTCATAGTCCTTTTGTGGCTCAGCTCATCTTCCAGTCCTATAGCAGTGTAGAGGCACTCAGTTCGGCAGCGCAAAGGCTGCAGACCGATGTAACCCAGGGCTACCACGAATATAATCTGGCATTGCTTGCTCATCTTCCTGCCGGAGTAAGTATCCTGCAAACGCCTGCCGCCGCCTATGAACATCTCGATTTCAACAACGCGAACCCGCTATTTCGAGACGTTCGCGTGCGCCGCGCTATTTCGCTGGCGATTGACAAATGTGGACTGATCAACGATATCCTGCATACTCCTGACTGTTCTACCCGGCTGGCCTCTCAGGTTGAGCCATTACCATCACCTGTCTACGATGCCAGCATCCACGCGAGCCAGTATGATGTACATGCCGCCAGAGCGTTGCTGGCACAGGCTGGCTGGCTTCCCAACGCCCAGGGGTTGTTGACGAAGCATGGTCAGCCATTCAGTATTCGCCTTGTAACGACGGCAGATAATCCATTGCGAACGGCGGCGGCTGAAAAGATTCGCCACTATCTCCTGGCCGTGGGGATTCAAGTCGAGATTCGCTACTATTCCCTCGGTACCTTCTTTGCCGTATATAATAGGGGTGGCATTCTGGCGACGGGTGCCTTTGACCTGGCGATGTTTACCTATGCCAATGGCCCAGAACCTGATGATGAGTATAGTGCCTATCACTCATCGCAGATTCCCAACGCAGATAACCCAAACCTGGGTAACTATGCGCGTGTCAATGATCCTATCATCGACCAGGCCCTTACACAGGGACGCAACACGCTGCTATTCGCTGATCGCGTCAAGTTCTATCATCAATTTCTAGAACGCCTGGCTGACCAGGTGTATATCATCCCGCTCTACACAGAGGTAAACATCATGACCGTGAATGAGCATGTCCAAAATGTCCTGCCCAACCCAAATTCATCCGACAACAACTGGAATATCGGCGATTGGTGGATAAAACAGTAGGTCTCGACTCATGGCCTGGCATACAAGCTCTGCACACTCGCAGAGCTTGTATGCCAGGCCATGAGTCGAGACCTACCTATATAGCCTGTTGTAGCCTCTGGCACTGGACAACTAATATTATCATCTGGTATGCTTTAATCAGGGAGGATGGTATGGGTTGAGAAAAAAGAAGTCAATTTCATCCTTGTGCCAGACGCTATTTTTCCAGCAATGGCGCTGGAAAAGAATAGTCGCCCGCTATACCTCAAAGGAGAGGAAAAAGATCGTATGAAACAACACGCCTCAAGGGAAAGAGCCATAAAGCCACATGGACTTCCCAATCTTCGGCTGCTACGCCAGCGCAAAGGGTTGAGTCTCGGACAACTCGCAGACATGACAGGCCTCCGTCGTGATACTATTTCCCATCTGGAAAATGGACGTGAGGATCCACAACCCTATCACCTGCGCGTGCTGGCGCGCGTGCTGGATGTTCCTCAGCTTGACTTAGTATCATAAAAATTCCTTTTGATACAACAAGAACATCACCGCAGAAGCGCAAGATGAGGGCATTTGACAGCGTCAAATGCCCTCATCTTGCGCTTCTGCGGCGATGTTCTTCTTAAACCCCCTTGATTTTTCTGGCTGAGTGATGTATACTATCATTAATCGGTCAGTCAATTAATTTGGCCGCGTAAGAAATATCTGGAAATGGTTTAAAAAGTATGGCGAGAACGCCAAAGGTTGTGGAAGATCGTCGAGAGCAGATCATTGACGCAGCGATGCGTGTGTTCTCGCAAAAGGGTTTTACGAGAGCCACAAATAAGGATATCGCTCGTGAGGCGGGTATTACACCTGGGTTGATCTATCATTACTTTGAGAATAAGGAAGCGTTACTCAAGGCTATCATAGAGGGACGAACTCCTCTGAGGCTGATAAACACTCTTCCGCCGCAGGTATTGACGATGCCTCCGGAAGTTTTTCTGCGCTTTATGATTCTACAGGTCCTGGGTATCGTTGAAGAAGAGAAATTCGTTCAACTGCTCCAGGTGGTTTTCCCGGAATTGATCTATAACCCGAACATGAGGCAGATAGCCATGGGTATCATACAACGTGTTATAGGTTTTTTAGGTGGTTATTTTGAGTCCAAGATGGAGATTGGTGAGTTAAGACGCGCAGATCCCGCGCTTACCGCGCAAGTCTTACTTGGCAGTGTGATGGCTTTTGTATTGCGTCGTCGGATCATACGCGATCCAATTGCTTTACAGTATTCGCAGGAGCAAATGGCAGATTCTCTCGTTGAGACGGTTCTCAAAGGCTTGCTACCATGCGAATAAAAATTTTAGCTTGTATTAATTGGCCGATTAGTTAATAGAAAAGGGAGGCTTTGCATGACAGAAGCGCGTCCTGATACTCAAGCAGAACAGCAAGAGCGGGGAAGTGGGAATGGTGAACCTATGGTCGTGATCGAGAAACTCAGCAAGCAGTTTGGTAAGCTGCGTGCCATTGATACGCTGAACATGACCATCAATGCCGGCGAGACCTATGGGCTGATTGGCCCTAACGGTTCTGGAAAGACCACCCTTATTCGCATGATGGTGGGTTTGTTGCGTCCAAGCGGTGGCACCATACGCATCATGGGTCAACGCATGCCAAGTGCCAAAGTCTCGCCGCATCTGGGGTATATGACCCAACTCAGTGCCCTGTACCTTGATCTAACTGCCAGAGAAAATATGCAGTTTTTCTGCAATATTTATGGCTTGCGAGGCAAAGAACAGAGCCGTCGTATCCAGGAAATGCTCGAACGGGTAGAGCTGGCGGACCGTATCGATGATGTGGTGGGAAAGTATAGTGGCGGTATGAAGCAGCGTCTCTCGCTTGCTTGCTCCCTTGTACATAGCCCGCGCCTGGCATTGCTGGATGAACCGACCGTTGGCGTTGATCCTGAACTGCGCCGTTCATTCTGGGATTACTTTGCCCAGTTAAATAAAGAAGGCGTCACCATCATTGTATCGACCCATCATCTCGATGAGGCCAGCCGGTGTACTCGCCTGGGTCTGATGCGCAGCGGCCTGCTATTGGCTCAGGATACGCCCCAGGAATTATTGCGCCAATCGGGCAAGGACAACATGGAAGATGCTTTTCTCCACTTCGCAAGTCGGCAGGAGGTATTGAAATGAGTTTCGCACGTATTATGGCTCTAGCCAGTCGTATTATTCACCAGGTGTTGCGTGACAGGCGTACACTTGCCTTGATCTTCCTCGTACCCCTTGCCGTCATGAGCGTGCTCTACCTGGTACTGACCAGTACCAGCAGCGTGCATACGCTTGCCCTCGTGCGACCAACGGGCACGAACAGCGATCTCGTCAATACGTTGATAGATAAACTGCTGCCCAGCAAAGATAAGCTGAAAACCATCGATATCACTGCCAGCCAGGTGGACGCGACCCTCAAGAATGGCAATGTCGATGCCGCCATCATCTTTCCGGCGGATTTTGCGCAACAGGTGTTTACGGGCCAGCATCCGGCGGTGCAGATCAAGCTAGAAGGCTCTGATCCAAATGTCGCGAGTGCCATGAGCGATGTAGCAAATGGCCTTACTCACCAGCTTGGAGTAGCTCTGGCAGCCTTGAAGACGCAGTTGGGAGCAGGAGGGCAAGGAGGGCAAACACCTCCGGCAATTAATGCTACGATACCATTTACCGTGAGCGACCCACAGTACCTGCATGGTGGGGCTCAATATACCTTCAACGACTCTATTGCGCCAGTGTTCATTGGCATCTTCTCCTTTTTCTTCGTTTTCCTGCTCACTTCGGTGGCCTTCTTGCGCGAGCGATCGCAAGGCACGATTGAACGTGTGATGGTCTCACCATTGACGCGCGCTGAGCTGGTGATAGGCTACATCTTTGGGTTTGCGCTCTTCGCGCTGGTGCAATCGCTGCTGATCTTGCTCTTTGTCGTTTTTGCCTTACGGGTGCATTACAGCGGCAACCTGGCGTTGGTCTTCCTGGTCTCTGCTCTGCTCACTGTTGGAAGTGTCAACCTTGGCATCTTCCTCTCCACTTTTGCGCAGAACGAGTTCCAGATCATCCAGTTCATACCTCTGGTCTTTGGCGTGCAGGTCTTTCTGTCGGGAGTCTTCTGGCCTGTTGCGCAGTTGCCAGACTGGCTGCGGCCCATCTCATACATCTTGCCTCTGACCTATGCCAATGATGCCTTGCGCGGAGTTATGCTCAAAAGCGATGGTATCGGAGATATCGCATGGCAGTTAACCGCTCTA
>WNFG01063363.1_pt1 | contig 12346 bp, 10 predicted proteins | sample 5400431 | NCBI WGS metagenome assembly WNFG01 (sample SAMN13153346, study PRJNA577476) | soil metagenome | isolation source: 120 cm saprolite under Douglas fir tree site 2 hole 3 replicate 2 | place: USA:California | collected 2015-04-18
TACTCTCCAGCCCTCCTGGTAGTGGTCGTAGTGAGGATGGCTCCAGTAGGCGCCAGGGTAGGGTGGCCGTTGCCATCCGCCGGGGACCCAGACATAGTGGCCGCCGCGCGCGCCCCAGTACCCATCGACCCAGGCGTAGCCTTCTGCCGGCATGGGCGGTCTCACCTCATAGCGGAATGGTGGCGGCGGGGGACCGACGTAGATCTGGATCTGGCTAAATGCCGGGACTGCTAGAGCTGATGCGGCGAAGATGCTGCATAACCATCTTGCTTTCAAATTGATTCTCCGTTCTTACTTATGCTGAGTTTGATGCAAATGGTTGTCGCATGACAACACACGTTAGTTGTACGGCTCTGTATCAGGGTGTTTTGGCGGCGGCTCTGGTGGCTAGAAGTTTTTTGCGGTCGGCGATGAGGCGTTTTTGGTGGGTTGGGGGCATCGCGAGGACGGCACGGGTTCGGGGCGGGAGTTTGTTGAAGGTGAGGGCGTGGGCCGCGCTGAGCTCCCGCTCCCATTCGGTGGTGCGGAAGATGTTCCAGCGCTCGACGGCGACCCAGTAGATGCGGGCCATGTAGGGGGCGGGGATAATACCTTCGATTTCAAGGAGTTCGGAGTAACGCGCGGGGCCGGCGGCGTAGGAGATGACCGGGCTTATTTTGTTTCGCTCGAGGCCGTCATCACCGTCAAGGTTGACGAGGGCGAACATCTTGCCGCCAATGGCCTTGTCGCCGACCCAGAAGACGAGGTTGGCTCCCCACTGCATGGTCTCGACAGCGTGAGGGAGGGTGAGAAGATAGGCTCGGATGCGTTCGGCGTCCATACTGGTTCCTTTCCGGGGTACCCCCTCCCCCTCCGGGGGTATTTTGGGCACAACCTCTTTATTATGATGCGAATAGCGACAGGTTGTGCCGCTAAAATATTGCATTCAAACGAGTTGCTCGCAAAATATTACAAATAAAGGAGATAAGGACAAAAGTCTGGAGAGGCTTTGCCTTGACCCTTCCCTCTCTTTTTTATCTCTATACTTCTATTTTATCGAAATGCTTCTAACTAAAATGCCAACTCTATTTGGCTTATTTTGTGTGGTTTAGCTTGTTTTGGGACTTGACATGCGATTTTGCTCAGGTATTTGAAGGAAAAAAGCAAAAGCCAATATTTTTGGTCATTTCGGCTGCGCCTGCCGCGTGCTGCTTGACGGCGCGGTCTTCCTCGGCGATCTGCGCCCCGGTGCGCTTACGGTCGCGCCAACCCCCGCAATCTTGCCATTATGTACCCACACGCTGTCATGCTGGATGGTGCCATGAGAGGCTGTCATCACTGTCGCATTCTTGATAACCAGATCGGCCGGTGCAGGCGAACTCTGTGCCGTGGCAGCTACTGTTGCAGCCACAGAAAGTGCGAAGACACCCGCGATTGTAGACACGGGTGCCAATCGCAGAATAGAAGAACTCATCAGAGACTATCCCCTGAGAAAGAAGGCTAAGAGGAATGGGACGATAGTAGCATGCAGTTCTGCCGAAAGAGAAAGCCAGTGCAAAGTGAGCGATCAGACGTTTTCGTTTCTGTTTCTACAGCGGAATATTTCCATGCTTCTTGGCAGGATTTTTGTCCCGCTTCGTCGCCAGCATATCCAGCGCCGTGTTTAGCCTTCGCCGCGTCTCGCTCGGCTTTATGACAGCATCGATGTATCCTCGTTCGGCGGCGACATACGGATTCGCAAACCGCTCACGAAATTCCTCGACCTTTTCCTTGCGAGCCTCCGCGAGAACCGCCAGCTTCTCTTCTTCCGTAAACGCCTTGCCCTGCGGCCACATCGCCTCAGCCTGCCGCATCATGACATCCAACTCCCGCTTATAGACGATATTCACCGCACCCTCCGGCCCCATCACCGCAATCTCCGCCGTCGGCCACGCCAGATTCACGTCCGTGCGCAGATGTTTCGAACTCATCACGCAATACGCCCCGCCATACGCCTTGCGCGTAATCACCGTAAGCTTCGGCACCGTGGCCTCTGCGAACGCATACAACAGCTTCGCGCCGTGGCGGATGATACCGCCATGCTCCTGTTGAATGCCAGGCATAAATCCCGGCACATCCTCGAACGTAATAAGCGGAATATTGAAGGCATCTGGCATTGATATCCAGTACTCCAGCGAGGAACGCGGGCTGATTGCCCACAATCCCAACAGTACGACCAGCCATGCGAGCAAAGCCAACCACGATGTTCCGCGCAAAGTGCTCCTGCACCTGAAAGAAGTAGCCGTCGTCCACCACGCGCGCGATCACATCGACCATGTCGTACGGCTGGTTGCTCTCTTCCGGAATAATCGTGTCCAACGCAGCATCGGCGCGAGCAGGATCGTCCTGCGTAGGCTTCCGCGGCGCGTCATCAAGATTGTTCGACGGCAGAAAACTCAACAGCTCGCGGACCGTTGCCAGACACTCCTGATCGTCATGTGCCATAAAGTGCGCAACGCCGGAGATCTCGTTGTGCGTCACGGCGCCGCCCAATGCATCCTTCGTCACATCCTCATGCGTCACCGTTTTGATGACGTCCGGCCCGGTGACGAACATGTAGCTCGTCGTTTCCGTCATCAAAGTAAAGTCAGTAATCGCGGGCGAATATACCGCGCCGCCCGCACACGGTCCCAGAATGGCCGAGATCTGGGGCACCACCCCGCTCGCCAGCGTATTGCGCAAAAAGATATCCGTATAGCCGGCCAGCGAAACCACACCCTCCTGAATACGAGCGCCGCCCGAATCGTTCAGTCCCACAATTGGTGCGCCCACACGCATCGCCATGTCCATGATCTTCACGATCTTCGCGGCATTCGCCTCCGACAACGAGCCGCCGAAGACGGTAAAGTCCTGGGCAAACACAAACACGACACGGCCATGAACTCGCCCGTATCCCGTGATGAAGCCGTCCCCCGGAACACGTTGTTCCGCCATGCCAAAGTCCGTCGCGCGATGGGTTACAAACTTGTCGGTCTCCTCAAACGTACCCTCATCCAGAAGGAAGTCGATCCGCTCTCGCGCCGAAAGCTTTCCCGCCTTGCGCTCACGCTCCCGTCGTTCCGCTCCTCCGCCCTCTTCGGCAATGGCATGACGCGCCTCAAGCTCTGCGAGGTTACGCTGATGACTGTCGGACTTCGTAGCGGAAACGGTTTGCGGAACGAGATGTTCGGCGGTGGCCATAGAACGAGATTCTAGCAGCGCATCAACACTCCAGTCGCGCCAACCCGATCCAGCGCGAGGAAAGGGTCTCGCACGGCGAAGTCGCTACAATCTACATCAAACCTGGGTAGGGAGCGTGCCTCCATGTTCAAATCAAACAACTGTGTTGCTATCCACCTCGAAGACATCACTGCGGCGGAGAACTTCTACACCAACGTCATGAAATTCAGGCTGTTGACGAGGTCGGAAGCACAACTCGAATACGATACCGGGCACTTTCTCCTCTACGTCAACCGTGACCTGAACACGCAACCGCCAATTCCAAGCTTCACCGTCAAGAACATTGAAGAGGCCCGGAGATTTCTGTTGGAAAACGGCTGCGTCATTCTCCGCGAAGACAAGAGATCCCTATACTTTCGAGACCCATTCGGCATCACATACGACATAATTGAAGGCAAATAAAAAGCGAATATAATTGCTCCCAACTCTGTGCCCAACGCCCTCCATCCCGATCGATTCAGCTTCCTGCACATCGACCTGAACAGTTTCTTCGCGTCGGTAGAACAGCAGCTACACCCGGAGTACCGAGGCCGGCCACTGGCGGTGGTTCCCACCATGGCCGACACCACCTGCTGCATCGCTGCCAGCTACGAGGCCAAGACCCTCGGCATCAAAACTGGAACCCAGGTCGGCAAAGCCAAAGAGATATGCCCCGACATCATTCTCGTCGCGGGCGACCACGCCGAGTACGCGAAGTACTCCCATCGCATAGCGGAGGCAGTCGAGCTTGCCTGCCCGGTCTCGCACACACCCTCGATCGACGAGATGGTCTGCCAACTCCTGGGCCGCGAACAGGAGCCGCCGCGCGCCCGAAAAATTGCCCTCGAGATCAAACAGTCCATCTACAAGAACGTGGGCGTCGCCCTCCGCTGCTCCATTGGCATGGCGCCTAATCGCTACCTTGCGAAGATCGCCAGCGATATGCAGAAACCCGACGGACTCATCGGCCTCCTGCCCTCGCAACTGCCGCGCGCCATTGCTCATCTGGAACTGCGAGACCTCCCTGGCGTGGGCTCCCGCACCGAAGTCCGTCTCAACGCCAAGGGCATCACTACGATGGAGCAGCTCCTCGCGCTCGATCGCGAAGGTATGCACAAGCTCATGAACTCCGTCTGGGGCGACCGCATGTACCACTGGCTGCGTGGCGCAGCCACCGGCGACGACGGCGCGCCCGTCCCGGGAGACGTGCAGAAATCTCTCGGCCACTCCCACGTCCTCGCGCCCGAGCACCGCTCGCCCGAAGGCTCCTGGGCCGTCGCACACAAGCTCCTCCACAAAGCCGCCATGCGCCTCCGCATGGAGCACTTCTACGCCGGCTCCCTCGCCGTCACCATCCGTTACCAGCTCACGCGCGAACAGGCTGACCGCATGAAGTCAAAAAAACATTTCTCCGGCATCAAACATTCCGGTTGGGGCATGGAGGCACGCTTCCGCGACTGCCAGGACACCCTCACCCTGCTCGAGATCCTGCGCTCTCTGTGGGCCCAGCGCATGCAAGGCGCAGAGTTCCAAAAACCTTTCTTCGTCGGCATCACGCTGCGCAACCTCATTCCCCCCAATAACCGCGCCGGTCTCTCCGCCACCATGGACAAGCTCAACCTGAAGTACGGCCACACCACGTTGCACTTCGCCGGCATGCTCCCCGCCCGCGAGTCCGCTCCCACCCGCATCGCCTTTACCCAGATTCCAGTGCAGTACGGCGTCGACTATATGTAGCCGCATGACAACTGTCACTTTTCTTCCTGACGTTCCACACTGTCGACACTCCGCCCGCGAGCGCATGCTTCTGAATGTAAGCAGAGATTCCCCTCAGAGGAGACGCTCCATGTCAGCCCTGGCCCTCGCTTCAGAGACACGAACATCACCTGCCCGGTCACTTGGGACAGCCCATCCGCACCAACCCATCGCCACGCTGACCAACATCACCAAGCGCTACGGCACAACCGTCGCCCTCGACGGCCTGAGCCTCTCATTGCATCCCGGCGAAGTGGTCGCTCTGCTTGGCCCCAACGGCGCCGGTAAATCCACCGCAGTCAAGCTGCTCCTCGGCCTCATCGCTCCTACATCCGGAACCACACGAGTCTTCGCCAGCGACCCGCGCGAAGCCATTACACGCACTCGTGTCGGCGCGATGCTGCAGGTAGCCCGCATCACGGAAGCCCTCCGTGTCCGCGAGCATCTCGACCTCTTCCGCAGCTACTACCCCCGTCCGCTGCCCCTCGCAGAGATCCTCCGCATCGCCCAGCTTCAGGGCATCGAAGAGCGCTTCTTCGGTCAGCTCAGCGGCGGCCAGAAGCAGCGCGTCCTCTTCGCTTTGGCGATCTGCGGCAATCCCGACCTCATCTTCCTCGACGAGCCCACCGTTGGCATGGACATCGAAGCCCGCCGCGCCCTCTGGCAGCAGATTCGCTCCCTATCCGCTCAAGGAAAAACGGTCCTCCTCACCACCCACTACCTCGAAGAAGCCGACGCGCTCGCCCACCGCATCATCGTCATCAACAAAGGCCGCGTCATCAGCGCAGGCACTCCGGCAGAGATCAAGCGAAGCAGCGGCGGCCGCACCATCCGCTGCCAAACCCGCCTCTCCCAGGAATTCCTGCAAACCCTTCCCGGCGTCTCGAACGTAGAGTTCAACGAAGGCGCCGTGGTTGTGACGGCGTCCGAAGCCGAGACGGTCGTTCGCGAGATGCTCTTGCGCGACGAGACCCTCAGCGACCTGGAAGTCGCAAGCCCAGCCCTCGAAGACGCATTCCTGGCGCTGACAAGGAACCAATAATCCAGCCGTCCACCCATTGCGCCGGCTCATAAATCAGGAGAAAACCATGGCAACCTCTGCGATCACTCATCCCCTTCCAGCCGCAACCGGCTTCGTCCATACCCTTCGCATCTTCGGCAAAGAGACCAAATACGAGTTCCTCAAGCTGATGCGTACCAAATCATTCTCGCTCTCCACCATCGGTTTTCCCGTCATGTTCTACGGGCTCTTCGGCATTGCAAACCGCAACGCCTTCGCAGGCAACGTGCATATAGCGAAGTACATGCTCGGCGGCTACGCCTGTTTCGGCTTGATCGGCGCCGCCCTCTTCGGCATCGGTGTCGGCCTCGCCGGGGAACTCGCCGCCGGCTGGCTCGAACTCAAGCGCGCCAGCCCCATGCCTGCCCCGGCCTACCTCTTCGCGAAGTGTGCCTCGGCCGTCGCCTTCGGCCTCATCATCGTCAGCATTCTCACCGCAATCGCCGTGTCCTTCGGTGGCGTTTCACTGACATCCACCGAGCTGATCAAAATGTTAGGTATGACCATCGTTGGTTCCATCAGCTTCGCCAGTATGGGCCTCCTGCTCGCTCAGGTCATTCCGGCAAACGCCGCAACCGGCATCGTCAATCTCATCTATCTGCCGATGTCCTTCCTCAGCGGCCTCTGGATGCCTCTGCGCTTCATGCCCCACTGGCTGCAAGGCGTTGCACCCGCGCTGCCAACCTATCATCTCTCCCAACTCATGCTCAGCATCTTCAGCTATCAGGACTCCATGTCGCTCGTCACCCACTGGAACGCGCTCATCGGCTTCACTTTGTTGATGCTAGGTCTTAGCTGGCTGATCTTTCATCGCAAGGAACAGAACGCCTGACGCGGTACACTTTCGGAATCGATATATGAGCAAGAAACCCCACAGATCGATAGGCAGCCTGGACGTCGGCACCCAGAGCAACTCGGGCTATATCTGGCTCGCCTACTCGGTCTTCTTCCTCATCGATCCCGTCATGAGTCACAGCCGGCGTCTATGGATCGAGTCCGGCATCATCTACGCGATCTTCCTCGTTACCTTCGTCAGCTACATGAGGGCCCGAACGACCAGACAGCGCCATGGGCTTATCGTTGCCTTCTACGTTCTCGGAGTGGCTAGCTTTCCGATCAACGCCGGCGGTTCCAGCTTCTTCATCTACAGCGCGGCGTTCCTCCCATTCGTCGTTGCTTCAGTCCCAATTGTTGCTGCGATCATCATTGCGCAGACACTTGGTCTTGTAGTGGAAGGCTTGTTGCTGCATATCAATCCCATCGCTCTCACTCTAACGACCTTTATTATGTGCATCGTGGGGGCGAGTAACACCTTCATCGCCAGGCAAAAGCGCGCGGACACGAAGCTCCGCATGGCGCACGAAGAGATCGAACAACTCGCCGCCGTTGCCGAACGCGAACGCATCGCGCGCGATCTGCACGACGTGCTCGGCCACACCTTATCGGTGATCGTGCTGAAAGCAGAACTCGCCGGACGTCTCATCGATCGCGATCCGCAACGCGCTGCGCAAGAAATAGCCGACGTTGAAAAGACCGCGCGAACAGCGCTCAGCGAGGTACGCGAGGCCATCGGCGGCTACCGTTCGCAGGGCCTTCCGGCCGAAATGGAACTGGCCCGCAAAACGCTGCAGGCAGCGGGTGTGTCACTAGCCTGCGAATCGCCGTTGCCCCAGTTGCACGCCGCAGAAGAGACTGTACTGTGCCTCGCCGTGCGCGAAGCGGTAACGAACATCGTGCGTCACGCGCAGGCCACGCACTGCCGCATGCGTTTCACTGCCTCCGGCGACGGCTACCATTCCCTGCTCATCACCGATGATGGCACCAATCCAAAACTCCACGAGGGCAATGGTCTCCGATCGCGCCAGTTGAAGGCGCCTTGTGTCGTCGTATGAGCGCATCCATTCGCGTCGTCCTCGCCGAAGACCAGACCATGGTGCTGGGCGCCCTCTCCGCGCTGCTCGAACTTGAGTCAGACATCTCCGTCGTGGCCTGCGCCGCTAATGGTCGCGATGCGCTCGACGCGGTTGCTCGCCTGTCCCCTAACGTTCTCGTCACCGATATCGAGATGCCCGTTATGACCGGACTCGAGCTAGCGGCGAACTTGCGCACCAGCCATCCCGCCGTGCGCACGATCATCCTCACCACCTTCGCGCGCCCCGGCTATCTCCGCCGCGCACTCGACGCAGGGGCGCGCGGCTATCTTCTGAAGGATCGTCCCGCGGCCGAGTTGGCCGACGCCGTACGCCGAGTTCATCGCGGTCTGCGCGTCGTCGATCCCGCGCTCGCGACAGAAGCCTGGAACGCCGAACTTGATCCTCTCACGGAACGCGAACGCCAAATTCTTCAACGTGCCGGCGACGGCCGCAGCAGCACCGAGATCGCCACCGAGCTTCACCTCTCCGAAGGCACGATCCGCAACTACCTCTCCGAAGCGATTGCCAAGCTTGGCGCCTCCAATCGCGTCGACGCCGCCCGCATCGCCCGCGCCAAAGGCTGGCTCTAGGCAGTCGATCTTCAAAAATACTTACGGAAAATGAAAAGACCGGCAGAGAGCGTGTTCGCACTCCGCCGGCCCATCTTTCGTCGTAGTTAACTATTGTTCGTCGTACTGATCCTCCGCATCATAAGGTCCACCGCGCATGGCGGCCATCACCGACGCATACGATTTCATCTCATACTCGTGCGGCGGAATATTCCCCGCCAGATTCTTCACAAAATAATCCCAGCGCCGCCGCGTCATGTATTGCGACGCCTCGCCGTAACCATGAGCAACATTGGGAATGATCAGAAGATCGAAGTCCTTATTTGCTTTGATCAACGCCTCAACGACCAGCAGCGTATTGTTCATCGGCACATTGTTGTCCATCGATCCATGAGCCAGCAACAGCTTCCCCTTAAGGTTTTTCACGAAGTTCTGGTTGGCCTGGCTGTCATAGTTCGAAGTGCCATCGGCGTTCTTCGCCTCAAGACCAGCCCATTTCTCTGCCCAGTCGTCCTCGTAATCTCGTTGATCGTGATTGCCGCTCTCTGCAATTCCCACCTTGAAGAAATCCGGATAGTGAAACATCGCGGCACCCGTAGCATTGCCGCCGCCGGAGTGGCCATAGATCCCTACCTTGTCGAGATCGATCCACGGATACTTCGCCACGGCGTCCCCATCCCGTCGATGCAGACAACAATAAAACCAAGCTCCGCCAGCGACTGCATGTCTCCATGGGCAGCCGCAAAGCCACGCCCTCCGCAGGAGCCCGTCTGCGGCCCCGGATAGACATGGTTCACAATCGGATACTTCTTTGAAGCGTCGAAGCTCGTCGGCTTGAACATAAAGCCATACACATCTGTCTTCCCGTCGCGGCCCTTCACCGTAATCGGTACCGGAGGAACCCACCCCGCCGCCACCAGCTTCGTGATGTCCTGCTTCGCCACATCGACGACTACCTTGCCGGTGTCATCACGAACCACTGCCGACTCAGGCTGCGTCACCGTCGAATACACATCGACAAAGTAGCGTCCGTCAGGCGACGGCGTCACCGCGTGATCCGCATTCTCCGGCGTCAGCAGCTTCATGTCCTTCCCGTCAAATTTCACGCTGTAGTAGTGCTGAAAATAAGGATCGCGACCAGCCTCTTTTCCGACTCCGACAAAGTAGAGAGTCCGCGCCGCCTGGTCCACGTGAAGCATTTGCGTGACGTTCCAGTCGCCGTGCGTGATCGGGTTCTTTAACTTCCCCGTGGCCATGTCGTACAGATACATGTTGCCCCAGCCTTCTCTCTCGCTGAACCACAACAGCTCGTTTGTCTTCGACAGATACTTCCAGTTCACCTTATCGTTGCCGCTCTCATAAAACTTCGCTGTCGTCTCGCCCATTACATCGCGCACGTCGCCAGTGGAGGCATCGGCAATCCGCATCCACTCCTGCTTGTGGTCGCGCGATGTGGAAACAAATGCCAGATGCGCGCCATCGTCGCTCCACTGCACATCGTCCCATCCGCTGCCGCCGCGGCAGCTCACGTCATCGCACAAAGTCGAACGGTGCTGGTCCGGCGGCATCTTCAAACGAATCATTTTTGCCCCGTCGACCTCGATGATCACCCGCTCGATCATCGTCACGTCTTTGTCGCCCACCAGCGGATACTTCCACGCCTTCAGCGCCGGATGTCCATTCGTCACCGGAACCAGGTACATCTCGCCGTCCTTGCGCTGGTCCTGCCGGAAGGTTGCAATCTTCTTGGAATCCGGCGACCACACCAGAATCGGGTTATCGCTCATCTGCCAGCCCGCGTTATCGGTCGCGTAGCCGTAGTCCTTCACGCCGTCCGTGGTCAGCTGCGTCTCCTTACCGGTAGCCACGTCGCGGACCCACAAATTCCAGTCGCGGATAAACGCAGCCTTCGTCTTGTCCGGCGAAACGTCGGTTGCATTGCGGGCCCGTCCACCACCACCTTGCTCTGCCGGCTTTGCACCGGCGGCAATCACCTCCGTGCAAACACCCGCGCCGCTCAGGTCGCAGCGAAACTTCCGCGATCCATTTCCTACAACAACGGTCTTGTCTCCATCGGAAAAAGTAATCTCCGAGATCACCAGATGATGTGGATCGGCTTTCATCCTGCCGCCCGTCGCCGCCGTCAGCGCAGCCGCCAGCTTCGTCTGATCGAACGCCGGCATCTTCGTCCCCTTCGCCGGATCAACCACCATACACGTCACCCCATCCGGCCCATTGTCGCGGTACCAGAAGCGCCCATCCTCCATCCACGTAGGGCGCGCCACCCCGTGATACACCAGCGGATTGACGTTATACGACATGAACTTTTCCGCTTTCGCGTAGTCCTCCGTCGTAAGCTGCCTCCCCTGCGCCATTCCACTCGCCGCCAAACCACACGCCAGCACAACGCCCGCAACCGCTGACAGTTCCTTACGCACAAACATGCTCCAACCCTCCGGATGTCCACACTCTGTTCAAAGTGTATGAGTGTTGCCTAGTCTACAGTTCGCCGCGCCCTTCGCGATAGGTGCAATCACCGCACAATCGCACGAGCCGCAATCTAATTCCCGTCGTGTCCGCGAACCTTCCACAAGATCTGCCGCAGAATCCCCATCCACACCGGCACATCGCTCGCCCCGACTCCCATCCTCAACACCAGCCGCCGAATCTGCCCTTCGTCACAATTGGCGGGATGCCGCTTCGTATAGCCAGTCTCTTCCAGCACCTCAGTCAGCAACGCCGTCACCCGTTCCACCTCACCCGCCTCAGCTACTGCGAGATTCCCACGACTCACAGGTACAGTAGCCACCTCCGCCGAACGCACCAACTCATACAGACAAACCGCCACCGCCTGCCCAAGGTTCATCGACGGATGCCGAACCTCTTCATGATGCGCCATCGGAATCGTCAACAGCCAGTGACAATGGCTCAACTCGTCATTGCTCAACCCCGTCTTCTCCGACCCGAACAGCAGCGCCACCCGACCACTCTCTCGCGCCAACTCCTCACCGACCATCCCCCCGGCCTTCGGCAACGCATACAGCGGATGCTGCAACGCCCTCTCTCCCGCCGCTGTCGTCCCCACCACCAACGTGCAATCCGCAATGGCCTCCGCCACACTGACAAACGCTACAGCCCCAGCCATCACCCCAGAAGCATCCACCGCAGACCGCGCCGTCTCAAACGGCACAGCATACTCATTCACCACCCGCAAATGCCGAAATCCAAAATCATGCATCGCTCGGGCCACCGCGCCGATATTGTTCGGATTGCGTGCCCGCACCAGCACCACGACGACTCGATCGAACTCCCGTCCATTCACCATCTTTAGATTCTAGGCGCGAAAAAAAACGGCCGGCGAAGACAGCCACCGGCCGCACCATGCGTCTTACAAAAAACTATTTCCGCGGTTCGCGTCCTCCACCATGCTGAGCCTCGGCATGGGGTTGGGCCTGCGTGTTCGCATTGTGCTTATCGTTGTAGATCGATCGGCTGACATTATCCTGCCGCTGATTGATCTGTTGATGTTCCTGCGCGGTCAGGTGGCCGCCGTTCGCCGCACGATCGTTCGCAACCTGACGGTTGATGCTTGCCTCGCGGTTCTCGACATTCCGTGTCTCGCCCGCTGTCATCTGGCCGGAATGAACCCCTTGGGCAATGCGCTGCTGCTGATTTTCAGCTCGCACCCCCGGTCGCGAGAAAGCCGCATTCTGCGGACGCCCGCCATTCGCCGAAGCAAAGTTACTGCGATCCGCATGCGCCATCTGCATATGGTTCTGTTGTTCGACTGTGGCGCCAAAATGGTTCTCTCGCGCAAACCCAGCCTCTCGCTC
>WNFG01008775.1_pt1 | contig 12345 bp, 10 predicted proteins | sample 5400431 | NCBI WGS metagenome assembly WNFG01 (sample SAMN13153346, study PRJNA577476) | soil metagenome | isolation source: 120 cm saprolite under Douglas fir tree site 2 hole 3 replicate 2 | place: USA:California | collected 2015-04-18
TTCATCGGCCCATCCAGCCTCCGTCAACGACGAGGACGTGTCCGTTTACGTAGTCGCTCGCGGATGAAGCGAGAAAGACGGCCGCGCCCGCGAGGTCCGCAGGCTCGCCCCAACGAGCAGCCGGAATGCGCTCGAGTATCTGTCGATTACGCGTCTCGTCCTGCTGCAAAGCCTTCGTGTTGTCCGTGCGCATGTAACCCGGCGCGATCGCGTTTACGTTGATTCCCCTCCCGGCCCACTCATTTGCCAATGCTTTGGTCAACTGGGCAACGCCGCCCTTGGAAGCGGCGTAGGCAGGGACGGTGATGCCGCCCTGGAAAGAAAGCAGCGAAGCGATGTTGACAATTTTTCCGCCGCCCTGCTCGAGCATCCGGCGCCCAGCGAGCTGCGACAAGCGAAAGACGGCCGACAGATTCACCTCGATGACGGTATGCCAATCTTCCTCGGAATAATCGACGGCGGGAGCGCGCCGAATCGTTCCCGCGTTATTGACGAGGATATCGATACGGCCGAAGTTCTTGATGGTCGCTTCGATCAGAGCGCCCGGCGTCTCTTTTTCCGCCAGATCGCCGGCAACCGCGAACCCTTGTTTGCCGACGCGCGAGATCGCCTCCAGCGTTGCCTCAGGTGGGCGGGTATTTCCATGACAAACCACATCGGCGCCGGCTTCAGCGAGAGCTATGGCGATCGCCTGGCCGAGACCCGCGGACGCGCCGGTCACGAGGGCGGCTTTTCCTTCGAGCTTGAACTGATCGAGAATCACTGCTTCCCTCGTTACTTGATAATTGTTGAGTTCAGAGTTCAAGCTTCAGCTTGCTCTGATCTTGCAGCCTAAAGGCTGAACTCTAAACTTTGCCCAGAAAGTCTTCACGTAAGGGAGTGAAAATATCGATTAGCACAACTTCGTCTTCCATCATCGTGGCGCCGTGAATACGGTTCGAAGGAAAGTGCAGGACATCGCCAGGACTAGCGATGTGCTCCTCACCTTCGATAAAAAAACGGACGCGGCCACTGACGACCAAAGACATCTGTTCGTGTGGGTGCGAGTGTTCGGGCGTGACCAGAAAAGGCGCGAACCGAAACCGGCAGATCATCAATTTTTCGCCGACAAACATCTGCCGCTCGATCCCTTCGGCCGGACGTTCGACGGGAATCGTGGACCAGTTCAGATGCTGCGCGCCGTTGAGTACGGTATTTGGCGTTCGCTCCAACTCTGATTCTTGAATTGCCGTCATTATCGTTTTTTCCCTCCGTTATGCAGTCAGTACTGGGAGCGGATCGGGGTCCCCGCGCGGGCATCCCGCCTGGGGTGGCGGATGCGACCGGGTAATAATCCTGGCATCGCGATTCTTGCAATCAATCACGACCTGGTCGCTACCGCTCCCGGTACCGACCTCATCCGGGCCTTGCGCACCGCTTCGATAAAAGCTCGCGCCGCATGTGTGATCTTTTCAGGCTGCCCTAAGCGAATCGCAGTCATATCCACGAGATCCGTTCCCACTCCCACCGCCGCCGCGCCGGCTTTAATAAAGTCAGCCGCGTTTGCGAGCGTCACACCGCCGGTCGGAATCAATTCGATCTGCGGCAGCGGAGCCTTGAGCGATTTGATATAGCTCGCTCCGCCCATCGCGCCTGCCGGAAAAACTTTGACCAGATCCGCGCCCGCATTCCACGCCAGGACAATCTCAGTCGGCGTGAGCGCGCCGGGCATAACTGCCACGTCGAGCTCGCGACAACAGGCGATTGTCTCGAGATTCAGCGCCGGGCTGACGATGAACTGGGCTCCCGCAAGAATACACGCACGCGCGCTTTCGGGATCGAGCACTGTTCCCGCGCCGACAATCGCCTCGTTGCCATAGCGAGCTGACAAAGTTTCGATGACTTGCACTGCCCGTGGCACGGTCATGGTGATCTCGAGGATTGGCAGCCCGCCCGCCTTGATCGCGTCAACGACCGAAATGGCTTCCTCTTCGGACGACGCGCGCACAACGGGTATGACGCCGATGTCTTTAATCCTTTGAATGACTTCGGTTTTGTTCATCCTGGTTCCCTCTCCCTATGGGAGGGGGTTAGGGTGAGGGTTTAGCGATACGCCACCTAAGCCCTCACCCCTGCCCCTCTCCAACGGGAGAGGGGAAAACATGTTCATCTTGCCACGCGCGCCGTGCCACTCTTCATGAGCTTTTCCACTTCGGCGAGCGTCGCCATCGTGGTATCACCCGGCGTCGTCATCGCCAACGCGCCATGAGCCGCACCACAATCAACCGCGTACTGTGGACCTTTATCAGTCAGGAAACCGTAAATCAATCCTGAAGCAAACGAGTCGCCGCCACCGATGCGATCAAAGATCTCCAGGTTCTCGCGCGTGGACGCCCGGTAAAACTCACCGTCCGCATAACAAATGGCGCCCCAGTCATTCACGGTTGCGGTCTTCGCATTTCTGAGCGTGGTTGCCACCACCTTGAAATTCGGAAAATGTTGCCGCGCACTTTCGATCATGCGATGAAAGTTCTCCACCTCGAGCTTCGAATGATCCTCGTCCAGTCCTTCTACCTCAAAGCCAAGACAGGCAGTGAAATCTTCTTCATTGCCCAGCATGACGTCGACCAGCGGAGCGAGTTCGCGATTCACTTCCTGAGCGCGCGCTCTGCCGCCGATCGATTTCCATAGAGAGTCACGATAGTTAAGGTCATACGAGACAATCGCTCCGTGTTGCTTTGCCGCTTGCATCGCTTCCCTGGCGACCAGCGGCGTAGTTTCTGATAGAGCGCAGAATATCCCGCCGGTATGAAACCAGCGCGCGCCTTCGCTGCGAAAAATCTTTTCCCAATCAACATCGCCCGGCTTCATTTGTGAAACGGCGGTGTGCCCGCGATCCGAGCAGCCCAGCGCCGGGCGCACACCGAAGCCACGCTCGGTAAAGTTCAAACCGTTGCGCGCGATCCGGCCAACGCCGTCGAATTCGATCCAGCGAATGTGTGATTGATCCACGCCGCCCTGGTAAATTAAGTCCTGCACCAGCCGGCCGACCGGGTTATCAGCCAGCGCAGTCACGATCGCAGTGTCCATTCCAAAGCAACGCTTCAATCCGCGGGCCACGTTGTATTCGCCGCCGCCTTCCCACACCCGGAAAGTCCGCGCGGTAGAAATCCGGCCATCGCCCGGATCGAGCCGCAACATCACCTCGCCCAGGCTCACCAGGTCCCAGCGACAATTCTCTTTTGGTTTGATCGATAGTGTTGGGTTCATCTGGGCAGTGAAATGTCTATTATTCGAGGCGCGCGGGCTCGAGTTTCGGAACGAGAAGTTGGATTATGGCGAGTGCCAGCAGATACGCGCTGCCGGCGATCATGAAGATAGGTACGTAGCTTCCGGTCGATTGTAGAATGTAACCGACTATCTTTGAGATGAGCATGCCGCCAACCGCACCGGCCATTCCGCCGATGCCAACCACCGAGCCGATGGCCTGACGCGGAAACATATCAGAGGTCGTGGTGAAGATGTTGGCTGACCATCCCTGATGCGCTGCTGCCGCCAATCCAATCAACAACACTGCGACCCAGACGTTCGAAGCTTTCGCGGCAAACACTACCGGCACGACTGCTAAAGCACAGATTAACATCGCCGTCTTGCGTGCCCGGTTTGTGCTGACCCCACGCTTGATCAACGAACCAGATAACCAACCGCCCGCGACGCTTCCGACATCAGCCATCAAATATACGATGATTAACGGCAGGCCGATGCTCTTCAAGTCGACGCCATAACTCTTCTTTAAAAAGTCGGGAAGCCAAAACAGATATATCCACCAGATCGGATCCGTCATGAACTTTCCGATCGCGAAGGCCCATGTTTGTCTGTATGGAAGCAGACGGCGCCAGGGAACTTTTGCCTCTAACCGACAGCCACAGAATCAGCCACATGAATCCCGTCAGTCCCGTGACCACGAATGTCCATCGCCACCCATACGATAGCGTGAGCCATGGCACAGTTACGGCAGCAACCAGCACTCCGACGTTGGTGCCCGCGTTGAAGATGCCGGTCGCCAGCGCGCGCTCTTTTCGCGGAAACCATTCAGCAACCGTCTTGATGCAAGCTGGAAAATTGCCGGCTTCGCCAAGGCCCAGCGCGAATCGCGCCACGCTGAAACCCACAACCGTGCTCACTAGTGCGTGGCCCATCGCGGCCAGACTCCAAAGCAAGACTGACAGTGAAAACCCCTTGCGGGTGCCGAGCCAATCCATCGCGCGACCGGCAACCAACAGACCGATCGCATAGGCGGTTTGGAAGGCGAAGACGACCCAGCTATAACCAATTTCGTCCCAAACATGAGCGGTCTGCAAAGTGTCTTTGAGCGTGGCTATGACTTGCCGATCGAGATAGTTGATGGTCGCTGCGAAGAAAAGCAGCCCGCAAATTGTCCAGCGGAAGTTGCCAACGCGAGACTTTATTCCTAACGCAGCATCCGCTGCGCCAATTACACTCGCACCCGCAGACTGAGGCGGCGCAACTTCGGATTCTGATTTGGGTAAGGCCGTTGCTTCTACTGATTCCCTGATTTTGTCCATGACAGTCGTTTTGGAGTGCGGCGGCTTGCCGCTGCACTCCAAGCTACTGGTTAACACCGCTGGCAAGAAATCCGCCGTCTACCACGAGGATCTCACCGGTAACAAAACTCGCCGCGTCCGACGCCAGAAACACGGCCGCGCCGGCCAGTTCTTCGACTCGTCCAAATCGTTTCATCGGCGTCCGCAGCAAAAACTCACGGCCCCGCTCGGTTTCATCCAGCAGTTTCTGGTTCAATGCGGTGCGAAAAACGCCGGGCGCGATCGCGTTCACGCAGACGCCGCGCGCCGCCCACTCAATCGCCAAAGATTTTGTGAGCGAGGCCACGGCTGCTTTGCTGGCCGAGTAGGCGGCGACTTCGAAGAGCGCGACGAAGGTCGAGAGTGACGCGATATTGATTATCCGACCATAACCACGCTCGAGCATGTGACGACCGAAGACCTGACAGGCCCGCAGCGTGCCCGTCAAGTTCGTCTCAAAAATCTCACTCCAATCTTCCTCAGGAAACTCGAGAGTCGGAGCGCGTTTAGTTCGTCCGGCAGAATTGACTAGAATGTCCACCTTTCCGAAGGCCGCGATACTTTTCTCCAGGACCTCTTGCAAAGATGAGCGATCGGCAACGTCCGAAGTCAATCGCAGGGTTTGCCGGCCTCGCGCCTCGATCTCATTTGCGGCCGCGGCAACCTGTTCGGCGCGCCGTGATGTCGGCACCACGTCCGCACCGGCCTCGGCCAGACCGTGCGCGATCGCGCGGCCAATTCCCGAAGTGCCGCCGATCACCACGGCCGTCTTACCGGTTAGTTCTAAAGGCTTGTAGCCCATTCAAGCTTTCTTTTTCAGAGGCTCAGCATAGATCTTGATCAGGATCATGGTGAAGTCTTTGTTCGCGGTGCTGCGCTGATGCGGAGTGCCGCGCGGCACGATGACGAGGTCGCCTTTGGTGATCTCGAATGTCTTACCGTCGATGATCCGCGGGCTACGCCATTCTCCGGGTTCGGTTTCTTTTGGGGCGTCCAGCTTGCCGCCCAGCACCAGCGTCGCCGACCCATCCATGACGTAGTAAACATCGTCCGACGCGTCGTGCAATTCGGCGGCCGCGCCCGTCTTATTCTTTTCGTGTTGGACGGCGACGCGCAATTGCATGCCCGCGCTATCAATCAACTCTGCGGTTTTGTTGTCAGGCTGGAGCTTTTGTTTCAAGTCATCGAGCGACTGCGAAGACAGCACCACGACGGGACGGGTGGCTTCGCTTGGTTTCCGTTGAGCGGAAACGGTGAGCGCTGCGGTTAGAGTGAAAAGCGTGATCAGGAACAGTCTAACCGATAATGAAAGATCATTTAACCGCAGAGAACGCAGAGGTTTTCGCAGAGGAACGCAAAGGTTTTCCTCCGCGCCCTTTGCGAAATCCTCTGCGTCCTCTGCGTTTAGAATTCGACTTTTATGAGCATTCAACTTGAATTTGGACACGACGATCTACCTTTCGTTTCGAGAAACACAGACTAAAGTCTATGCTATTTCCGGCTCGCCTCGAGTCCGCTGCCGCCTTGATCGAATCCCGGCTGCACCGTCACCACACCGAACTGGCGATCCTCGACTTCACGATGCGCGGCCATCATCCAGACAAAGTTAATCGGATGGCCGGGCACGGACACGTTCGGGTGAAAGCCCTTCGGCATGATCACGGCGTCGCCGTCGTGCACTACGCCGACGAATTCCGGCTCGTCCGGATTGGTATAGACGAACTGAACCCCAAAGGCGGGCGCGGGCATGTCGTAGTAGACATAAAGCTCTTCGAGGATCGCGGCGTGTTCGTGCGGCGGCCAACTGGTCCAATGACCCGGCTCGGAAGTGGTAAAGCCTGCCAGAATGCGTCCCGCTTCGACGTTCTTGCCGAGCGTAATGTTGACGGTGCGGGAATTCGACGCGCCCCCGGTCTTAAATTTTAGCGAGCTGTCCTTTTCCACGTCCGCATAACGCACTACCTGCAACGGATATTTCTTTTCCACTTCGGCGGAACACTCCACGAGATCGACAGAGGTCTCAGTGGTTATCTCAACCTCGGTATCGCGTGGAATGTAAATCGAATCGTATCGATCGATCTTGTTCGTCTGCCCGTCGGCCTCGATGGTGCATTCGCCCGACAAGCAGATTAAGCCCATTTCCAACGGTCCGGTAGAGAAACTTTCTTTCGGCTGCTCCCGGTCAAGAATAACCCGGCCGTAAACAAGATGCTTCATCAAGCTGTTCTCCGGCGTGATTGAAATGTTCCGGCCCTTCCGTGAGTTAGTATGACGGAAAATCAATTGGTTTTTTTCTTCTTTCATTTGCGTGCTCATGTTTCTGTTCCCTTTCATGCTTGATAGCTTTTCCCCTCTCCCTTTGGGAGACGGCAAGGGTGAGGGCGTAGTACTGCGAACTGGCCTAAACCCTCACCCCAACCCTCTCCCAAAGGGAGAGGGAGCAAAGCGAAAACGACTCACTTCTTTCCATGGTCATCGAGCCACAGAAGATCTTCGAGCAAATAATAATTGCCATACACCAGGGCGACGTCGCTTGGTCGCGTGCTCGACCCATGCCGCAGGACGCCTGGCGCTGTTTTGTCGCCGGCACCGACCGGCGTCAGATATCGATCGATTAGCGACTGCACGATGCGTTCACCTTCACGGCGATATACGGCCGCGCGCGTTTGATCCGGCGTCACTTCGGAAAGTCTCAAGAGTCCGCCGGCCATAATCGCCGCCGCCGAAGAATCCCGATTGCGAAAGTGCACGCCTTCGTCAACGACGTCATACCAGGGCACACCATCTTCCGGCAGATGGTCAATCAGGTAGCCGGCGATTTTTTCCGCGGTTTGCAGCAACTGTTGATCTTTCGTTTCGGCATAACTGACTGAGAAACCATACAGCGCCCACGCCGCGCCGCGCGACCAGGTCGTGTCGGCAGCGAACCCCTGATGCGTATGCGTGAACACTTTTTCTCCGGGGCGAGCGTTGTTCGGAAATCTCAGCACACTGTTTGCCCCTTGCGAAGAGAAAAACTCCTGCCGGTTGTCGCCGGGATTGTAATGAACCGATTGAGCGACTGAGCCATCGCGGCGAACCAGCCAATCAGCAGCCTTCAGCGCATGTTTCAAACCCAGCGCGCGCCATTGTGGATCGTTCGTCTCTCGCGACGCCCACCACCAGATCTGGAGATTCATCATCGTATCGATAATCGTATCGTCGCCGTTGACGCCCCACGCGGCCACCAGCTCTGTCGTGGGGTTATAAAGGCCTTTCAGGCGCTCTGCGGCCCGCAATCCGCCCTCGCGATACTTTGGATCTTTGGTCTGGCGATAGCCAAGCACCGAAGAGTAATAGTTGAGGAAACCCGTATCGTGATTCTCGTTCATCTCTTTTCCGAGCAGTCGCGCATTCCATAACTCGGCCCAACGGCGGAAGCGTTCATCTTTAGTCTTCGTGTAGAGCTGCCACAGTTCGCCCACCCAGAAACTGCCCGTCCAGAAAAAGCCCTTCTGCTCTTTCCATTCGCCGCTCTGGTTGTCACCCTCGGTGAAAAAACCAGGCCCTTTGTCACCCGCAGCTTCGGCAGGCGACGTCTTCGAAATGATCGGTTCCCACCTTTGCGCCGTGCGTTCGGCGGACTGTTTCAAAAGATTGATGGCTTCGGCGTACGTTTTCCTCTGCGCCGGTGGCTGAGTATCCGAAGGCGCCGATTCCGCCGCGACCGTGCGCGAAAGAATTTCGATCCTCGCCGGTTCGGTAATACGCCGCGCTTTCTCGCTGACAAAGTCGATGAAAGAATCGAAAGTCCTGGGCGCAGAAAGCGGCAGCGCGAGTGTCCCGTAGCGATTTCGTCCTTCGGCATTTGGCGCATTCACAGTTAAGTTGTCGCCATTCTCCTGGTCCCAAACGCCGAGAACATACCAACTTCCCTTTCCGTTAACGATCTGCGGTTGGACCAAGAAGTTGAGCGGGCCGTCAGGGGCGACTTTGCTTTCGCGTCCCGGCGCAATGATTGCCAAACCAAGATTCTGATCTGAAAGCATATGAGTCGCCGTCGCGGGTGGACCTTCTTCTTCGACTTGATGTCCCCACCACGCGCGTACGAACGCAGGTTGTGTGCTGGTCGGCTCAAAGATTTTTTCCTGTAAATCGGGCTCGCGCACGATTCCGGTAACCAGGGTCAAGCCATCAGCGCCTTCAGCCGCGATCCGATGCTCGAAGCCGTGCTCGCCGGCCCATTGCGTCATGCGGCTGGTCAGATTGACTTCACGACCGCCGACCTTCCAGCCTTTGTAAGTTAGCTCGACTATCACGCGCACGGGTCCCGCGCTGATGATGCGCCATTTACGATCGCCGACGTCGGCAACTTTCACAACTTTGCCATCGACCAAAGCCGCGACCGCGCCGATTCCGATCGCGTCTCCGATGCGATAGATGTCGCGACCCAGCGGCGACTCCCAGTGGTAGACGTATTCGGGCGCGCCAAACATCTCAAGGTACAGTCCCGGCCGGCGCTTGCCCCAGAGATCGATAGCATTGCGCTTGTCAAAATAAATTCGCCAGGCGTTGGCTTCCGACTCCCAACCCAGCCCGTCGAATTTCATTGTGAACTTTGCGCCGGTGCGCTTCGGATATTCGCCGCGCAGACGCTGAATTGTCGCTGCGTCGCCATAAGCGATCGTCACGATGCGCGTTTGTTTTGGTTTCAAATCGATCTGAAACGCCAGCTCGTCGTATTTGTTATCGCCGTCAAGATCGTCGGCCTGCGAGGGCAGCTCTACTGTTTGCAGCGTGCGCGCGTCTTCTTCAAGCGTGGCCGCCTCGCTGGTCGTTACAATGACGTCGCCCGCTTTGAAATCGGGTGCGACGCGTTTCAGGTCGGCAACGCTGAGGACGACGTTTTCCTGGAGGTGCGTTTCGTTAGTCGGATTTGTAATTGAGACTTTCAGGACCTTGATGCGTGGTCCGATCAACCTGTCCTGGCTTGCGGCAGTTGCCGTCAGTCGGAAAAGGCAAGGGCACACTGCAAGCCAAATCGCAGCCAGTATGGGCGCTGCTTTTCTCATCTGTTTCTTATCCTTGCGAAGAGCTCGATCCCCGTCGCCATGGGACCGCGGCTACCTTGGTAATATTGCTTCCATCTCGTGATAGTAATTCTGCATTACGTAGAACGCCTTTTTCTTTTCTCCCCGGTCAGAGATCAATCCCTTTCGGTTGTGGAAGTCCTGAATGCCCGGTAGGGGCCGGCGCGGAGAACGGAAATCCATCAGGATCCAGGGACACGTGCCGCGCAGGAAAGAGATTCTCTTCAACATCTTCACCTGGTGCTGGTATGCGTTCTCCTGGTATTCCTCGGTCCATCGCGTCAACGGATCGCCGTGATTTCCGTAGGGCGCTTCCGCGCCAAATTCACTCATGATCAGCGGTTTCTGATACTTCATTTTCCATTCCAGACGATCAGCCTTTTCAGGCAGACCATCGTACCAGCCCACATATTCGTTACAGCCCAGCACGTCGAGGTATTCTCCCAGCGGGTCATCGATCATCTGCGTTTTCTCATTGACGTAGTGACGCTCCATCGCCGCCGAAATCAATCGAGTGCCGTCCAGGCTTCTGGCGTGCTCGATCAGCTTCCTCAGGAACGACAGCCGCGCGTCGCCCAGAGGTGTCTCGTTGGCCATCGACCAGACAATCACTGCCGCCCTATTTTTGTCGCGCGTGATCATTTCGCTCAGTTGATTCCGGGCGTTGTCGAGGGTGGCGGAGTTTTCCCAGAGTATCGTCCAGTAGACCGGAATCTCGGACCAGACCATAATGCCCAGCCTGTCGGCCTCCTTAACCATGAATTCATTGTGCGGATAGTGGGCCAAACGAACAAAATTACATCCTAACTCTTTGGCCCACCCGAGCAGCGTTTGCGCGTCCTCCCGGCTGTAGGCGCGTCCTCCACGGAAAGGCGCTTCTTCATGAATACAGACGCCGCGCAGGAAGATCGGGCGGCCGTTCAAGAGAATCTCTGTGCCTCTGGTTTCAATAGTGCGGAAGCCAATCTGATCCTGGACCCGATCGGTTTCTGCTTCGATCGCCACATCGTAAAGCTTGGGATTGTTTGGCGACCACAATGTCAGATCGGCATTGAAGTTAATCTCGGCGTAGCCATTTTCATCCGTAGTAAAGTCCTTGCTGATTCTTGCTTCAGGGATGCGGACGGTGAATTTTTGATGGAGCTTATTTCCATTCAGTCTGGCCCAACCGCTGATCCGTTCCCGCGAGCCTTTCTGAAGTTGGATAAAATAATCCTGCACGAAGGTAGCTGGCGTCTCGATAAGTTTCACCTGGCGCGTGAGCCCACCATAGTTCCACCAATCCGTGATTAAGGTCGGCACTGCATCGCGCCGGCGTTTGTTGTCGACCTTCACGATCAGGGAATTCGATTTGTCCCGAACCAAATTGGTTACTTCAAAATTGAACGGCGTGAATCCGCCCTCGTGCCGCCCGATCTTCTCGCCGTTGAGGTAAACATCAGCGATATAGTTCGCGGCGCCGAAATAAACGAAGAGACGAGTGTTCTCCTTGCGTTGATAGTCAAAAGATTTCTTGTACCAGATCGTACCTTCGTAAAGGAGCAAGCGCTCCTCCTGACTATTCCAATCTCCCGGCACCTTTAGTGATGCGGAAGTGTCGAAATCATATTCGATCAGATCGCTTTTGCTCTTGGGCTTGGCGTCTTTGAAATAGCCGTTGGCACTCGGTTGATAACGATAATCATAGTAGCCGGCTTCATACGGGTCGACGATCGTCTGCCATTGGCCATCAAGGCTGATGGTCTTTCGGCCGTCCGTGTTTGCGATCAGATCAATTTGCTGTGCCCGTACACAGGGGATAACCGCGAGCAGAGTTATCAGAAGAATAAGTGCTTTCATCTTGCGATTCGGTTAGGGTAGGCAAACCCAACGACTCCAATTGATCCGCCGGAATGGATGGTTGGTAAACGCTTTCCCGGATTTGACTCGGCCTCGTCCGCTTTAGGGGAACAAGTCTTCATTGCCCATGCTCTTCCGCCCAGAATGTGAAGGAGGAAGAGCACGGGCAATGGCTATGGGTCGCGGCTACACCCAGGGGGCTTCAGAAGTCCAGCTTAAGACCAAACTGAATGTTGCGCGGCGGGCCCGTTGACCCGATCGTACCAAAACCCGCATTAGAAGGCTTTCGTGTGGCACTGCCATCGGGATTTGTCGTAATCAAGGTTCCGAAGCCCACATCCGGCCCCCTGAAGTTTGCTCGATTGAAAGCATTGAACATGTCAGCCTGGAAGCGCAGCCTGAATCGTTCATTTATTCTGAACTGCTTGCGCAGCGAGAAGTCCCAGGTTTTTAGACTCGGACCTAGCACACTGCCCACACGGGCGTTGCCTTCGCGGCCATCCGGCGCTGGAGCAAATGCGTCCTGATTAATCCATCCGTTTGGCCCCGGGTTCGACAGCAGCACTGGACCGCCAACATAGTCTGCGCGGCGGGTTCCAATCGACGTGACACCGTTAGGAGTAAAATATTGTCCGCTTTGGAAACGGGTTATGCCACTGGCTTCCCATCCCGAAAGCAGTGAGCCAACCACACCTTTCTTGTCACGTAGGAAAGGAAGGTGATAGTCGTACGTAGCTACGAAGATGTGACGCCGGTCAAAACTCGCAGGGCCATAGTTGTAGTGGCGATTGAAGGGACTTTCGCCAACGTCTAATCCGTCGCCATTGCCGCTGGTGTCGGTCAGCGCGTGGGAC
>WNFG01004043.1_pt1 | contig 12339 bp, 4 predicted proteins | sample 5400431 | NCBI WGS metagenome assembly WNFG01 (sample SAMN13153346, study PRJNA577476) | soil metagenome | isolation source: 120 cm saprolite under Douglas fir tree site 2 hole 3 replicate 2 | place: USA:California | collected 2015-04-18
TCTGCCGCAACGACGCCGCCGCGGCGGAGTTCCGCGATCCGACGTCGGAGGAGCGCGCCATGACCAGCGTCCCCTTCGCGCCCGGCGCGTCCGCGGTCGTGCTGAACTGGTATCAGTTCGTCAACGACCGCGACTCCTATCGGACCGAGTATCTCCGCATCAAGATTCTTTCCGAACAGGGAAAGAAATACGGCGACGTCGAGATCCCGCACGTCGCACTTCTCAGCGACGTCAATCACATCAAGGCGCGGACGGTGAGGCCGGACGGCACGGTCGCCCCGTTCGATGGCAGGACGTTCGACAAGGTCGTGGTCAAGTTCGGCGGCGTCCGGCTGATCGCCAAGACCTTCACCCTTCCCGATGTGCAGGTCGGCAGCATCATCGAGTACCGCTACGACATCGCCTCGCGTGGGAACATGCTCTACAACAGCGAGTTCACGGTGCAACGGGAGATTCCCGTCGTGCATCTGGAACTTGGTCTCCAGCCCTACGCGCTCGGCGGGTATCAGACATTTTTCAGCTACCGCGGCCTTCCTCAGGGGAAGAAGCCGGAGATGCACGGAGACAAGTACGATCTGACCCTCGAGAATATCCCTCCCTTCGAAGAGGAGCCGCTCGCGCCGCCGCCGGCCACGATCAAGCCGGAGTTGCAGTTCTATTACCGGAGTGGCCCGACGGATCCGGCGGCCTTCTGGACGAAAGAGGCTCAGGAGTGGGCCGACATCATCGAGCCGTTCATCGGCAACAACGGCGAAGTGCGCGCCGCGGCGACGGCGGCCGCTATAGGTGCGACACCCGAGGAGAAGTTGCGGAAGCTGTACGCCCGCGCCCAACAGATCCGCAATCTCTCGTATGAGCCGGACAAGACAGACAGCGAGACGCGCGCGTTGCGCGACAACCGGAGCGCGGTGGACGTCCTCCGCAACGGTTACGGCGATCTCCGCGACATCAATCGTTTCTTCGTGGCCCTGGCCCGGGCGGCTGGATTCGAGGCGCATGTCATCCGGGTCGGCGAGCGCGACGAGCAGTTCCTGGCGAAGAACGTACCGATCGGCCGCCAGCTCGACGGCGAAGTGACGGTGGTGACCGTTGACGGCAAGCCGCACTATTTCGATCCCGGTACGCCGTACGCACCGTTCGGCATCCTGTCGTGGCAGAAGTCGAATACGACCGGTCTGCTGATCGCCAGGAAGCAGGATCAGGCCGTATGGGTCGACACTCCGCGGCAGCCGGCTGTTCTCGCGGGGACCACACGCACGGCAATTCTGCGGCTCGAGGACGGCATCATGCGCGGTACAGCCATCATCACCTACCGCGGGCAGCAGGCGCTGCGGAAACGGTTCGCGCTGCGGAATGACGACGATGCGGCGGCACGAAAGTCACTCGAGGAGGAGATGAAGACGTGGTTCGCGGAGGGAGCCGTCGTGAAGGTCACAGAGGTCAAGGATCTGCGAGCGTCGGAAGAGCCGTTCGTGGTCTCCGCCACGGTGGAATTACCCTCCGCCGCATCGCTGGTCGGTTCGCGGGCGATGGTGCCGCTCTCGATTTTCGTGAGCACGCAGAAGAATCCGTTCCCGTCCGAGCAGCGGAAGACGGCCATCTACTTTCGCTATGCGTATGGTGTGGATGATGAGGTGACTCTGAAGCTGCCCGCCGGCTACGACGTCGAATCGCTTCCCGCGGCGGCGAACATCGACGCGGGCGCCCTTCGCTATGTGAGCACCTACGAGAAGCGCGACGATGCAGTCTCCCTGAGCCGCAAGCTGGTCGTGGAGGCGGAGATCGTCAGCAGCGACAAGTATCCGGTCCTTCGCGCCTTCTTCAGCAAGGTCTCAGGCGCCGATCAGGAGCAGGTCGTGCTGCGCAAAGCGGCATCGGCGGCCGGGAGCAGCAAGTGATGCGGCGCGGGCTGGCCACTCTGGCGCTGCTGGCATGTGCCGGGAGTGCCTTCGGGCGCGGTGTTCCCGACTGGGTGAAAGCCGCGGTGGCGACGCCGGTTCCGGCACTTGCCGGAGATCCGCGCGGCGTGGTGCTCCTCGACGAGACCACGACGACCGTCTCGGCGGCGGGGGAGATCCGCGTTCTGCATCGCTCGGTCTCGAAGGTTCTCACCAGCGCCGGGCGTGATCTCGGCGAGATCGTCATTCGCGCCGACGCCGAGACGCGCCTCAAGTCGCTGCATGCCTGGGCCATTACCGCGAAAGGCGAAGAACTGCAGACCGGAGATAAAGAAGCGATCGAGTCGTCCGCCGTTCCGGGCGAGTTGTACAGCGATCAGAAGCTCGTCCTGCTCCGGATCCCCGGAGCGGAACCGGGAAGCATCATCGCCATCGAGTACGAGCGGCGTGGCCGCCCGTATGCCTTGCAGGACGCCTGGGTTTTCCAGGCTGCGATACCCGTGGTATCTGCCCGTTACTCGCTTGTCCTGCCCGACGGTTGGGCCCATGACGAGAAATGGTTCAACAGTCCCGGCGTGGCCGCGGTACGAACGGGCGATACGACAGTATGGGAGATGCGCAACATCGCCGCATTGAAAGAGGAGCCGCATCGCGCCGCCGACTACGTCGTTGCCGCGAGATTGAGCGTGAACTTCATCCCGCCGCGCGAGCAGGTCGCCGGCAAGGCCCATCGAACCTGGGACGACGTCGCTGCCTGGTACTCGGCGCTGACGTCCGACCGAGGGGTCATTACGCCGCAGCTCGGCGTCAAGGCACGCGAGCTGACGGCCGGTAAGACTTCTGCGTTCGAAAAAGTCGCTGCCATCGGAGCGTTCACGCAGCACGACGTCCGCTACGTCGCCATCGAGATCGGCCTCGGCGGGTACCAGCCTCACCACGCCGGCGACATCCTCCTGAATCATTACGGCGACTGCAAAGACAAAGTGACGCTGATGCGGGCGTTGCTTCACGAAGCCGGCGTGGCGTCGAATTACGTTCTAGCGACGACACAACGCCGCACCGTCGAGCCGGGCTTCGCCTCGGTGGAGGGATTCAATCACGTCGTCGTGGCAGTGCCTGTCGGCGCGGATGCGCCCGCGATTCCCGCGGTCATCACCCATCCTCGCCTCGGCCGGATTCTGATCTTCGATCCGACCGACGAGATGACGCCCGTAGGCTGGCTTCCCGAGTACCTGCAGAACAATGAACTGCTGGTGGTGACGCCGGAAGGGGGAACGGTCATTCACATCGCCCCTGCCGGCCCCGCGGATAACCGGCTGACGGTCGCGGCAACGTTGTCGCTCGATACCGCCGGGGCGTTGCGCGGTGACGTGCAGGAAACGCGCAGCGGCAGCATTGCCGCGTCCTGGCGATCGTGGCTGCACGGAATGACGGAGGCCGAGCGCCTTCGCGCGATCCACGGACGCGTCGGCGCGCATCTGGCGCAATTCGAGATGACCAGCTTCGCGATCGAGAACCTGACCGACTCGTCGCACGATCTCGTCTTTCGCTACAAGATCTCCGCTCCGGCGTACGCGAAGCGAGCCGGGGCGCTCCTGCTGGTCCGTCCACGCGTCCTCGGCGAGAAAGCGGAGACGGTGATCGATCTGAAAGAGCGCGCCTACGACTACGAGACCGACGGCCCGTCGCTTCAGACCGATGACATCGCGATCGCGCTGCCCGAGGGCGTGACGGTGGATGAATTGCCCTCCGCCGTGAACGTCAACGCCTCGGGATTCCGCTACGGCAGCGAGACCAGGGTGGAGAAGAACGTGCTGCATTACCACCGCGAGTATCGCGTCGAGCGGTTCAGCGTCCCCCGCGCCGAGCTGGCGGAAGTGAACCGCGTCTTCACCACCATCATGGCAGACGAGAGAAACAGCGCGGTGTTGAAGTAGACGGGTTATCGGTTGTCGGTTATCGGTTGCGAGGGCCGCGGAGTGTCTGTGCCACATCGGTCTCGGCTTGCGGCTCATAACCGACAACCGACAACCGACAACGCTCGCGCAGCGCGCAGAATACGAGCCCCCCTGTCCCTGTTCCACGCCCGTCTATGAGTATCGATGCATCGATCAGCAAGCCTGTCCGCCGCGTGGGGATGATCTCTCTCGGCTGTCCGAAGAATCTCGTCGACAGCGAGATCATGCTCGGGCAGCTCCGGGAGGAATCCGAGGTCGAGATCACCAATGATCTCGACTCGGCGGATGTCGTGATCGTCAATACATGCGGTTTCATCGACGCCGCCAAACAGGAATCGATCGACACCATCCTCGAGGTCGCCGACCGCAAGGGGAGGGGAGTGCAGCGGCTGGTCGTGACCGGATGCATGGTCATGAAGTACCGGGCCGATCTGCAGCAGGCCATCCCTGAGATCGATGCCTTCGTCGGCCTCGATTCCCTCGAAGAGATCACCGCGGCCGTGACCGGCCGGATCGACGATGCCGCGCCGGCGAAGCGCAAGATGTCGGTGAGGCTGTACGAAGACCTGCCGCGTGTTCTGGCGCAGGGGACGGCCCATGCTTACTTGAAGGTCTCCGAGGGCTGCTCGAATCCGTGCACGTTCTGCGCGATTCCGCAGATGCGTGGAAAGTTCCGCAGCCGCGGCATCGACTCACTCGTGCGCGAGGCGCGGTCGCTCGAAGCGCAAGGAGTCAAAGAGCTCTGTCTCGTGGCCCAGGACACCACGCGCTACGGCGAAGACTTGTTTATAAACAACGGCCTGACCACGCTCGTGCGCACGCTCCTCTCCGAGACCGGCTTCCCCTGGATCCGTTTCCTTTACGCCTATCCCGGCTCCATCGACTGGTCGCTCTTCGAGCTGATGGGGAAGGAGAAGCGCTTCGCTTCGTACTGTGACATCCCGCTGCAGCATGTGTCGGCGAACGTTCTGAAGACGATGCGCCGCCCCGGGTCGCCGGACGAGTATCGCCGGATGGTGACGCGGATGCGCGATCTGGTTCCCGACCTCTCGCTGCGCACGACGTTCATCACCGGCCATCCCGGCGAGACGCCGCGCGACTTCGGCGAGCTGTATGACTTCGTCGAGTGGGCGCAGTTCGATCAGATGGGGGCCTTCGTCTACTCCGCGGAAGAGGCCACCATCGCCGCGCGCATGCCCGGTCTCCCTTCGCGGAAGACCGCGGAACGCCGCCGAGAGAAGCTGATGCAACTGCAGCAGGAGATCTCCCGTTCGCGTAACGAGGCCAAGCTCGGCGAGACGTTCGATGCGCTCATCACCGGCGTCTGCGCCGAGACCGAGCATCTGCTGGAGGGACGCATCATCGGCCAGGCCCCCGAGATCGACGGCCGCCTTCTCATCAACGACGGCATCGACCTCCTGCCGGAAACGCTGCCGGCCTTCGCCCGCGTCGCCATCACGGATGCCCATCCGTACGACCTGGTTGGCGCGATCGTCGGCTGACCTCCGCGACAACTCAAATTCATCCCACCACAGAGGCACAGCGCGGCGTAGCCGCAACCAAACTGGATGCCGGCGAGGGTGCAGCAAGCACGGCCCCCTCATCCGCCTTCGGCACCTTCTCCCCCAGCTGAAAAGCGCTGGGGGAGAAGGGCTCTCGAGGTTAAATCTTCTTGTCGCGCGCAGAAAACCGCTGACTAGTAGCACAGAGGGTACAGAGAACTCTGTGTCCTCTGTACTACTAACCCTTGGTTTCTGCGCGTGACGCGAAGATTTCGCAAACCTGACGTCGCCCCGAAAAGAGCTCGCGGCTTCCCAACATCGAGAGCCCTTCTCCCCCAGCGCTTTTCAGCTGGGGGAGAAGGTGCCGAAGGCGGATGAGGGGGCCGTGCTTGCCATTCCCTTGCTGCTAGCCACGTTTTGGTTGCGGCTTCGCCGCGCTGTGCCTCTGTGGTTGAAAAACGTCTGACGCAGCCCCGCCGAAGGCAACCTGTGAAGGCAAAAAAACGGGAGGGCCGAAGCCCTCCCGTTTGCTGTTGCATTGGGGACGTGTGGATTAGTACGTGAGGCGCAGTCCGAGGCGCATCTGCCAGCGTGACTGGAGATCGGAGATCGAGAACTGGCGTCCGGGGGTCAGCGAACCGAAGACGCGGTTGCCTGCCGGGTCCAGCGTGGTCGAGCCCTCGCGATAGATCGCCTTGCCCGACGCCGCGTCCTGACCGGCGTAGTTGATCGGGGTGATGTTCTGGTTGGAGACGAAGTACACGTTGCCCTGGTTCTTATCGAAGTAGTGCAGCATGTTGAGCATGTCGAAGGTGACTTCCGTATGGGCAACCTTGATCGGAAGCTGCAGGCCGTAGTGGAAGTCGAGGTGACGCGACCACGGCTCGAACGACTCGTACTTGTTCAGGATGCGTGCTCTGCTCGGATCGATACCCGCGGCAGTGAGGTAGTCGCTGAGAATGGTATTGCTCAGAGCGGTCTTGGTACCACAAGGACTGGTGGCCGTCGGGGCCGTGGAGTTGGAGGGGCAGAGGATGACGTTGTTGCCCGGAACGTAGAGCAGATCGTTGCTGAAATTGCCGTCCTTGTTGATATCAGGGACACCGGAGATGGCGCCCATCAGCAGCGAGTACGGACGGCCGCTCTGGGCGTTGTAGAAGAGGCCGAACGAGTGGCCGAACGGTCCGGTGTTGAAGTCGTAGGTGGCATTCACGCCGAAGCGGTGCCTCTGCTCGAATGCGGAGCGTCCGAGGGTGGGCTGGAAGATGTTGCCCTGGCTGTGCTGGAAGCGCCAGTTGGAGATGGCACGGCTCGACGTGGCGTCGAACGCCGACACGGCGTGCTGATGGGCATAGTTCCCGGAGAGACTCAGGCCGTGCCAGAACGGCTTGCTGAGCTGGAGCGTTTCGCTGGTCTCGTAACCCTTGCTGGTGTTGGTCAGGAACGTGGCATCGGCGATCGCGCCAGCGCCAGGGCGGCGCGAGAAGGTCGGACGGCCGTCGAGCGCGCTGACGCCGGTCTGCACCTCATTGAGGTTCTCGTAGTAGACGTCGGACTGAGTCTTTGAGTGGAGAACCTCGACGGTGCCGCGGATGCCCCAGAAGAGGTCGCGGTCATAGCCGAGGGTTGCACGTGCCACGCGCGGGAAGTGGAAGTTCGGATCGATGAGATCGACCGCCAGCGCGCCGGCCGCGCCGAGCTTCGGTTGCGTGGCCGGATCGGGGTTGAACGCGGGAACGGTGCAGGTGGAGGCGTTACAGGTTAGCGCGACCTGCTCGACGCCGGTGCCGGCATACGCGTTCGAGATCCAGACGTACGGTGCACGGCCGGCAAAGATGCCGACGCCGCCGCGAACCTGCTGTTTGGTGCCGCCGCCCGGATTCCAGTTGAATCCGACGCGGGGCGACCACACCAGCTCCTCGGCGGGATGCGTGTTCGTATTAAATCCGAGGGCGCTTTGAACGATGGGGTTTAACGATGGCGTGTCATTGAACCGCGGCTTGTCCCCGCGGAGGCCGGCGGTCAGGGTGACGTTGTTGCTCACGTGCCACTGATCGTTCACGTACAGCCCGAACTGCTCGGCGCCGAAGGTGGTCGGACGCCTCGGGTCGGCGCCGGTTGCGTAGCTGAGGCGGTACTCGCAGCCGCCGCTGGTCACCTTGGGGCAGGTCTGGGTTTCGAACGCGGCCAGCGTCGGATAGAAGTAGTAGCCGTTGGCCTCGGAGAGGAAGAGATTCTTGAACTTAAACAGCTCGTTGTGCGTGCCGACGACGATCGTGTGGTTGCCCTTCAGGATCGTGAAGTCGTCAGTGATCTCGGTGATCTTCTGATCGAGCGAGTTCGCGGCGGAGAAACGCTCCGTGCCGGCGTTGAGCGTAGCGTTCTGGTTCGCGCCGCCGATCTCGATGCTCGGGAACTGAACGGGAGTGCTACGGATGTCCTTGATGGTCTGATAGCCGACTCGGGCCTCGTTGAAGGTGGTGGCGCTGAACACGCTGTTGAGCTGGGCCACCGTGGAGTTGGTCTTGTTGGCCTGCGTGTACGTCGAGGTCGGGAAGCGGAACTGTGAGCTGCTGCGGTTCGAGACGACGTCGGTGCCGCCCTTCACGTAGTTGTGACGCAGCGTGAGAGCGTTTCCGGCCGAGGCGTTGAAATCGAGACGTCCAAAGGCGAGGTTGCTCGGCGTCAGCTTCTGGATGTCGCCGAGGCCGCCCGGATTGTAGCCGTACTTGGTGATGAGATCCTGCTGCAGGCGCGCGGCGCTGCAGCCCGGAACGCTGCCGCAGACGGCATCCTGCGTGCCGCTGACGTAGGTCGTTCCGGCCGAGCCATCGGCGGACGTTCCGTCAGGCTGAGATTTGCGGTTGCGCTCTCCATTGACGAAGAAGAAGAGCTTGTCCTGCATGATCGGTCCGCCGAGGCGGCCGCCGTACTGGCTGTAATCGAAACTGGTGATCGGCTTACTCACGATGCCGGTGGTCGTGCCGTTGCCGTTGAAGCAACAACCAACTGCTCCGGCGGTGTTCGTGAACACCGGCACTTCCTTGCCGACGGACTTCTGATCGCGCTTCGTACCGTAGAGTGAGCCGTTGAACTTATTGCTTCCCGAGCGTGTCACGGCGTTGATGCCGCCGCCGGTGAACCCGCCCTGGCGGACGTCATACGGCGAGACCACGAGCTGGAGCTGCTCGATGGCGTCGAGCGAGATCGGCTGCGTGTTCGACTGGCCGCCCGGCGTGCCGGTGGCGGCGAGGCCGAACAGATCGTTGTTCACGGCGCCGTCGATCTGGATGTTGTTGTAGCGGTTGTTGCGGCCGGCCACCTCCATCGTCGTGGCCGACTCGTCGTTCGGAGCGATGACGAAGTAGGGATTCGTGCGCGCCATGTCCTGGATGCTGCGGTTGACCGTCGGCAGCGTCTCGATCTGCTTCTCGGCCACCGTCGAGGTCGAGCCTGTGCGGTTCGGATTGATGACGTCGTCCGGCCTGGCGGTGACCGTGATCGATTCACTGACCGCGGCCAGCCGCATGTGCAGCGCCACTTCCGTCGTCGAACCGATGCTGACGTTGACGTCGGTCACGTCGGTCGGCTTCATCCCTTCCAGTGTGCCGGTGATCTTGTAGGGACCGCCGATTTTGACGTTCGGGATGAAGAAGCGGCCGTTGGCCTCGCTGACCGTCGAGTAGTGCGTACCCGTAGGCACGTGAGTGGCCTCGACCGTGACGCCCGGCAGCGCACCCGACGCGGGATCGCTCACCGTGCCGGAGAGGTTCCCGGTCGTTACCTGCGCGTAAACGGCCGTCGGCATCGTGAGCGAAACGCACGCGACGACGGCCACCAGAAACATGAGTCCGCGGGCGAGGCTCGGAATCCCGCGCAAGAACAGACTGCGGCGATTGGACATAATTCCTCCTGTCGTGACTTGGATGAATACAACTGGACCTGGAACGTTTTGGATGTAGCAGTCTTTGTACACCACTTCGACACAAAACGAGTAGTGATTTAGTGAAATCGGCGTGATATGCCGAAACCGGTTTTTTGAATCAAAAAAGCGGTTTACCGAACCGGCTGTTTTGAAGCAGAAAACCGGGGAGGGACCCCTCAGAAGCTCTTCAGGAACGCGTCGTTCGACGAGAACTTCTGCAGCCGTTCCAAGAGCATCTTCATCGCATTCAGCGGATCGGTTCCGGCCAGCGCGCGGCGCAGCGTGTGCGTTTTCGGCAGCACCGTCGGCGGAAGGAGCTTCTCCTCTTTGCGCGTGCCGGTCTGGGCGATGTTGATGGCCGGGAAGATGCGCCGTTCGAACAGACCGCGGTCGAGCACGATCTCGGTGTTTCCCGTTCCCTTGAACTCCTGGAAGATCACCTCGTCCATGCGCGAGCCGGTGTCGACCAGCGCCGTGGCGATGATCGTCAGCGAGCCCCAGTGTTCCGCGTTGCGCGCCGCGCCGAAGAAGCGCCGCGGCTTCTCCATCGTCCGCGCATCGATGCCGCCGGAGAGAATCTTCCCCGAGCCGCGCTGCTCGTTGTTGTACGCGCGCGACATGCGGGTGATCGAGTCGCAGAGGATCACCACGTCCTGCTTCATCTCCACGAGACGCCGCGCCCGTTCGAGCACGACCTCGGCGATCTGAATGTGGTTCTCCGCCGTTTCGTCGGAGCTCGAGGCCACCACTTCGCCCTTGGCCACGGAACGCCGGAAGTCGGTGACTTCCTCCGGACGCTCGTCGACCAGAAGAACGAAGAGGATCACTTCGGGATGATTGAGGTTGAGGCCGTGGGCGATGTCCTTCAGCAGCGTGGTCTTGCCGGCCTTCGGCGGCGCGACGATGAGGCAGCGCTGCCCTTTGCCGAGCGGCGAGAGAAGGTCGATCACGCGCGTGGTCAGACGCTCCGGCTCGGTCTCGAGCTTGAACACCTCATTCGGATCGATCGAGATCAGCTCGGAGAAGGGTCGCCGCGATTCGCGATACTCCTCGAGCGGCATCCCTTCGACGGCCTCGAGGCCGACGAACTCCAGGTTGTTGCCCGCGCGCCGCGCGCTGCCGGTCAGCAGCAGACCCGGCTGCAGATGCAGCCGCTCGATGACAGGGCGGGGGACGATGGCGTCGCCCGGCGTCGTCGGAACGTAATTGTTCGCGGGCTGAACGAGCAGGCCCGTGCCGTTCGGTTTGATCCAGAGCACGCCCGAGACCGGGGCCAGCTCGCCGGCCGGAAGATCGATCGGCGGCCCCTGCGGCATCTCGCCGGAGTAGCCCTGGCCACCGCGGCGTCGCGAACGATTGCGCCGGCGTCGGCCGGCACCTCCGCCTTGACCATCATTAAAGGAGGGTTGTTGGTCGCCGTTGATGGCGACGTTGCCGTTTGGCTGGCCCTGCGGTGCGACGTTGCCCGGGTTCTCGCCGGGTGCGCCCGCTCGCCGTCTGCGCCGGCGGCGCTTACGCGGTTGTCGATTGTCTGGCGTCATGCGAACTCATAAAACAACCTTGGGTTATTGATTACCTTCGAGTCTGGCCGGAAGCCGACGATCAGGGCGGAGAAAACCATTCTCTGGAACGCCCGGCGGGATGCCTTACTGAGATCGTCGCACGAAAGGTGCGAGACGTAGTATGGGGAAGGTCGTTTGGAAATGCAAGGGGGATGTGGGGTGGGGGGTCTCGCGGTTGCTGGGTTGCAAGGTTCCTGGGTTGCCGAATTGTCCGAGCTTGGCAACCGCGAGACCGCGCAACCGCGAGACCGCGCAACCGCGGGCCCCAGCAACCTTGCAACTCAGCAACCGCCAGAACCCCACTTGTGCCAAAATGCACAACTCCAACCACATGCCTGAAAACATTCTCGTTGTCGAGTACGAGCCGCGCTATACCGACCGGGTCAAACAGGCCCTCGCCGGCCAGCCGTTCGAGGCATGGTTCGCGAAAGACGGCGAAGAAGCGCTGAAGGTCATCGACGCGGTCCAGCCCAAACTCATCGTTCTCTCTTCGGTCGTTCCGAAAGTGAGCACAGCCGATCTGATCCGGGCCATCCGCGGCCGGAACGCATCGCAGCGCACGCCCATCCTTCTCACCCTATCCGGCTATCGCGGCGAGAGTCCCCGCGCCGATGCTGCCCGCCTCGGTGTGTCGGACATCCTCCCAAAGCCATACACTGAGGCCGAGTTTCTCGGCAAAGTGCGGCAGATGCTCGGCGTGGCACCGGTCTCCGGGCCGCCCGTGCTGGACGGCGATTTCACCGCCCGCATGGCCTCTCCGCCGGCCGCGGAACAAGGGCAATTGACATCCAACGAAATTTTCGGCGAGCTACTGGACGATGACAGAGCTCCGTCAAACGCAGCGAGGAAACCGATGAACCCCAAGGACGATGTCGACAAAATGCTCGCGGATACGCTCGCCGGCATGATGCCGCAGCAGAAGAGAAAAGACACACCAGCTCCCTCGCCGGCGGCGCCGCCTGCCGCTCCCGCCGCGGCCCTGCCGGCGGCGGCTCCGCCAGCCAAACCGCGGCCGAGCTCTCCCACGCTCGACAAGCGCTTCCAGGACACGCTCTCCGGTCTGGAGAAAGACGCGCGGCGCAACACGTCACCCGGAACGGCTCCGACGCCGGCGGTTCCGACTCCCACGCCCGCGGCACCGCGTCCGCAGCCGGTGCCGCCGCCGCAGGCCGCCGCGCGCCCGGATCCCTCTCCCGCCGAAACCGTGCGCGTGGCCATCCCCACGCTCGAACGGGTGCCGATCTCGCAGCCGGTGTTTCCCGCCGCCGTTCCCCCTCCGCCTCCCGAGGAGGAGGAACCGACCGACGGAATCAAGTTCGGCCAGTACGTCCTGCTCGAGAAGATCGCCACCGGTGGAATGGCCGAGGTCTGGAAAGCGCGGATGAAAGGCGTGGAAGGATTCCAGAAGATCGTCGCCATCAAGAAAATCCTGCCGCACCTCTCCGACAACCAGGACTTCATCGAGATGTTCGTCGATGAAGCGAAGCTGGCCGC
>WNFG01010311.1_pt1 | contig 12333 bp, 10 predicted proteins | sample 5400431 | NCBI WGS metagenome assembly WNFG01 (sample SAMN13153346, study PRJNA577476) | soil metagenome | isolation source: 120 cm saprolite under Douglas fir tree site 2 hole 3 replicate 2 | place: USA:California | collected 2015-04-18
CCGTTGCCGTTCGAGGCGTAGTTGAGCTGCCCCGGCCTCGAGCGCGCAAGCGCGACGAATGCCTTGAACGAATCGGCCGGAACGGAAGGGTGCACGGCCAGGACGAGCGGTGCTTGCGCGAGCAGCGCCACGGGCGCGAAGTCGCGGATCGGGTCGTAGGGAAGGCTATCGTTCAGATTCGGATTGACGGCGTGGCTGCCGACGCCGCCCAGAAACAGCGTGTACCCGTCGGGGACGGCTTTCGCCGCGAGCTCGGCCCCCAGCGCGCCTCCCGCGCCGGGCCGGTTGTCGATGACGAGCTGCTGGCCGAGGCTCTCGGACAGGTGCTTGCCCACGAGGCGCGCGACGTTGTCGTTCCCGCCGCCGGCCGCAAACGGAACGATGAGGCGGATCGGCTTCGCCGGATATTGAGCGAGCGCGGCTGCAGCGACCAATGAGACCGCGAGCGCTGGGACGATACGCTTCATACGCGATTCCCCAAGGGCGAAACGAGCGACGGGCGCCTCTTAAGCTCCTCGCGCTCGAATCCGGCGACGCGCTTGTATTTTTCCATGAGGGCCGCGAGCTCGGCCTCACTCACCACGTCTCCGACGCGCTCGAACGGCTTGTCGCCGGTGCGTTCGTGCACCACGCGAAGGATGGTGTCGGGTGAGATCGAGCGGCTTGCGAGCACGACTTCGTTCGCGGACTTCAGGCGCGCCTTCTCGTACGCCTTGAGCGCCGCGACCGGATCGCGCGCACGCTTGAGGCACCCGGCGAGCGTGCGTGCGTCGAGGATCCCCTGGGCGGCGCCGTTCGCTCCGCGCGGAACCATCGGATGAGCGGCGTCGCCGGCGAGCGTCACGCGCCCCTGCGTCCAGCGCGGCAGCGGTTCGCGGTCCACCATCGGATACTCGAGCACGACTTCCGCGCTCCGGAGCATTTCTGCGACGTCCAGCCATTCGAAGCGGAAGCTCTCGAAGGTGGGGAGGAAATCCTCGAGCCTGCCGTTCAAATTCCAGTCCGCCTGCACGTTGCGTGGAGAGCGGATCTCGGCGGTCCAGTTGACGAGCTGGCGGCCCTGCGCGTCGAGCTCCTTCGCGATCGGATAGACGACGATCTTGCCGACGTCGAGCCAGCCGCACTGGACGAAGCTCTCGCCGCTGAGATAGGGCTTCCAGCGCGTGACGCCGCGCCACATGTTGATGCCCGTGTATACAGGCGGTCCCTCATCCGGGTAGAGCTGCCCGCGAACGGCCGAGTGAATGCCGTCACAGGCGATCGCGACCGCGCCTCGCGCAAGAGGCCGGTCCGCAAAGCGCACGGTGGCGCTATCACCGTCCTGCTCGAGCGCCTCGCAGCGGGCACCCAGCGTAATCGCATCGGGGCCGAGCCGCTCGCGCACCGCCTCGACCAGTACCCTGTGCAGCTCGCCGCGGTGAATCGAGAACTGCGGCCAGTCGTATCCGGCATGACGGCCGCGCGGCTCCTTGTAGACGAACTGCCCGTAGCGGTTGTAGAAGCACATCTCGCGGGTCAAGACCGCATGGCGCTCGAGGCGGTCCGCGAGGCCGAGCTCGGTCAGCTCGCGCACCGCGTGCGGCAGCAGGTTGATGCCGACTCCGAGCCATTTCAGCTCAGTCGCCGCCTCGAACACTCGGCAGGGGATGCCGGCCTCGTGGAGGCTGAGCGCGAGCGTGAGGCCGGTGACCCCGCCGCCGATGATGAGAACGTCCCGGGCATTCTCCGATCGCACCTCGGAATGCTAGCATGGCGATGTTCGAGGCTTTCATACGACAAGTCCATGCGCTGCGCATTCCTTTCGCTGGTCACCGCCCTCGTTCTGACGCCAGGCATCGCGAGCGGACAAAGCTGGCCTTCGCGCCCGGTCAGGATGATCGTGCCGCAAGCCGCGGGTGGCACGCCCGACATCGTCGCGCGCGTCATTTCCGGGCGGCTGTCGCAGGCGCTGGGCCAGCAGGTCCTCGTCGAGAACCGCGCGGGCGACGGAACCATAGGCGCACAGGCGGTAGCGCGCGCTCAGGCGGACGGCTACACCTATTTGTTCGCCCCGGCTTCGGTGCTCGCCATCAATCCGTACATGGCGAAGATCCTTCCCTACAGCCCGGAGGACGATTTCGCGAGCGTCGCGATGGTCGGCTTCTCTCCGCTCGCGCTGATCGCGAGCCCGGAGCTGAACGTCAAGACGCTCGCGCAGCTCATCGCGCTCGCAAAGGCCAATCCGGGCAAGCTCGCCTTCGCGAGCCCCGGCCAGAGGACTCTCCCCGGGATGCTCGGCGAAATGCTCAAGATCCGCGCGGGCATCGACCTGCTGCACGTTCCCTACAAGGGCGCGCAGGGGGTGCAGGACACGGTCGCCGGCCGCACTCAGCTCACCACCCAGGGGATTCCGGCGATCGCCGCGGTCGTCCAGCGCGGTCAGCTTCGCGCGCTGGCGGTCAGCTCGTCCCGCCGCCTTCCGGAGCTGCCGGACGTGCCGACTTTCTCCGAGACCTTGCCCGGATTCGCATTCAACGGCTGGTTCGCGGTGGTGGCGCCGACGGGAGCGCCGCGCCGAGCGATCCAGCGCATGAACCTGGAATTCAACCGCATCCTTCTGGACGGCGAAATCGAACCGAAACTCCGCGCGCTCGGCATCTATACCGAAGGCACGGGACCGCCCGCGGAGATCGACGCTTTCCTGAAAAGCGAGCGCGCGTTCTGGAGCCGCGTCGTGCGGGAGCTGAAGATCGAGCCGGAGTAGCGCCGTGCGGCGCGGGGCTTGACGTTCGCGCGGGCCGGACCGAGGATACGATTCCAAAACACACACACAGAGAGGATCCCATGCCGCACCGTTCCATCATGCTTACGACGTTCGTCGCCGCGCTCGCGCTCGCGGCAAGCACCTCGGTTCTAGCGCAGCAAAAAAGCGGCAAGCACCACACGCTCGCAGCGACGCTCGAGACCGTGCAGTGGGGCTGGCTCGATCCGAACGAACCGCCCAAGCTCAAAGTGAATTCAGGCGACACGGTCTCGATCGAGACCATGATGCACGCGCACGACAAGGTGAAGCCCGGGATAACGATGGACGAGATCGTCGCGCTGCGCAAGGCCAACCCCGGCGGCGGGCCGCATTCCATGACCGGGCCGATCTACGTCGAGGGCGCCGAGCCCGGCGACGTGCTGGAGGTGCGCATCCGCAAGATCGTCCCCAAGCCCTTCGGCGTGAACTTCAACCTCCCGGGCAAGGACTTCCCGACCATCGGCGCGCTCGCGCCGGAGATGCCCGACGGTTTCGTGCGCTTCATGCCGTTCGACATGAAAACGCGCACGGCCGAGTTCAAGCCGGGGATCACCATCGACCTGAAGCCCTTCCCGGGAACGCTCGCAGTCGGCATCGACCCTAACGATCCCTCGCCGCGCAAAGGCGGCGTGAAGGACAACCCGATGGCGCCGGTGTCGACGCTGCGCCCGTGGAAGAACGGTTCGAACATGGACATCAACGAGCTGCAGGCAGGCTCGACCGTCTTCTTACCGGTGTTCCTCAAAGGCGGGCTCATCTGGACCGGCGACTCGCACTGCCGCCAGGGCAACGGCGAGGTGAACCTCACCGCGCTCGAGTGCTCCTTCAAGGAAATCGTGATTCAGCCGATCGTTCGCAAGGACCTGAAGCTCGAGTGGCCGCGCATCGAGACCAAGACCCACTGGATCTCGGTCGGATTCGACGAAGACCTCAACAAGGCGATGGTGAACGCGGTGCGCGAGGCGGTGGATTTCCTCGCGGCGCAGAAAATGGTGCCGCTCACGCGCTACGAGGCCTACTCGCTCGTCTCGATGGTCGGCGACTGCCGCGTATCGCAGGTCGTCGACGTGCGCAAGGGCGTGCACTGCATGATCCCGAAGTCGGTGTTCACGACGAAGAAGTAAGTCGCGGCGCGCCGGTTCGTTGCGCCGCTCGTGATCGGCGGGGGCGCGCTCGCCTTTTTCTTCGGCCGGCGCCGCTTCTCAACAGCTCCCTAGCTGGATCGGCTGACGCTGAAAGCGCCGGGGCCGAGGGCGAAGAGCAGGAGCAGCCCGCCCGAGATGGCGACGTTCTTCATGAAGTGAGCCATCTGTTCCTGGCCGCCGCCGGGGTTGTGAAACACCCAGGTAACGGGAATCATCCACAGGAACAGCAGGGCCGCCGCCCAGCGCGTCTTCCACCCGGCCATGATCGCAAGCGCAGCAACGATTTCGATGATCGCGGAGGCGATGAGCAGCAGTTCGGGGAAGGGCAATCCGGCCTTCTGCACGTACCCCAGGGTCGGGGCGTAATGCACGATCTTGTCGATTCCCGACAGGAGGAAAATCAGCGCGATCAGGATGCGACCGGCAGGCGCGGCGAGGTTGTGCATGGGCGGGCTCCTTGGAGTGTGAGCGGGAATTGCAATTCGGCAAACATACACCAACGCAAGCGATATTTCATCCCGTCGAGGAGCCGGCGCGCCCGGAATTGCGATATCGTAGCGGACATCGCCGCGAGAGATCGTGCGCAACAACGTAAAAGAGAAGCTCGCGCGCGGCGAGGTCGTCGCCTCCATCACCGTGCGTCTCGCGCGCTCGATCGAGATCGCGCGCATCGCGAAGACGGCCGGCTTCGATTCGATCTATGTGGACGTCGAGCACTCGAGCCTCTCGCTCGAGACGACGAGCCAGATCTGCATCGCGGCGCTCGAGATCGGCGTCGCACCCTTCGTGCGCGTGCCGAGCACCCGGCCCGAGCACGTCTCGCGGGCGCTGGACGGCGGCGCGCTCGGCGTGATCGCGCCGCACATCCGTTCGGCGGAAGAAGCGCGCGAGGTCGTCGCCTCGGCGAAATATCCTCCCTTCGGCGAGCGCTCCACCGGAGGCGGGCTGCCGCACCTGCACTACCGCTCGTTTCCTGCTGCGGAGGCAAACGCGGCGATGAACGACGCCACCATGGTGGTCGTTCAGTTCGAGACCGCCGACGCGATCGAGCGCGCCGAGGAGATCGCCGCGGTCGAAGGCGTGGACATGGTGCTGATGGGCACGAACGACCTCCTCGCCGACATGGGCCTCCCGGGACAATTTGAGCATGAGCGCGTGCGCGAAGCCTACGCGCGCACGATCGCCGCCTGCCGCAAGCACGGCAAGCACGTCGGCGTGGGCGGTCTCGCCACGCGCCCGAAGCTCGCCGCCGAGTTCGTCAGGATGGGCGCGCGCTACGTGTCGACCGGCACCGACCTTGCATTTCTGCTCGCCGAGTCCACTGCGCGCGCGAAGCAGGTACACGAGATCGCGCTGCGATGAGCGAACGCGTATTCGTCGAGCATGAAGAAGCCGACGCCTTTGCGAAGGCGCTGCTCGCCGCGCACGGGGTTCCGAAGAAGGACGCCGCGACCGTCGCCGCGTGCCTGGTGCGCGCCGACCTGCGCGGCGTGGACAAGCACGGCCTCACGCGCCTGCCGGGTTATCTCGACCGCGTTCGCCGCGGCCTCATCAATCCCAAGCCCAAGCTTTTTCCGAAACGGGTCGCGCCCACGGCGGCGGCGCTCGATGGCCAGAACGGCTTCGGATTCGTGATCGGCACGCGCGCCATGGCCGAGGCGATATCACTGGCCCGGAAATCGGGGATCGGGATCGCCTCTGCAAGAAGGAGTACTCACTTCGGCATGGCGGCGTCTTACGTGCTGCAGGCGCTCGACGCGGGATTCGTCGCGCTGGTGTTCACCAACGCCTCGCGCGCGATGCCGCCCTGGGGCGGGCGCGAGGCCCTTCTCGGGACGAGCCCGCTCGCGGCGGGCGCCCCGGGCGGAAAGCTCGCGCCTTTCGTGCTCGACATGTCGCCCGCAGTCGCCGCGCGCGGCAGGATCCGGATCGCCGAGAAGCGCGGCGAGAAGATTCCCCTGGGCTACGCGCTCGACGGAGAGGGGCGCCCCACGACCGATCCGACGGAAGCCCTCAAGGGCGTGGTGCTGCCGATCGGAGGGCCGAAGGGATCGGGTCTTTCGATGCTCATGGACATCTTCGCAGGCGTGCTCTCGGGCGCAGGCTTTGCCGGCGACGTGACCGATCAATACAAGGTTTTCGACCGGCCGCAGAACGTGGGACACTTCTTCCTTGCGATGAAGCCGGACCTGTTCGTGTCGAAGAAAGACTACCGCGTTCGCATGGACACGCTGGTCGAGCGCGTGCGTGCCTGCCCGAGGGCCGAAGGCTTCGACGAGATCCTGCTCCCCGGAGAGCTCGAGGCGCGCGAGGAAGAGAAGCGCCGCAGGAGCGGCATCCCGTACAGCGCCGCCGAGATCGATCCGCTGCAGAATGAAGCTGCGCGCGCCGGAGTTGCGAAGCTCGAGATTTCGGTCAAGCCGTTGGATTCCTGAGCGCCTGACATGAAGAGGATCGCGATCGTCGCGCTGCTCGCCGTTGCAATGGGCGCGAGCGCGCTTGCACAAACGTTCCCGGCCAAACCGGTGCGCATCGTCGTCGCCTTCCCGGCGGGCGGGGGCGTCGACATCGTCGCGCGCCTCCTCGCACCGAAACTCGCCGAAGCCTGGGGCCAGCAGGTGATTGTCGACAACCGCGCCGGGGCGAGCGGCGTGATCGGCACGGAATTCGCCGCGCGCTCGGCACCCGACGGCCACACGCTCCTCATGGGAACGCTCGGCAATCTTTCCGTCAACCCGCACCTGATCGCGAAGATGCCCGTGGATCCCTTGCGCGATTTCGCGCCGATCACGCAGGTCGTCGCGGTGCATTTCGTGCTCGTCGCGCATCCTTCGCTGCCGGCCCGCAACATCACCGAGCTGATCGCACTCGCAAGATCGCGCCCCGGAGAAATCAACTATTCGTCCTCGGGGCCGGGCGGCGCACCGCACCTCGCGGGCGAGCTCTTCAAGAGCATCGCGAAGGTGAACCTCGTTCATGTCCCGTACAAAGGCAGCGCGCCGAGCTTCCAGGACCTGCTCGGAGGGCAGGTGTCGCTCACCTTCGACAGCCTGGTGCAGGCGCTGCCTTATGTTCGCGACAAGCGGCTGAATGCGCTCGCGGTGCTCGGCGCAGCGCGTTCGCCGCTTCTGCCCGAAGTGCCGACCGTCGCCGAATCGCTCCCCAGTTACGAGCTGACCAACTGGTTCGGCCTGGTCGCGCCCGCGGCCGCGCCCCGCGCGATCGTCGGGAAGGTCCACGCGGACGTCGTCAAGGTGTTGCAGGACGCGGGGGTGTCGGAAAAACTTTCCGCGATGGGCGCGACAGCGGTCGGCAACACCCCCGAGCAGTTCGGGAGAGCGATGCGCGCGGATTCCGAGAAATGGGGTAGGCTGATCCGGGAAGCCAACATCCGGGCGGAGTGAAGGATTCGATGAAGGTCGACGGGTACGAGATCGACGTCCTGATCCAGGGCTTCCCCGGAAGGATGGTCTGCCACGGGGGCCTTGGCTGGAGCACCGTTGCTCTCATCCGCGGGAATGGGCATGTCGCGCTGGTGGACGTCGGCAGCTTCAATATGCGAAAGGGCCTCATCGAGCAGCTCGCGAAGCGCGGCCTGGAACCCGCCGACGTGACCGACGTCATCCTCACGCATTCGCATTACGATCACTCGCTCAACTGGATCCTGTTCCGCCAGGCGCGAATCATCATCGGCGCAAGAGAGCTCGCCTGGTCGATGACCGAGCCATGGGGCGAGACGCCGGTGCCCGAGCTCTACATGCGCGAGCTGGAAAGCTGGCCCTCGCTGCAACCCGTCGCGGCCGAGCAGGAATGCATGCCGGGACTCAGGGCGCACGCTGCGCCCGGACACACTCCGGGGCATCTCGTCTTCGTCCTCGAGGGAAAGGAGCGCGACGCGATCTTCACGGGCGACGCCGCAAAGAACCGCGCGGAGCTGCTCTCGCGCAAGGCCGAAGCCACCTACGACGCTGCGCTCAGCGCGGCGTCGATCGAGAGGATCTGGCAACTGTGGGGAAAACGGCGGGGAAACGTCCTCATCCCCGGCCACGACCTGCCGATGACCCAGCACGACGGGCGCATCGAATACATCGGCCGCCGCAAAGCGGCACTCAAGGCGTGGTTCGGCGAGGACATCGAGACGACGACGCTGATCGAGTTGGGCCTGCGTTGAACCGGAATCGAGCCCGATCAATAAGACGCCCAGCACGGAGGAGAGATGCCACAGACGCTAAGATCCGCAACGTTCGGCCTGTTTTTCGCGCTCTTCCCCTCCGCGCTGTATACGACGAACGCAGCCGCGCAGGCGTACCCGAGCAAGCCGGTGCGGATGATCATCCCGTTTCCGCCCGGCGGCAGCAACGACGTCGTCGGCCGCATGATCGCCTTCCAGCTTTCCGAGCGCCTGGGCAGGCAGGTCGTTGCCGACAACCAAGGCGGCGCGGGCGGGATCATCGGCACCGATGCGGTGGCGAGATCGCTGCCCGACGGCCATACGCTGCTCCTCATCTCGGTCGCGTACGCGTTCGGCGCCTCCATGTACAAGTTGCCCTACGATCCGGCCACGGCCTTTGCCCCGGTCGCGCTGCTCGGCACCGGGCCCGTGGTGCTCGCCGTCACGGCGAACCTGCCGGTCAATTCGGTGAAGGATCTCCTCGCGCTCGCGAGGGAAAAGCCCGGGCAGTTGAATTACGCCTCGGCCGGGGTCGGCAGCTTTCAGCATCTGGCGAGCTCGCTGTTCAAACTGCAATCGGGCCTGGATATCGTGCACATTCCGTTCAAGGGCGGCGGGCCCGCGATGATGGACGTGATCGCGGGCAACACCCAGATCGCGATCGGCTCGCTCATCCAGACGCTGCCCCACATCCGCTCGGGACGCTTGAAGCCGCTTGGAGTGGGCAGCGCGAAGCGCGTCGCCGCCCTCCCCGACCTGCCGACGATCTCGGAGGCGGGCGTGCCCGGCTACGAGGCGACCAACTGGTGGGGCATCGTCGCGCCGGCCGGAACGCCGCGTCCCGTCATCGATCGGCTGCACAGGGAGCTCTCGGTGATCCTCGCCTCGGCTGAAACGAAGAAGCGCTTCGAGACCGAAGGCGGGGAAGCAGCGCAGATGAGCCCTGAGGAGTTCGGCCGCTTCATCGCCTCCGAAACCGTGAAATGGGCGAAGGTCGTGAAGGAAGCCGGCATCAAGCCGGAGTAGGGATCATTTTCGCCCGTTTGCTCGCCGGCTGCTGCGCGGCGATCGTCTGCTCGCTCGGACCGGCATCGGCCCAGGAGCCGGCGACTGAACAGAAAACTCCGCTCCCCGCGGAGTCGTCGCCGTCTTCCGCCGGGAAAATCCCGTCCTTCGCCGAGCTCGAGGCGGCAGGAGCCGTCATCGGCGAGGTGCGGATCGACAACCGCAACATCTTCGATCTCACGGACGAGAAGGAAAACGGCATCCTCTACCGCGCCGCCAATGCGTTGCACATTCAAACGCGCGCCTCGGTCATCAGGCGCCAGCTGCTGTTCAAGCCCGGCGAGCGCGTCTCGTCCCGCCTCATCGAAGAGACGGAGCGCCTGATGCGCTCGAACCGGATTTTTTACGATGTCAGCATCGTGCCTATCGGCTACCGCGACGGCGTGGTCGATATCGAAGTCAGGACGCGCGATACCTGGACGCTGGAGCCCGGCGTGAGCGCCAGCCGCGCGGGCGGCGTCAACAAGACCGGTTTCACGCTGCGGGACACGAACGCCCTCGGCACCGGAGTTCTCATCGGCGCCAGCCGCTCCACCGATGCCGATCGCAGCACAACCCAGTACAGGATCTCGCAGCCCCACGCCTTCGACGGCTGGACCACGATCGACTACTCGCACTCTCGGCTCAGCGACGGCCAGAGCAACGCGATGTCGATCGCCCGGCCGTTCTATGCCCTGGATACGCGCTGGGCGGCCGGATTCTCGGCCTCCACTGACACTCGCATCGACTCCCAATTCAGCAACGGGGCGAAGGTCGCCCAGTTTCGCCACAGGCAGGACATTGCCGAGACATTCGGAGGTTGGTCCGCGGGCCTGGTGAACCAGTGGACACACCGCTATTCCGTTGGCTTCAGCTACCTGAAGGACACCTACAAGGACGAACCGGGCCTTACCGCTCCCGTGCCATTTCCTCTGGACCAGACGCTCGCCGCTCCCTTTTTCCGCTACGAGCTCGTGCACGACAATTACGAGAAGGTCAAGAACCGGGACCTGATCGAGCGTCCGGAGTACTTCGCGATGGGAACCCAATCGAGCGTTCAGCTGGGCCGCTCGCTCACGGGCCTCGGCTCGACGCAAAACCTCTGGCTCTACTCCGCCGGCGCGAGCGACGGCTTTCGGCTTCCATCGAACCAGGTCTTGCTGGGGGCGGCCTCGGTCTCCGGACAGGCCGGCTATGCGCCGCTCGACCGGCAAATGACGAGCGGCTCGATTCGATACTATGGCCGCCCGGACGGCCGGACTCTGATGTTCGTCTCTCTCTCCGGGGACACCGTCAAGGACCCCAACCTTGCCGCGCAGCTGCTGCTCGGGGGCGACACCGGCTTGCGCGGGTATCCGCGGAACTACCAGACAGGCGACCGCCGCGTGCTGCTCAACGTCGAGGAGCGAGTCTATACGGACTGGTACCCATTCCGCCTGATCCGCGTGGGCGCCGCGGCGTTCTACGATCGGGGCCGGGCCTGGGGCGGCCCCGGCGAGAGCCCCTCGAGCGCAGGCTGGCTGAGCAACGTCGGCTTCGGACTGCGCTTTCTGAGCACGCGCTCAGCCTTCGGGAACGTTGTGCACGTCGACTTCGCCTTTCCCCTGAACCGCGATCCGAACATCAAATCGTTTCAGTTCCTGGTCACGAGCAAGCTCTCGCTTTGAGGCATTCCTGGCGCTTGCACGTTGCGGCGCTCAGAACGAATGCCCGAGACGCACGTAGCCTTCCGTCCTGCCGGGTGCCTCGAACCCCTTTGCGACGCCTGCGCGCAATTGCAAGCCGAACAAATAGCCGAAGCGTACTTCCGAGAGCAGCTCGATGCCCGCACTCTTGTACCAGCGTTGCGGATCGTTGTCCCAAGCCGCTCCGGCCTCGGTGAACACGCTCATCGAGATCCGGTTCAGTCCCACCGGCGGCACCATGAAATGCCGGTCGACGTCGGAGATCGGAATCCGCCACTCGAGCGTCACCAAGCTCGCATGGTGCCCCGTGAGCACCGCCTCGCCGCTCCGGTAGCCGCGCAGCGGAAACTCGCGCAGGTTGAGCACGGGAAGCGCAAACGCGTCCTCTGAAAAGAGAGGGCCTACGCCGCCCAACTGGACCGGCTCGGCCTGAGGTTGCGAGTACGCCTGGTTCCAGCGCAGCGACACCACCGTCTTGCCGGCAGGCAGGTGAGCGCGCCAGTCGCCCCGATAGAAATTGCCCGAGTACGCGCCGTGCAAACCGTTCGAGGTCTCGGCGAAGAGCCGCAGGTTCTGCCCTTGGCTCGGGCCTTCCGAAAGGAGCTGCTGGCGGCGCGTATCGACTCCGGCGACGAGCCCCACGACGCGCTCGTCGCGAGAGGCCGACGTGCCCGCGGCGAGGTCGTGCAGGATTTCCCGATCCAGCGCGCCGCCCAGTCCCCAGTAGGTGCGCGTGCCGAAGGAAAGATGCCGCCACAGCGAGACCCATTGCGCGGTCTCGTTTATGGTGTAGGCCTTGACGTCGGCGCCGGTGAACGCCTGGTTGTTGCTTGCGCTCGCCTTGACCGTCATCCAGCGGTTCAGCAGCAAGCCGTGCCGATTGTCGTAAATGTAGGCGGCGCTTCCCAGCGCCTGGCGCTGGGTGATCTCGTACATGGGCGCAATCGCGTACCGGTGAAGTCCCAGCGCGTCCTGGCCGAAGGTCTGCACGCCGAGCGCAAAGGCGCCGTCGGCGTAATAGAGCGCCGGGAACCACGAGCGCGGCAGAAGCGAAGCCCACGGCGAGTAAGGCCGGTCGCTGCCGGGCGACTGGCCGGCGCGGCGCTCGCCCGACGAGGAGGGCTCGAACGGAGCAGGCGCTGCCGCTTCGCGAATCTCGAGCGGCGCATGCGGCAGGCCGTGCACCCGCAGCACGTCGCCGTCGGCCTCAATTGTGGTGAGCAGCATTTCACCTGCGACGGGCGAGCTGATTTCGCGTACGCCGTTCAGCGTCTCAGTCCATCGCGCCAGGCGCCGCTCGCCGCGCTGCCAGGACCAGACATTGTCCACGTTGCCGTAATCGGCCACGAAGTAGATCTGGTCCGCCGATTCACCGAACCGCGGGGAATGCTTGACCGTCCGGTCGGCGACGAGGACCTGCGCTTTGCCGCCCGCGATTTCGACGAGCGACCAGCGTTCATCGCGCAGACTCGTCACGACAACCGTTTGGTCCCGAGCCGCGAGGCC
>WNFG01011075.1_pt1 | contig 12333 bp, 12 predicted proteins | sample 5400431 | NCBI WGS metagenome assembly WNFG01 (sample SAMN13153346, study PRJNA577476) | soil metagenome | isolation source: 120 cm saprolite under Douglas fir tree site 2 hole 3 replicate 2 | place: USA:California | collected 2015-04-18
CTGAACTGCCGTTCAAGCAGTGTGGCGTACTTTTCGAACAAGCGGATAACTGACGCATGTAAAGACGATGTCGAGTATTGATACGCCTAAGAAGTCCAAGAGGGTTAGAAAACGCGCTAAGTCCATGGAAGACGTATACTTCAAGAGTGAGGATAAACGCCATCAGTGTCTCCTTTACGTGCAGATAGCTGTCAGGGTCTGTCACATCCCGAAGTGCCTCATCAACCGCCTCTGTAATCCTTGCAGCAATCGCATCCCAAAGTTCATCTACTTCAGATTTTGAGCGAAAAGAGCCCGTGGTCTGGAGAACGTGCGACTCGATGATGAAAAAGCCGATTATTTGTTCAGTCAGAGGAACTAGGGATTGTAGTTGAAGAGGGACGGGGAGGATCAGGTCCGATTGAGCCTTTGTGGAATCGTGAGTAGAGGATACAGTATTCTCTTGGACGAGCGTACCTTGCGGTCAGCCTGATAGGACTTTCGCAGCTCGTCGAGAGAGTCCAAGGTGGTGTAGATATGGATGCTCTGGTATAATGGCTTGAAGTCTACTTTCAAAGTCTCCAAGACCATATCTACTGACACGTGAGGTAATCGAAACGAAAAATGAGGTACAGTACGCACCATCCGTCGTTTCGTAGCTAACAGTCTCTACCGCACTACCAACACGACTGAGTCGTAGCATCGAATCCTTCTCCCTGCGGGACCGCCAACGCCGTGTTCGGCTCTCCATGGCTCCCAGGGCGAGTTTCCCCACTTCACCAGTGAGGTTACGGATTTCCAATAACCATTGCTTCGTCGAAGCTGTGACAGCGTCCTTGATTTGCCCGCGTAGAGAGGGGAGCGACATGAGTATATGTTGAAATAGTGGGGTCTGAGATAGTGATGATTGGGGCATTCTCTGGATATCATCCAGGGACTAGATAATTGTCAGGCGTTTATCGGGCTGTAGAAGAAGGTGCATCACACACCCGGAGAGCACTCCAATACTTTCCCTCTTTCACCATCTCGCCCACTCGATCCACGACATCCAGAATCCGTAAACTGGCTTGTAAACTATCGATTGCTTCGTCTAGATTTGTCGCTGTCTTCTTTGACTGCAGCAACGCCCGTTTCTTCTCTGCGAGGCCATGCCCGAGTTGCGAGACGGACGAGTCGAGGGTGCCGATCTTGTCTCGTAAGTTGTGTGTGTAGGATTTGACAGTGAAGAGGGTCGAGACAGAAGAAATAAAGTCCTGATAGTTGTCCCCGCAGATCTTCTCTATCTCGGCATCCTTTGAATCAATGAGACCTTGGAGCGTACGGAGATAGGCGTCTTGATGTCTGTTCGTATGAATTTGCTTGATAATGGGGCCAAGCTGCTCTAGGTTCTCGGATGAGGAGGACTGGTCGAGGAGGTGGATCTGCTGCAATTGTTGTTCTACGCTCTCCTGAGTGAACTGAGCCCGTCTCCGAGGAGGCATACCGACGAAGCCTAGGCCCACGTCAAAGTGGACAGGTGAACGATCGAGCGAAAGGCGTCAGAGAGTAGTAAAGCTTTGTCAATGAGATACACAATCTTATGGTTCTTTGTAAGACGTCTGATTGTCACCGTTGTCGTCGTCGTCTACGCTACGGGTCGCCAGATTTGTGCCGTTTACGCGCGCGGCGGACCTGTCGGCCTGAATTTACCTTCAACCAACTACTGAATATCTTCTTTTTGTTGTTCTCACCCCAGGCATGGGACTCAACAGAAACTTCACCTCCTTTATCCAGTTATGAAGCATGCACTACACCACAAGCGCATTGATGTTCTGAAGGGCACAACAACTGCTCAGTCAAACTGTGTGATGCATTCTCATTGAGTCGAACAGGCAGACTAAAGTCTCATATTTTGCTAGGACCCTTCTCAGGTTCTATATCGATGAAAGTCGAGGCTCGCGTTCTTACGAGGAAAGAAACGTTTTTCAGGACCTGGGTTACTTACTCCCAATACCCTCCCAATGGCCCTCCATTCGTGCGTGATGTAGTAGCCCAGTATCATGATGTGGAGACGACACGACGTGCTCGTTTAAACAAAAAGTCTTTGGCTCGTGGTATTTTTGGCTAATCATGACATGACACTGACACTTGGCTTGTGTGCTTTGCTTTCTACACCGTGACTCAGGTTGGGCACCATGTAAGAGACGCGCGACCAACGGCCACCGAGCATGCCACGCCACACGCAGCACAGCTCGAGATTCTGTCTGCTGCCCTTGTGCTACATTTTATTTGATGGGTTTCAATGTCGTGGCTCTTGGCTCAATGATACTATGATGGACTTTTGATGAGCTCATATCTGTTGTGAACTACCCGACCCACTCAGCACACAGCATCCAGCATAAAAGAAGGCCAGTTCGCACCCTCTCCCCCCAGCTCTGAATTGTCTTTATAGTTTTGCTTCCCTACTAGTGACACTGGTTGGTGAGTCTCCCCTCTTGCGAGGAGTCTCAAATGTAATGAGTGCTCACAAAACATAGCCGCTTGCTTTATTTTAACGACTCAGCATTCACCACTCTTTGCATTACTACGAGTAGCCCTACTCTTCTTGTGAAATCACGATAATGCGTATTTTCATTACCACCTACATTCTTCTGACTTTGGCCAGCTGGTCCGCGTTGGCAGCACCTCAGTCCGGGTCCAACGGGAATGATAATGGTCATATGAATTCCTCCTATCTTTCGTTGCTCGGCTCACACTTTGCCACAGTTGCAGCGCAGAAACCTCCGCCATCCTCCTCAATGCTCATGGGCAGACAACTTCCGGAAGTTGGTCATGGACTAGAAGTCCACCCATCTCCATCGTCCAATCCACCGACTCATGATTCGACTGAGGGTTGTGACTCCAAGTCCGACTCCGACTCCAAGTTCAAGGCCGATGACAAGCCCGACGGCCAACCCCCTACACCGCCTACTTACTTGGATTTAACTCCAACGTTGACTGGCCCTAATCCGGCAATCGCAGGACGACGCCTCCGCGGCCCAATGAGGTGGCGCAGCAAGGACTGGGCCCTCTGTTAATGATATCATTGCCAATCACATCGCACAGGCGGCTACGGGGGGTCAAAAGCGATCTAAGAATCCCACATTCAGCCGCGACGTCGACTAGATTTCGAGCAGGTACACCAATAAGAACTTTTAGTTGGTGAAGGTGTTGGTAGAGGGCAGGTGGCGGTAATGTAACTAATTCGGGACTCTGGATGCGCGCTACGAGCGGAATTGCTAGTTGGGTTGGTTACGCGTCATGGGCCCACTTCTTGTTCTGTACTTCATGTGAATTGGGTACAGTATCCAGGCGCTGAAGCGACTTGAGCGAGGATGTGAACGATGTGGGCAATCAAAATCAAGTTGGCGACGAGGCATGCCTCTTGTCAGGTCGCATAATTCCACATCATTTACTTTCCCATCCTGACGTCAGCTCCGAATACTACAATATGTCATCACTGATTTGCCTTTGCGAGGTTTGATCCTGTCTTTACGTGCACCACGGATCATGGTGTCATTATTATCCGTCAGATCTCCGTCGTATGGCTGTGGGCCGTTCGATCGCCAAAGCCATGAGAGACGATAGTCCTGAAGACGGGTGGATCCTCTACAGTAAGATGCCTCTTACCGCCATCACATCACACACGCAGTACTGATGGCTTAGTACCACAATACGCAATTACTAGCATGCGCTACCAGTGCGTACTACTACAATCTGCCAACGGAAACTGTCTTGAGCGGACTGTGGACTCCCGAGCCAGAGCCGGGTAGCCCGGCCTCCGTGCAATTTCTCGCGGCCTTGAGGTAACTGCGCAACTGAGACATGCGGGACTCATCAGCCAGAGTGCGATACAGTACAGGCCACCGCACTAGCATGCCAACTAACTTTTTAGTGACCAAATATCTTTCCTCACAGACACGACAGATAGACTCAAACCAGTACCAAGAGTCTTAGTGGTAGCTGACACTGCTCGCCATGAGTTATGAGTGACATGTAACCCATTGCCGCGTCCTCGGCCGTGTCCGGTTCTGAGCCCACTCCTGAATCCAGCAGCTCTGGAATCGTCATACAAGCTCCAAGCTGAGTGGCCGCATAGATCCATGCAACTGCCTCAACCATCCTCCGCGTGGCTAGGCCGATGTCCAAAGCACGTTCAGCCATCCGTATTGGAGATGTCATCGTCAATGCTTGTCCTACAGGGCATGACTAGGCAATAAGCTCAAGGCCACCCTGAAGACCCTCACTGAGCTTATCCCGTACGTGCCAGTGGGATGGGTGGATGAGCATTTCCGTCGTCACCATCATGCAACTTGATAAAGGACTGGGAGAATTTCCGCCAACGGAAACAAGCATTGGCACGGATACTGCGGGGCGAGGTCGTGAGGGGGGCCTGCAGAATACGGGTGCGGGCGTAGATGCGGATGCGAGTGAAGCTGAAAACAAATACGTCTTCCCACCCCTATGGCACCAAAGAGCATTCAGAATGCCTCGCTGAGCTAGGCAGCTCAGAAGTTGTCAGCGCGGACTCTATGCAGCCCTATAGGCTACCGCATGCTAGCGATCTCCCCATTATGTCATGGTTCATTGCTCATGGGGAGCTGGGAGAAGGTCTCCAGAGACAGCTCATGTTCAGCCTTGTCTTTAACAGCGTTATCACTCTACGTACCTGGGTGATGGCTATTAGTGCCGTTGAAATTCGGTGGCTCAGTTTAAGTACCATCGCTAAGGTACTAGTCGGGTGGATTAGGAAGTGGAGTTACGGTGGAGAATGTTACGGAGTGATTTTCCACGGTCTTCCAGTGGGGAGGAGCGGGGGTTAGGGAGGGAGGAGTTTGGGTTGGTCGAGGTAGAGCTTCGAGAGTTGAGATGCTAAGGTGTGTCAACGTTATATAGGTATGTTTTGGTGCATTTGGGTGGACTGGGGAGGACTTGATGGTCTGTGTCGTGGCTAGTTTTAGTGGCTCATCATCGACAGATTCGACATTGGCTCTGCCGATTGGGTGGGGATGGGCTCCCTGTAGTCATGCAGGAAGAAGCGGTGTTGGTGCGTTTAGCATTCTAGATATGTTAGTAACACTCTTAGTGCGGCAGGGATTGTGTCTGTCCTCAGTACAGCGCACGCAAGGCAGTTGGGTCCGTCGCTTCAACTTGAAGTTGCCGCGGTTCATCCCGCGTGCTTGAATAATGACATTGTGATTTTACACGGGATCTAGGTGGATCATTCATTTGGTTCATTCGTTCGTTCAGGGGACTCGGCGACCGTGGTGACTCTGTGGTGTTTGAGGTTCATCAGAATTTAACTTTATCCGCATCAGACGGAACAGAGCATGACTCCCAATCAACCAATCAGCAAAAACCGGACCGTCTATCTCCGGTCAACATTACCTCCTTTCGGGTCCCTCTCCTTAATCTCTGGGAAAACGAGACAACTAATCATCGTAATATCGGGCAAAAGGTGGTCACTGTGGGATGTCTTCGGGGTTATCGCTGTTTCAAATTGAAGCTTCAATCTGGTGGTTCCAAGGGGAGGAACAAGAGGATCTCCGCGACGCACAAGAGTAAGAACTGTCTATTACTACTACCTTGTCCTCTCGCTCTTAACGGCAAGATGGCTTTACTGATCTGCGAGGCCAAGCCATTCGAACCACTTCAGGCATTGTCGCGCCCGGTGATTCAGTGTGGGAAGAAACGCACCTCGAGTCTGTCGGTCGAGGTGGGTCAAATCATCTCAAATGGACCTTGGTCCGAGGCTATGTGACACCTGAAGGCACACTCTCGACTATATCTGATCTAGTACCACTGCGGTTCTACTTCCTGGCTTATTATTTGTCGGCCATGTTTATAACGGACCAGAAATCACGCATCACAATGGCAACCGTGGTATCGGCTCGAGAAGCTTTCTGCGTGCCTCTGATTATGATTTCTGTGCCTCCAACTGCCGGTCTTCCTCTTCGGAAACAGTCGGGATGCTCTACGTATCCCGTATATAAATTCCTGCCAGACGTGCCCCTTGTTAACAATCGACCTGTACCAACATGGGTGTCTATTCTCCACTGCCATCCTTTCAGCAGGCGGTTTTGATAACAGCCCTTGGCTTTCTTGTTTACGCCTTTGTCCACGTTATCTATAACGTTTACTGCCATCCCCTTTCTCGCTTCCCCAGTCTTCGCGGTGCAGCATGCACAAGGTGGTGGCCCGCATACATGGAGCTTGGTAGGGGGATCAGTCTATCTACCCTTCGCGTGGAGCTTCATCAGAAATTCGGTACCGTATCCACCATCCCCTCTTTTGATTGCGCAGTCTAACGCTGACCAGGTGACATTGTACGGATTTCTCCGAATGAGGTGATTAATGTGTCTCATTTGGAGAGTTGGGTCTCACAGCCCAGTTTTCGTAGCTCCCCTTTGCTAGACCTACGGCGTATAATGAAATATACAGTTTCAAAAACAAATGGGACAAGGCTTATGAATTTTATCGGGTCTTCGACGTAGACGAATCCTCCTTTGCGCAGACGGATCACCTTAAGGCGAAGCACAGCAGGGCGCTCATCTCCAATATGTTCTCCAGAAGAGCGATTTCTCAGATACAACACCTCATTCGGGAAGAAGTACGATCCATATATCCGGTTTACGCATTCAGTTGCCTAACTGACTCTGTAGCTGGACCTATTCTGTGACAGGCTCAAGGAGCAAAACGCAGCCGGTAAGCGACTTCACCCCAACTTCCGTACTGCTAACTCGGCTGCGCTCAGGTAAATCGACCGATCTCTATCTCGGCTTTCAATGTTTCGCTGCAGACACAATCTGCAACTTCTTGTTCGCGTCTTCCTTTGACCAATTATCGGCCCCTGATTTTCAAGGAGAGATCGTCAAAGGTGTCGACAAGTGCATGCCATCTCTCACCGTAGCAAAGTTCTTTCCAGTCTATCTTTGGATTATACGTAACCTCCCATCATCGATCCTCACTCGCCTCACCCCTACCTTCAAGGTACTCATAGTTTGCAGGAAAGTGAGTTTTCCAGTGAATGTCGTAATCACGTTGTCGCATGCAGCAATTAACCCAACTTAGTCCCTGGAGGACCAGGTCAAGAGTGTGATGCAAAACCCGAAGCTGTTGGACGATGCACCGCATCAAGTTATATACGGTGCATTCCTGAACCCAGAAGCGACCAAGGGGCATCCTCCCCCCACGGCATTGAGACTTTCCCATGAAGCGCGAGTTCTGTTTGCAGCGGGATCACACACCGTTGGAACAACGCTCATGACCGGTGTCTATCATTTACTGCGCAATCCAGAGGCAAAGCAGAGAGTAGTGGATGAGGTGTGCACCGCGTGGCCCGTCCTCGACCAAGCTCCGAGCTACGAAGAACTCGAGAAACTCCCCTTCCTGGCAAGTGTGTTCATTTGTCAGACTTGAGTTTACTCTAAGAATATGGAATAGACTGCGGTCATTAAGGAGACACTACGAATGGCCGTGCCAACACCCGTTGGCCTTGGACGTGTAGTGCAACCATCTGGTGCCATGATATCTGGCGTTAAGATACCCGGAGGGGTCCGTGTTTATTCATCTGTCTTGGATCATGCCTGATGCCATCAGCAGACAGTCGTGAGCCAGAGCCCTCTTTTCGTATCATATTCAGAAGATGTTTTTGCTCGCGCGCACGAGTTCCTTCCGGACCGATGGCTTCAGCCAGAATCCAAAGCTTTAGACAATTGGCTGGTTGTCTTCTCAAAGGGGCCGCGTAGTTGCATGGGCATAAAGTAAGCACTGGAATCTCTCGGGGTGAATGATGACGACACTTATACGTCACGTAGCCTGGCATATTGCGAACTATATCTCGCCTTCGCGTACTTGTTCCGGCGTTTCGACGTTCGTGACGATCCGATTAAGTGAGACCTATACAAGTTATACGTTACATATCATTTTTTATGACTAACTGTGACAATAGGCCTGCGGACCTGACGTGGTCAGAACACTTCCTGCCTCACTTTGAAGGGCAGCATCTCCATGCTTATTGCGATCCACGGTCGGATTGATTCTAATCGTATGATAAAATATCCGATTGAGCGCCCGCCCGCGCATTACTATGTTTAACATCACTTTTTTTCTCCCCATTCACAGCGCTCATCAACACTTAAATCCCGCAACCGCACCTCTGTTGCCAACCGCAAGACGAGACTTGAACTCGATCACCTCCAATCGCCCCTCTCTCCCCCCCACCGCCTCCTAGTGCCTTTCTCGTCCCCGCTCTGTTTAGTATAGCCGTCGTCATGCGGCAACCGTTATGCCCTTCAGTTTCTTTTACGGTTCCTTGTATCCTTTTCTATCCCCCTTTCATTCTTCGTGTGCGTCCAGTGCAAGGTAGCTACTCACCTTCCTTTCTCTTCTGACTTCGCCGTCATTGCCCTACTCGTTATTTATCCGGACTGTCTACTAGACTGACACTAGTACTCGTATCTACAGTGTGATGTACTGTATATAAATCTCAGCTCGTCGAGGACAAGATATCGGTGCTTATCCCAGTATGATGGGTGTGTGTCCTCCAAACTCGGCTTTGACGCCATGAGCTCTCCGTCAGTAAGGTCTCCACCGATTTCAACCTTATCGTCTGAATCTGATATCGACTTCGTGGAACCGCCGTCCATGTGGCCAACGTTCTTCCCCATCTGTGTTTGAGACCGATCCTATCGTTCATCGTATAGTTCTGGATTTGTGACCACGGCAGCCAGACAGACTCCGGCCTATTGGAGGCACTACTAGCTCAAGCAGTACCTAAATCATACACTCAAGTCTGACCATGTACATCTACTAATTACAATAACAATCCCATAGATATAAGAAAACTAGCTGCTACCGATAACTCTTTGGTTCAAAAAACCTAATAGCACATTGGTTATGTCGGCAGTGCTCTGACTTTCTCCGGCCGTCTGTTGGCTTTTGGCAAACAAGTTGCGGGCTTTCTCCAACACCGCCTTAAGCTCACTCGAGATCTCCCCTGTCAACCCCCTTCTCATACGCTCCGTCATCACCGTCGACTCCCGCCGAGACGAGGAGCGACGCTGCTCGCCATGAGTTATGAGTGCCAAGTCAGCCGTCGCATCCTCCGTCGCATCCAGTTCTACGCCCGCTCCTGAGTCTGGCAGCTCTGGAGTTGTCACCCAGGCGCCGAGCTGAGTGGTCGCATAGAATAAAACTGCCTCGACTGTCCTCCGCGTGGCTAGCATTGCAACGCCCACGTCCAAAGGACGTTCGGACGGCCGCGTTGGAGATGTCATCGTCAACGCTTGTCCCGCAGGGCGCGCAATAAGGTGGCTTAGAGTATCCAAGGTGCCACTAGCGAGCTCGATGAGTGTCCCCATCGATGCGGGCTCCCCAAGCACCGCCTTCGAATGCTACACACGAAGACAAGAGACCGATTCTTGTGTAAGAGTCTGTCACGATATATTATGGACGGACGGAAACGCTCACCGGGACGACCAGGACCGATCGTGGAGGCAGGTATTGGGAACCGCGTAGTACATCTTCCGCAGAGCTGATGGTGATGAGAGTGCATACAATGTTGCTTGTCAGGTTATAGAATCTGTGCATCAGCTTCGCCAGGAACGGCCGCGAAACGGGATCAATGATCTCGGTAGCGATTGACTGGGAAGGCTGCACCCGGCTATCCCTTTCTAGCTGGACACGTTCCTCCGTCGTCACAGGATCGATAAGGCTTGCAAGATGATTGGGGTGCGATAAAGTATAGTTGAGCTGCTGGAGGAGAAGCAAGGCTTTTGTGCTGAAGACCGACAAAATCTTCTGCGTTGCCTCGTTTCGGTGACCTTCTGGGGGTGCAGATGAAGCGATGGAATAGAAAAAATTGACCACCCGCTCCATCTCCTCGACGAGGGGGAGTGTCACCGGATCGCCGACGGTCCATGATAGTGCCCGCGTAATTTGGTTTCCGCACAGTTGAATGAAGCCGCTCGTCTCGGCCTCAAAGAAGTGCTTCTGCCAACCCAAAGACGAGATGACCCCAGAAACGACGGAAAGCATGGCACAATACGCCCAATGAGCAGGACTCCGCTCGCCTGGAAGTTCAGGAAGAGTGACATCAACCTTGCCGGAAGTGATGGCCATAGTCATACTACTATTGCTGTAGGCCACCAGAACCTTTTCGCTGGCTAATCGCTCTGCTGACGACTGGATACTGGCAAAGGCGATGTGGAAGGTAAGGATGTGGGGGGCGTAGAGTGCCTGTTTCCGTGCCCGAGTATGCTGGAGTATCGACAAGCCACTCAAATCCGTCTGCACGAATAGCTCCATGCTGGAATGAAGGACGCTGGTTTCTTGGCACCTTGTTAGCCAGTGACTCGTTGATGGGTTGATGTCTGGACGAGTACACTGCTCGAATACCGCGACCAAAAGTTGCATATCTGCATCCAAATCCACGTCCAGTCGAGTTCTTGCGGCATCAAATACAAATCGGAGGGCATCAATGACAAATAAAAGAGAGGAGTTGATCGTAGAAGAGGCAATCAGGCGGTACTCCGCGGTGAAAGGCTGTGGTCGATGGGACAAACCACGACACTCCGTAGCACAGAAGTAGACGATTTGTAGTAGAGTCCGGTGAAACGGTGCTTGAGTCGTATTGCGCACTGAGTTTACCATGACCTTCATAAAGTCGGCAACTTCCCGTTTCTCGTCTCCAAAGGTAGCGCCCGAGAACCATGCCAGTTCCAGTAGGGCTAAAAGTATTGCCAACCGAATACCGTGGGCGGTGAGTATGATTTCTCCCGACCGCTTTTCTTTAGCAATGCTGGCAGATATTGATGATGCAAGCGATAGGACTACTGGACGGAATTTGATGTCGCCTTGTAGGAAGGGTGCAACTTTGACTAACAGCGCTTGCCATGACTGACCAAGTTGAGTTGAAGCGTAGGCTAGGGAGAGGTTGAGGTTGATAGAGAAGAGTGTATGGATAAGTTCGTCGGTGCGAGCCACGGTTGTGTCTGTAGACTCGACGTTCGAAAGCTCCGTTCGTAACTGAAGACGCGCGCTTGCAAAGGTGAAATCGTCTCCCAACTCGCGCTCGCCAACCAACTCCTCGGATTCATAGTTTTCGAGAGCCAAGTCCGGAAAAAGTTCTTCGGCCTTCTCTGAGAAATCTACATAAAGAGTTGGGTCATAAGCGTTGAAAATTGCGTCGTGTAGTTCGTTCGAAAATTGCTCCTCGGACTTGAAGATGCCTTCAATGGAGCTGTAGCTCAGAGGTTTTGGTCGCTGTTCACTCGCTGATGGAGCCGGGTCCAAGCCGATATCAAAAGCGATAATTCGTATTGCGAAGGCCTTAGAAAGTACCCGGTACGAATGAAACGAGATGCTCTCGTGGAACGTGGAACGTAAATATCCAGCCATGTCGACCAGCTCCTTGCTCTTGTACTCAGGCGCTGGGGATATTTCTTCCTTGGTGAGCCCGGCGAGCTGATTCCAGAACTCTGGATTCTTCCTGATATCGGTTAACGTTGATTGATGCTCCCGCCCACGCTGCCATACGGCCACCAGGAAACCCAGGATAGATGCAAGCAGCTGGGGATTCGACTCCCAGTAATCATTCCAGTTGGCAAGCATCTCCCTACTAGCGTCGAGGGCACTCACGTGCTTGCCTTTCTCCTTATTCTCTGTGGGTTCCTCTTTTGGAGCCCGAAAGAGGCCCACAACGAAAAGGTGGCCTAGAGCAGGCTCTTTTTCGACGGCGAGCGCCATGAAGCGCCAGACACCAAGTCGGACGTCCAAGTCATAGTATGGGTGTCGAGCTACCCCCACCAGCGCCGCGACCGTAGCTTCTGGATCGGAAAAGTGGCCAACCATGGACGGAGCGGAAAACTGCGAGGTCGACAAGGAAGAGCAGAGGGAGTATAATAATCGGATGGACTCCAATGGGACCGTGGAATCGGTGGTGGGATCCTCAACAAACCCTGTGAGGACATCCAGCGGGTCCGCTTTGTGTCGCCCTCCACCAAACGACCCGCTGTTGCTGCTTGCTCTTGAACACAAGGTCTGCTCTAACAAGCAAGGCCCCTCGTCAGCACACATGCGCTGCTTAAATACCAGGCAGAGGCGCATGATGCGTAAATGGGATTGGAGAACAAGGTGTAATCCAAGCAAATCGCTGAGGCGACGCGATGCGCGGATGCGGTGTGAGACGACCCCAAAGCTTGTAACGGCAGATATCAGAGGCTCAATGTTGGAAGTCGTTGCCTTGGAGACAAGCGCTTCGAAGATGGCTTGACTGACGATCGACAACGGACCCTGCCTATCCGGTGGTACTTGCTCGAGAATATCGGCATATAA
>WNFG01008732.1_pt1 | contig 12331 bp, 8 predicted proteins | sample 5400431 | NCBI WGS metagenome assembly WNFG01 (sample SAMN13153346, study PRJNA577476) | soil metagenome | isolation source: 120 cm saprolite under Douglas fir tree site 2 hole 3 replicate 2 | place: USA:California | collected 2015-04-18
CATCGTCCGGATCTTCAATGAGACCGACGACGTCGTCAACGCGTTGCACCGCCAGACTGCGCTAAGTTCGGAGTTCTCAAACCTGGCGAACGAGGCGGCCGCACAGCCGGTCAGCAAGCTGGGCTCGGATGGCTCGATCGACATCGGCGACTGCACGTCGTGGACCGCGACGGCCGCCTCGACTGTGGATTGTGTGATGCTGCAGCGAGTGGAAGCGCGGTTCGGCAACGGCGACAAGAGCTACACGTTGGCCGAGCAGACCAAGGCGCTGAACGCCTACTACGACCTGTTCAGCGGCGTGCAGAACTTCTACGGCGCGCCGCGGAACATTCGCATCGGCTTCGAGTTGAGCTTCTAAACGGTTGATGCTGGGCGGCGCCCGCGTTCGGGCGCCGCCCGCTGGCCTTTCTACTTCGAGGGATGATATGCGTTCAACTTGGTTGATTCGCGCAGCTCGCTCTGGCCTGGCCGGGGCGCTGCTCGCGGCGACGATTGGGGCGTCGGTGGCGTCGGCGGGGCCGGCGCCGAACCGCGCGGCGAGGAGCCGCGGCACCAATCTCTTCGCATTGGTGTTCGGCGTCATGAACGTCAACCGCATCTTCTGCGGCATCAACAACATCGGCGAGCTGTGCGTGGACCCGACCGGATCGCCCGTGGTCGGGGGCGGATTCTGGCCCAAGGGCACGCCCGACCAGTACAACTTCAACGCCGGTTTGCAGCTGGCCGGCACCATCCCCAGCACGGCGGGGTTCGCCTGGGCGGGCGACACGATCGGCGCGTTCTTCATGGACCCGCGCGGCGATCAGCTCGAGGGCGACCCGATCACCCTGACCTACAACTCGCTCGACCCGGGCGATGCCGCGAGCTGGCCGGACGCCGGTATGATCCGGGATACCGCGATCTTCGCCAGCGTGCTGCAAAACCGCCAGAGCGCATCGCAGGAGGACCTGTGGGTCCGCACGTGGGACGGCAACCCAGCCTTGCTCGCCGGCCGCACCCATCCCATGGGGGTGCTGGTGGAAGAGCGCGTGCTGGGATGGAACTATCCGACCGGCAACGAGGACATCATCTACTTCGTCTTCACCTTCACGAACGTGACCGCCGGTGACGCGTCGGTCTACAACAACCCGTCGATCCCCCCCGCCATCCAGGGTGGGGTCGCCGCCATCGGCGCCGACTTCCAGGCCCGCAACCAGGCACGGTTCAACATCCAAATTCCCGCCAAGGGCTACACATTTACCAACCTGTTCGCCGCGTTCTTCATGGACTGTGACGTCGGCGACGCGAGCAAGAACTATTCGACGCCGATCGTCCCCTTCAACATGTCGGCGTGCTACAAGTCGGATTTCCTGGAGAAGAAATGGACGTTCCCGGCGGACATCTTCGGGGCGCCGTTTGTGGCCTCGCCCGGGTTCCTCGGCGTGAAGTACCTGCGCTCGCCGACCGACTCGACCGGCAAGCAGCTCGGCCTGACGCTCTGGTCTAACACCCTGAACTCGGGTATCGCTACCTGTCGGGGACCTCGAGCCCGGCCGCGGGCGACTTCCCCTGCACCTTCCAGGGGCAACAGCTCGCGAAGCACTTCTGCTTCCAGGCGCAAAACTTCGCCGACACGCGGTTCTTCCAGTCCTCCGGTCCGTTCACCCTCAAGCCTGGTGAGGCGAAAACGGTCGTCGTCGGGTACCTCCAGGCGGCGCCGACTCCCATCGTGTCGGCGTACGTGGGGGGCGACTTCAAGCCAGGCATTCCGGCGTCGGGTGCCGAGATCGCGGGGAACGGGGCCCTGGTGCGTCCGATCGAAAACGCCATGGGGTGGGTCAGCCAGAACGACACGCACGATGCGCTGGGCAACCCTGGGCCCGACGGTATCATCCAGCAGAACGAGGTGAAGACGGTGCCGCGCTCGCTGCTCGACAAGGCCCTGGTCGCGCAGGCGATCTTCGACAATAAGTTCCTGCTGCCGTTCGCGCCTGACGCGCCCCCGTTCTTCCTGATCCCGGGCGACAATCAGGTGACCGTGGTGTGGCAGAAGAGTAAGTCGGAGACGACGGGCAATCCCTTCTTCGTCGTCGCCTCCGATCCGACATCGCCGCTGTACGACCCGAACTTCCGCCAGATCGACACCCAAGGGTATCGGATTTACCGCGGCCGTACGACGAGTGCGCTGTCGCTGGTGGCGCAGTTCGACTACGCGGGCAAGACCATCACCGACTTTACCGGTGCCTTCGCCTACACCACGGACCTGAGCGGCGACGGCAAGCTCCAATGCGCCCCCGAGCTCGGCGTCCAGGCGGACTGCCCGGTGCACTTCCAGACGGCGCCGCCGTATATCAACAGCAACCCCGTGTCCATCTCCAGCCCGTTGATCCAGATTCCGGCTGGCGGGCGCGTCCTGCTCGCCGACAGCAGCAGCCTGATCCTCAAGGCCGACACTGCGATCACCGGCGGCGGATCGGGCTTCCCGGCCCTCACGAATGGTGGCGTCAACTTCGCGTTCACCGATCTCGGGGTCCGGAACTCCTTCGCCTATTACTACGCCGTCACGGCGTTCAGCGTGAACTCCCTGAAGTCTGGGCCGAGCTCGCTGGAATCGCCCCGCGTGACCAAGCTGGTCACGCCGCGGGCGCCGTCGGCCCAGGTAGTCAATGGGCAATTGTCCCCGCTGCAGCTGCTGGGCCAGGACGGCACGGCACTCAACGCGAACGCTCCCATGCCGTCGCTCGACGCGACGACAGGGGAGTTCGCGGGACCGATCCCACCGACCAACGGGGTCTCCCTTGGCCTGGCGGCGTTCCTGCCGCAGATCTTGGACACCGGCACCCTGAAGCTGAGCATCGACTCGGTGGTGCCGGGATACGGGAGCGTCGACTTTTCCCCTGCGCTGCCGTTGACGTATTACCTGTCGTTCGGCACGCAGCATTTCGCTGTGCCGATATTCCAGGACGTGGGAGCCACAGTCGTGCCCGCGTCGGTGGGCTTCTCGGCCCTGAAGGCGGTGCAGAAGAAGGCCACCGTCTTCGGCGGCGACTCGACATTCCCCATCTACGGCAGCGCGGGCGTGACGATCCCTGGGACCTGGCGGATCATCGGGTGGGGCCGCGGTGAGGCGAACTCCAGCCCGCCCAACTCGTCCAATAATGGTCCACGCTGGTGGTCGGGGACGCCGAACGAGAACACCGCGGACCCGAACCGGGACATGTGCGTGACGAGCAGGGGCAGCTGCGCGCCAGGAGTCGCCGGGTTCTCCCAGATCACTAACGCAAGCCAGAACTCCGGTCGTCTTATCAACGCCGGGAACGACACGGTTCGGCTGTTCCACGTGCAAGGGTACTCCACCGTCGGGAGCGTGCCGCAGCGCGACCTGGAGACCATCCTGTCCGGCGTGACGCGCGCCGCCGATTTCCAGGTGTTCTGGGGCACCGCCGGCAAAATCGACTCGGTGCACGACGTCACGCACCACGTGACCGTGCCGTTCAATATCAGAATCCGGGCGTCGTGGGGACTGCTCACCGACGCGTCCTTCACCCAGCCGCACCTGCTGACGTGGGCGGACATCTATTGCGTCCGTCCCGCCCCGGCCTACATCGGCCAGTGCGGTGCCAACGCGTCGATGCAGAATACGGCGACGTTGACCCCGATCGCAGTCGCGTCAACCCATGACTTGTCGCAAACTCCAGGCCTGACTGCCACAGGGAACGGTTTCATCTTCTACCTCAACGGGGCCTTCTTCCTGATGCAGATGAACGCGCTCCCGGCGGCTGGCACGGTGTGGAACGCTCGATTCTACTCCGGGGCGATCACCGGTAGCGCCGGCAGCTACGCGTTCGTGCCGGCGGTGCGGCCGCCCGCGGTCCCCGGGCTTACCATAAAGGCCACATTCACTGGCACCACGGTGGACCCGACCAAGACCACGGACGCCGCGTTGGCCAAGGTGCACACGGTGCCCGATCCCTACTACGTGACCGACGCGCTCGAAGCCACGGCGAACACGAAGGTGTTGAAGTTCGTCAACCTCCCGGCGCAGGCGATCATCCGGATTTACTCGGTGAGCGGCGTGCTGGTGCAGGTGGTCACGCACAACGATGCCGCCGGAGGTGGCGAGGAGCTCTGGAACCTCCGCAACCGCAACAACCAGTTCGTGGCCTCCGGCGTGTACTTCTGGCACGTCGAAACGCCGGACGGCAAAACGAAGGTCGGGCGGTTCACCGTCGTCAACTTCGCGCCGTGAGGAACACCACCATGACGATTCGACTGTCTCGCGTGCTCGGCACGCTCATGGGCCTGACGGCGCTGGCGCTCGCGCCGGCGGCCACGCAGGTCCAGCAGGATAATACTGGCTTCGGCACGGCGTCCGGGGAGTTCCTGCTCCTCGGCGCCGGCGCTCGCGGCGCGGCTTTGGGCGGCGCATTCGCCGCACTGACGACCGACGTGACGTCGCTGTACTACAACCCCGCCGGGCTCAGCCAAATGACCCGCCCTGGCATCATGGTCTCCACCTACAGCTACGTGGCCAACACGCGCTATAATTGGCTCGGGTTCGCACTACCGATGTCGGGTGGGTCCCGAGCGATCGGCATCTCCGGGGGCAGCTTCGGCTTCAGTAACCAGCCGGTCTACACTCTGGACAACCCGGACGGCACCGGCGAGACCTATTCGGTGGCCGAAACATTCCTGTCGGCCACCTACAGCCAGAACTTCTCCGACCGCTTCTCGGCCGGGTTCTCGGCGAAACTGATTTCGGACGCGTTGGGCGCGACCAAGGCGACCGGGTTCGCGCTCGACTTCGGGACCAACTTCCACGCCATGCTGGGAGAGCGACCGATCCGCGCGGCCTTCGTGATCGCGAACCTTGGGACGAACCTGCGAGCCGACGGCTCGGGACTGGAGGCGGGGGTTGCGCGGACACCGCCCCTGGGGACCGTTGATATCCCTCAAGAGAGACAGCCCGCGCGGCTGCGGGCGTCGAGTTGGGGCCTGCCAGTGTTCTTCCGCGTTGGTATCTCCCTCGACGTCGTCGCCCGGGGCCAAAACCGGCTGACGCTGCTGTCGGAGTTCAGCCAGCCGAGCAACAACAAGCCGACCGCCGGTGGCGGCCTGGAATACGCCATGACGAACCTGGGGAACAGCGGTTTCTCGCTAGCCGCCCGGGGGAGCTACACCGTCCAGCCGGCCAATAACCTGGCGCCGGACGCGACGGCGGCAGGCTTCACATCGAAGTACAATGCGTCCAGCTTCACGTCCGACGGCCTGGCGGTCGGTGGCGGGCTCGCGTACGGCCGCGGCAATTGGAAGATCGGCTTCGACTATGCGTACCGGAACCTCGGTCCGCTGGGCGGGACGAATTTCCTGAGCTTCAGCCTCGGCTGGTAGCAGCAGGGAGTGTAGTGAAGGGACCGACGTTGACGGCCCTGGCGCTCATCGTCGCCGGGAGCGTGAGTGCCTGGCCGCAGTCGCGGACAGATGTGACGCTCGGAGTGAGTGCGGTGCGGTACTATCGGGGCACGCCCGAGGCCATGCAGACACTCGTCGACGTCTTCTGTCGGGTGCCCCTCACCCTTGTAAGTCCGATCGGGGGGGAGGGGAGTGGGGCGGCTTTCCGGGTCACCGTGGCGGTACGGGATTCCAGTGGGCTGACGCTCACCGCGCCGTCCTGGTCGTCGGCGGTGCCGGCCGCGATGCTCCGGGTGCGCGGCGCCTCCATGGCCGAGCATATGGCGTTCGCGGTCAAGCCGGGCCGGTACACCGTCGCCGTGACGGTGACCGACTCGGCGACTGGGCGGGTTGCCCACCAACAGGCCACCGTGCAGGCCTTTGCCGGCGCGCCCGGCGGGTCGGACCTGCTACTGGGCACCGACATCCGCGCGGTGGCGGGGTCAGCGGATTCGGTGGTGCGCGACGGCGAGCTGCGCAAGGGGGCGCTCGTCATCCAGACGTCGGGCGACCCGGTGCTGACGCCCCAGAGTGCCAGGCTGGGCTACTACCTGGAGCTCTACCCGCCGAGGGCGGAGAGCGCGACGGTCGTGGTTCGGGTGTTGAAGGCGACCGGCGAGCCGGTGATCGCAACGCCACCGCAGCGTGTTGCGGTGGCGGCCGGGGGCGGCGTGACGCAGGGGTTGGTGGACCTTGCCGGGTTGCCGGCAGGCCGGTACCAGCTGGAGGTGAAAGCGGCGGGAGGGGATTCGTCGCTGACGCGGACGGCCCCATTTGGGATGAGCGGCTTCGAGACCGTGGCCACGGCGCAGACCCTGGTATCGTCGGGTGAGGACCTGTTCTCGCGGATGTCCGAAGCGCAGCTCGACACGCTGTACATGCCGCTGGTCTACCTGATGTCGTCGCAGGAGCAGGGAGTCTACTCGACGTTGTCCCTGGAGGGTAAGCGGAACTGGCTGCGGCAGTTCTGGGCCAAGCGCGATCCGACGCCGGGGACGGCACACAACGCGGAGCGTGAAGGGTTCTATCAGCGTATCGCTGAGGCGAACCGGCGCTATCGCGAGGGCGGCTCGTCGGCGGTCCCGGGCTGGCGCACCGATCGCGGGCGGATCTTCATCAAGTACGGGCCGCCCGACGAGGTGCTGGAGCGCCACCAGTCGGCGAGCAGCCCGCCGTACGAAGTCTGGAAATACACGCGGGTGCGAGCGCTGAAGTACGTGTTCATGGATTTGACGCGGTTCGGCAACTACGCGTTGATCTATACCGACGACCGGCGGGAGCCGAGCCGGCCGAACTGGGAGGAGCTCCTGGGCACCGAGGCGGTGCAGGATGTGCAGCGCTTCTGAGGAGGCGCTGGGAGACCATCAAGCGAGGATCGTATGACTCGACGTTTCTTCGGACTGCAAGGCGCGCTTCTCGGAGGGCTGCTTCTCGGCTCGTGTAAGCAGGATTCCATCACGACCGTGGGCATCGGCACCCCCGCCGGAGTGTCACTGGAGTTCAAAACCCGCACGATGGCAGTGGCGGACTCGGTGCGGACGTTCGCGCTGGTGCGCGACCAGGTCGGCAACCCGCTGGCACTCGCGGTTACGTTGACCCCGGGGTGCACCTCCGGGATCGTATCGGTCGGCTCCGCCTCGGACGCCCCGCTAGTGCGCACGGCGTTCGTGGTGAGGGCGGTGGGCTACGGGACGGGGTGCGTGATCGCTTCCGCCTCCGGCTTCGTCGACACCATGAAGGTCACGACCGTGCCGGCATCGCTCGTGGTGACCGGGGTGAGCGGCACGATCGCAGGCAAGCCCGACACGGCGAACTCGGGGTCGGTGGTGACCTACACGTATGCCTATAAGGACGCTGCGGGTGCCGTCATGAGCGGCCTCCCCGCAGCAACGACGCCGACGTTCCAGTCGTCGGATACGACCATCGCCCAGATCGCGGGCCTCACGGCGACGGGTCGGGGGGCGGGCCTCGCGACGCTCACCTTGAGCGGGACGGCAGGGTTGACGACCCTCAAAACGCTCGCGGTGCTGCCTCTCGCCTTCACAGGCACTACATCCAGCCCGGTGAACCCCGGGGCCTTCCTCACAATCCGCCGCGACCCGGCAGGTCCCATCTTCACGACCAGCACTAGAGTGAGTATCGGGACGATCACCTCGCTGACCGCGGATTCGTTCAAGGTCCGCATCTCCGACCTCTCCAGCGCCACGGCACATGGCTTCTCGCTCAGCGGGGTTGGGCCGAATTACTTAGCGTACGCCGGCGGCACCTACACGACTAGTGCGCCGGCAGCATTCGTGGGGACGTTCGGGCCCTCGCCCGTGACGCCAACAGACACCATCACCGTGACGCAGGCCGCTGGCGATTCGGCGTTCAGCGCCACCATGAAAGTGTTCCGGGCCACGCCCGGGGGCGGCCTAACTGCGGTGACGCCGATCGCGCTCACGGCGGCGTCCTTCAAACTGCTGAGCACTGATTTGGACGCGGGCGGAACATACACCATTCAAATCACGCGCCTCGGCACGAACAACCTGGCGCGTCTGGGGACCTACACGCTGGCAGTCGGCACGTACGGTGGGACGGTGTCGCCTAACTCGGGCGTGCCCGCCAACAAAATCGTCCTGCATCGCGGCGCCGGTGATCCAACATTCGCCGCCGGCATGCAAGTTTACCTTGGGGGCATCCAGACCTTCATCGAGTCGTTCTCGGCCGACAGCGCGGTCCTGGTCGTGCCCCCATTTGGCGCGAGCGGGGCGATGGACTTGCGCATCAGCCGCATCGGTGCGGGTCGGTTGGCGCTGGACGGGCTTGGGATTTTCAACAGCACGAGCGCTACGCTACTTGACCCCCCTGCTTACAGCAACATCACGCCGGATAAGCCCATCGCGATCACGGGCAACGGGAACACCTACCTCGTCGAGTCGGGTACCTGTCCCAGCGGAGTAGCGGCCAATGGGGGCGAGAAATGCGACGCCTACTACAAGGTCACCAACACCGGAGCGCTTCCGGATACAATCACCTTTAGCGCGGGGTGGTTCGACGGGGCCACCGATGGGGACCTCCTCATTTGCAAAGGGGACGCCCTGTCCAACCCCGTGCCCAACAACGTGCCCTCGTGTGGGACCGCTGCCGGGGGAGCTGATATCATCAACTGCGCCTGCGCGTTTGGCGAGGGTCCTCCCGAAGTCATCACGTTGATCCTGGCTCCCGGGAAGACGTTCGTCATTTGGGTCAACATGTTCAGCCCGAATGACCCGGCTACGCTGATCCAACTGAAGGTCAGTGGCTTGAAGTGAGCTCCTAAGGCTCCCTTTGCAGGCCGGAGCGCAACGCCCGGAGCAGCTGCTCCGGGCGTTCGCGCTTTCAGGACGCCCGAGACCTGCGATCGAGCGCTATTCGCACCAGCCCTGCCCACAGAGCCGCCCCCACCGCGACGTGGGCGGCCTGCAACGGGCCTGGAAGGGCCAGCAGGACCATCGCGGCGCCGATCACGACCTGGACGGCTACCAGCCCAAGCAGGAGCAGCAGGCTGCGCTGGTGCGTACGCAACGCCCACACGGTGACGTAGGTCGCTAGCGTGTAGGCGAGCAGGCGGTGCGCCCAATGGACGCTCTCCAGGGAGTTGCTGGTGGAGAGCTGGCCGTTGCAGAGTGGGAAACCGAGGCAGGCCCTCGCCGCACCAAGGTTCGCTGTAAGGGCGCCGAGGAGCACGGTGACGAAGCCGAGGGCCACGGGGACAGCGGCCACCGGTGTGGGCCAGCCGAGCTGCCCCACTCGCGTGGCGGCCAGCAGAGCGGCGAGCAATAGCATTGCGGTGGCCAGGTGGAGGACGACCATCGTCGGCGTGAGTCCGGTCTTGACCGTGATCGCCCCCAGCGCGACCTGCAGCAGAACCAGGCAGAAGGCGAGGTACGCAGACGTCGCCGGCAAACGCCCCTCCCCACTCGCCACCCCGCGGTTGAGCCACCAGGCGTAGGCGCCCAGCATCCCCACGAGGACCACAACCAAGGCGGCGGCGAGGCGGTGGCCGTACTCTATCAAGGTGGGGAGGTCGAGCGGTGGGAGCAGCCGACCGTTGCACAGGGGCCAGTGGTCACCGCAGCCGAGCCCGGAGCCGGTAATGCGGACGATGGCGCCGAGGATGATCAGGAGGTAGGTGCAGACCGCGGCAGCCCAGGCGAGCTGCGTGTAACGTCGCGTCATGGGTCGCGAAATGTATATTCCCGAGCCTCATGTCCGCACCCGCGCCAAGCCACATCCCCCCCCCGGATCGCTGGGGCGACCGCCTGCCGCGCCGCCTAGGCCTGTGGAGCGCCGTGGCGGTGCTCGTGGGCTCGACGATCGGCAGCGGCATCTTCCGTACACCGGCGATCATCGCCGCGCGCGTCCCACAGCCGCTCCCCATGCTGACGGTCTGGGTGCTCGGCGGCGCCCTCGCGCTATGCGGCGCGCTCACCTGATCCCCATGCTGGCGGTCTGGGTGCTCGGCGGCGGGCTCGCGCTGTGCGGCGCCCTCACCTACGCGGAGCTCGCCGCGCTGTTCCCCCGCTCCGGGGGTGTGTTCGTCTACATCCGTGAAGGGTTCGGACGGCTGCCGGCGTTCCTATTCGGCTGGACGGAGCTGGTGCTGATCCGGGCGTCGGCGCTCGGCGCGATTGCCACGCCGTTCGCGGAATACCTCCTCCGCTCGCTCGGGTACGATCCGCAGCTACCGCAATACGCGGGCCTGGTGCATTACATCGCGGCCGCTGCGATCGTGGTCACGGCTACCCTCAACTACGTGGGGGTGAGGTGGAGTGCCATCGTCCTCAACCTGACGACCGGGGCGAAGTACGGCGGCCTTGTGCTCCTTGTCTTGCTCGCGTTCGCGGCGGGCCGAGGAGACTTCAGCCATTTCGGCGCATCGCCTGCGGGGGCGACGGGAACGCTCTCCGCTGGGCTGTTCGGCCTTGCGCTCGTATCTGTTCTCTGGGCTTACGACGGCTGGGGGGACCTCTCGTTCGTGGGCGGCGAGGTGCGGGACCCAGAGCGGAATCTGCCACGCGCGCTGATCGCCGGCACGAGCGCGATCATCGCGATCTACCTGCTGGTGAACGCGGCGTATCTGTACCTCCTTCCGATCGGGCAGATCGCGCGCTCGCCGCTCGTCGCCGCCGACGTGGCGCAACTCCTCGTGGGGCGTCTGGGGGTGGGGATCATCGCGGTGGTGGTGATGGTCGCGACCTTCAGCACGTTGCTCGGCTCCATGCTCACGGCGCCGCGCATCTTTTTCGCCATGGCAGACGATGGGCTGTTCTTCGCGAGCGTGGCGCGCGTCCATCCGCGGTTCCACACGCCGTCGGTGTCGATCCTGCTCACCGGGGCCTTGGGCGTCGCCTTCGTGCTGGCGCGAACGTTCGAGCAGCTCGCCGACCAGTTCGTGGTGGCGATCTTCCCGTTCTACGCCCTCGCCGCGGCGGCGGTGTTCGTGCTGCGGCGCCGCCTCCCCGACCTGCCCCGCCCGGTGCTGGTGCTCGGCTATCCGGTAGTGCCGCTGCTATTCGTGTTGGCCTCGTTGCTGATCCTCGGCAACGCGCTGCGCGAGCATCCTGGTCCTACCGGGCTCGCCTTCGGCATCATCCTGCTCGGCGTCCCGGTGTATCTGTGGTGGACCCGGGGTCGTGCGACGCGAGGTGAGGTCGCTCGGTAACGGTCTCGTATCGCCCGATAGAGTTGCTTGACGACTTCCAGGGTGGGGGTGACATTTACCCCGCCCTTGGCTCGCTCCCTTCGCACGTGCACGATCTCCGGAGATTCCTCTATGAAGCGCTACGTATCGTCGGTGGGTCTGCTGTTGGCGGTGGCTGCTTTGGGCGGTCTGCGCGCCGCGGCGGCACAGGGGGTCACGACAGCGGCGATCGCCGGGGTCGTGGCCGACTCCTCCGGCGCCCCGCTTGAAGGAGGGCGCGTCGTCGCCGTGCACGGGCCGTCAGGCACTACATACGTCGTGGTGACCCGGGCGGACGGCAGGTTCACCATCCCCGGGATGCGCGTGGGAGGGCCGTATCGGGTGAATGTTGCCGTTGTCGGCTACCGGCAGGCGGTGCAGGACCAGATTCAGCTGACGCTCGGTGGTACCGCGGACCTGCGCTTCGTGCTCGCTCGGACGAGTGTAGTGTTGGAACCCATCACCGTCGCGGCGACGAGCAACCCCGTGTTCAGCGCCGAACGGACCGGGGCGGCGACGACCATTCCCACTACGCAGATCAACCACCTGCCGAGCATCAGCCGTCGGGTCGAGGACCTGCTCCGGCTGACCCCTCAATACAGTCCCATGGCCTTCGGGTTCTCCTTCGCCGGGCAGGATAACCGCTTGAACAACATGACCATCGACGGCTCGTACTTCAACAACTCGTTCGGGCTGGCCGGACAACCCGGAGACCGGACCAGCGTGGCACCCATTTCGCTGGACGCGATCGAGCAGCTCCAGGTGAACGTTGCGCCCTACGACGTGCGCCAGGGCAATTTCGTAGGCGCCGGTATTAACATGGTGACCAAGAGCGGCACCAACGATTTCAGCGGATCGCTGTTTTACAACACGCGCAGTGACAACTTCGTCGGCACTCATGCGGGTCCGAATACTTTCAATCCGGGCACCTTCAAGTACCACGATATCGGCGTCGCCCTCGGCGGACCGATTATTCGGAACCGCCTGTTTTTCTTCAGCAGCTTCGAGGACGATGGCCAGACTGCGCCGGGCACCACGTTCCTGGCCAACGACGGGACCCAGTCTGTCGGCGGCAACATCACCCGCGTCCTCGCATCGGACCTGGACTCGCTCAGCAGGTACTTGAAGAACAACTTCAACTACGTCGCTGGTCCGTATCAGGGATACGATTTCAAGGTTCCGTCGACGCGGTTCCTG
>WNFG01005238.1_pt1 | contig 12326 bp, 8 predicted proteins | sample 5400431 | NCBI WGS metagenome assembly WNFG01 (sample SAMN13153346, study PRJNA577476) | soil metagenome | isolation source: 120 cm saprolite under Douglas fir tree site 2 hole 3 replicate 2 | place: USA:California | collected 2015-04-18
AGTGATCTCGACGTCGTGCACCGAAGCGCGAATCGTCGTGGTGCGGTTATCCGCTACGTTCAAGTGCAATGACGGAGAGATGGATGCGCGAAGGCCCGGCAGAAGGGCAAAGATGCGATCCACCGTCTCGATCATGTTGGCGCCGGGCTGGCGAAAAATGGCCAGCATGACGGAACGCTCGCCATTGGTGAGGCCGAGATTGCGCGTGTCCTCGACCGAATCGTTGACCTCGGCGATATCGCGGAGCCGCACCGGCGCTCCGCTATGGCCGGCAACAATCAGCGGCTGATACTCATAGGCCTTAAAGAGCTGGTCGGTGTCCGCAATGCTCGACATCCGCGCGGAGTCGGAGACAGAACCCTTCGCCAGGTTAGCGTTGGCGGCCTGCAGAGAGCGGCGAACGGTCTCGAGACTGATGTTGTACGCGTTGAGCTGATTGGGATTGACTTCCACGCGAACGGCGGGACGCGAACTGCCCCACGTAAACACTTGCCCCACGCCGTCGACCTGCGCGAGCTTCTGCGCCAGGATCGAATCGGCCGCATCGTAGATTTGCGCGGCCGGAATATTTTGCGAGGTGAGCGAGAGCAGCAGGATGGGCGCGTCCGCGGGATTGGCCTTGCGATAGGTAGGCTGCCCGGGCAAATCGGCAGGGAGCTGGCTGCGCGCCGCATTGATGGCTGCCTGAACGTCGCGCGCCGCGGCGTTGATGTCGCGGTTCAAGTCAAATTGCAGCGTGATTCCCGTGGAGCCCAGCCCGCTCGACGACGTCATCTGCGTAACGCCGGCGATGCGGCCGAACTGGCGCTCCAGCGGCGTGGCTACGGCCGAAGCCATGGTCTCCGGACTCGCGCCCGGGAGATTCGCGCCGACAGAAATGGTCGGGAAATCCACTTGCGGCAACGGCGCCACCGGCAAAAAACGAAACGCCACCAGACCGGAAAGAAGAATTGCCAGCGTGATCAGCGAAGTCGCGACAGGCCGCCGAATGAAGGGACCCGAGAAGCTGGAGGAGACGTCCACGAGCTAGTCTCCCGTAGCCCCGGCGGGATCGCCGTGAGAAGGTCCAGGCACCGCTTCATCGATGGGATTGCCGATGTGGAATTGGAAGCGATGGGCGATCCAATCAAACGCGAGGTAAACGACCGGCGTGGTGTACAGCGTGAGAATCTGGCTGAGGATCAGGCCGCCAACAATGGTGATACCCAGCGGCCGGCGAAGCTCGGAGCCAACACCGGTGCCGAGCGCCAGCGGCAGGCCGCCGAGCAATGCCGCCATGGTGGTCATCATGATCGGGCGGAAACGCAGCAGGCACGCTTCGTAAATGGCATCCAGCGGCGCCTTCCCTTCCTTGCGTTCGGCTTCGAGCGCGAAGTCGATCATCATGATGGCGTTTTTCTTGACGATGCCGATCAGCAGAATGATGCCGATCAGCGCGACGATGCTGAACTCCGTTCGACACAGCAGCAAAGCGAGAATCGCGCCCACACCCGCGGAGGGCAGCGTCGAAAGAATGGTGATGGGATGGATGTAGCTTTCATAGAGAACGCCGAGAACGATGTAAACGGTGACCAGCGCGGCGAGAATCAGGATCGGCTCGTTGGAAAGCGAGCGCAGGAAGGCCGCGGCCGTTCCCTGGAACGTGGCCTGAACGCTTGGCGGCATGCCGAGTTGGTCTTTGACGCTGTTGATGGCGTTGACGGCTTCGCCCAGAGAGGCATTGGGAGCCAGATTGAAGGAAAGGGTGACTACCGGAAACTGTCCCTGGTGATTGATCGTCAAGGCGGTGTTGCTGGGCTCGAAGCGCGTAAATGCGCTGAGAGGAATTTGTGCTGCTGGCGTGGAGCTGACCGGCCCGGTCGTCGCGCTGATGGAGGCGCCGGAACCGGACGAAGGGGCCTGGCCGGTGGAAGAGCGCACGTAGATATTTTTCAGCGAGTCGGGATCCTGCTGGAATTGCGGATCGACCTCCAACACCACGTGGTATTGATTGAGCTGCGTGAAAATCGTGGAGACCAGGCGCTGGCCGAACGCGTCGTAAAGCGCGTTGTCGATGTCCGCGGGGAAAATGCCCAGCCGCGAAGCCGTGTCGCGATCGATGGTCAGCACTGCCAGGAGCCCGCGGTTCTGCTGGTCGCTCGCCACGTCGCGCAATTCCGGGAGCGTCTTGAGCTTGTCCATGAAGCGCGGCACCCAGTAGGCCAGCTCTTTGCCGTCCACGTCTTCCAGGCTGTACTGGAATTGCGTGCGGCTGACGCGGTCCTCGACCGTCAGGTCCTGCACCGGCTGCATGAACAGCGAAACACCATCGACTTTCGCCACTTCGGGCTGCAGCCGGCGAATCACCTCCGAAGCGGAAATCTTGCGCTGCTCCAATGGCTTGAGATTGATTTGAATCCGGCCGCCGTTCAGCGTGGTGTTCGTGCCATCGATCCCGATGAACGACGAGAGGCTCTCGACCCCGGGGTCTTTCAAGATGACGTCGGCCAACGCGCGCTGTCGCTGGGACATCGCTGCGAACGAAACGTCTTGCGGCCCTTCGGAAACACCGAGAATCGCGCCGGCGTCTTGCACCGGAAAGAAACCCTTGGGCACGTAGATGTACAGAAGGATCGTGCCGACCAGCGTCGCCGCGGTGATTAACAGCGTGGTAGTGCGGTAACGCAGCACAAATTTCAGCGTCCGGCCGTAAAACGCGATGATGGAATTGAAGGCGTGCTCCGAGTTACGGTAAAACCAGCTCTGCTCCTCTTCCTTCTGGTGACGCAGCAGCTTCGCCGACATCATCGGCGTCAGCGTCAACGAAACGAATGCCGACACAATGATGGTCACCGCCAACGTAACCGCAAATTCCCGGAAGAGCCGGCCGACGATGTCGCCCATGAACAACAAAGGAATGAGCACGGCGATCAGCGAAACGGTGAGCGAGAGGATGGTGAAGCCGATTTGCTCGGAGCCCTTCAAAGCCGCTTGCAGCGGTGTGTCGCCCTGCTCGATGTAGCGGGAAATGTTCTCGATCATCACGATGGCGTCGTCCACCACGAAGCCGGTGGAAATGGTGAGCGCCATGAGCGAAAGATTGTTCAGGCTGTAGCCCAGCAGATACATCACGCCGAAGGTGCCCACGATCGAGAGCGGCACCGCAAAACTGGGAATGATCGTCGCGCGAACGCTGCGCAAGAACAGGAAGATGACCAACACGACCAGCACGATGGTCAACATCAACGAGAACTGCACGTCTGCAACCGAAGCGCGAATGGTGGTGGTACGGTCGGTGAGTATGTCCACCTTGACCGCGGAAGGAAGCGCGCCCTGCAACTGCGGCAGCAGCTTCTTGATGCGATCCACGACGGCAATGATGTTGGCGCCTGGCTGGCGCTGGATATTCAGGATGACCGCGGGAGTCTGGTTGGCCCACGCGGCCTGCTGCACGTTTTCCGCGCCGTCCACGACGGTCGCAACGTCCGTGAGGCGCACCGGCGCCCCGTTGCGATACGCGATAATCAGCGGCCGATAGCTGTCGCTCGATATGAGCTGATCGTTGGCGCCAATGGTATAAGCCTGATGCGGGCCGTCGAATGTTCCCTTGGCCTGGTCCACATTCGCCTGCGTCAAGGCCGTGCGCAGATCCTCGAGGCTCAGCCCATACGAAGCGAGCGCGGTGGGATTGGCTTGGATGCGCACCGCTGGTCGCTGCCCGCCGCTGATGCTCACCAGGCCCACTCCGGAAAGTTGCGAAATTTTCTGCGCCAGCGTGGTGTCCGCGAGATCTTCGACCCGGGACAATGGAAGTGAACTGGAAGTGATGGCCAGCGTCAGAATCGGCGCGTCGGCAGGATTAATTTTGCTGTAAATCGGAGGATTGGGCAGGCCCTGCGGCAAGAGATTGGAAGCGCTGTTGATCGACGCTTGTACTTCCTGCTCAGCCACGTCGATGTTCAGCTCCAGAGCAAACTGCAGCGTGATAATCGAGCTGCCATAAGAGCTCGTCGACGTCATTTGGTTGAGGCCCGGAAGCTGGCCGAATTGGCGCTCCAGCGGCGCCGTGACCGACGAGGCCATCACCTCGGGGCTCGCGCCCGGATAAAACGTTTGTATTTGGATGGTCGGATAATCGACTTGCGGCAGCGCGGAGACCGGCAACTGCCGGTATGCGACGAAGCCTACCAACAAAATTCCCACCATCAGAAGCGTGGTGGCGACTGGCCGCACAATGAACGGCCTGGATGGACTCATTGCGGCTTTCCTGGGGAGTGGCCTTGCTGCGGAGCTTCCTTCCGTCGCCGCGCGTCCGCTCCGGTCGGAGCATTTTCCGGCTGCGCCGAAGGCTGCTGCATGCCGTTGCCGTTCTGGGCGTTCGTCGTTCCCGTCGGGGCCGCCGTCGGATTGACCCTGCTGTTGTCCTGCAGCTTGTCCTGGCCGTCGATGACCACCAATTCCCCGCCGTTCAGTCCGGCGCTTAGCCCGACGTTATTGGCTGTGGTTTGCGCGATGGTGACGCTCTGAATTTTGGCCGTGTTGCCGTTCTGCACCACGTACACGTACGTGCCTTGCGGTCCACGCTGAATCGCCGCTGCGGGCACAATGGTCAGATTCTTCTTCACGTCCGCGAGGAGATGCACATTGACAAACTGATTTGGAAACAACACATCCTTATCGTTATTGAAAATGGCTTTCAGTTTGTAGGTGCCGGTGCTGGTGTCGATTTGATTGTCGATGGTGAGCAGCTTGCCCGATTCGATCTTGTTGGTGTCGTCCCGGTCATAGGCGTCCACCGTCAGTTGAACGCCGCCGCGCAGCTTCGCCGCCACCTGCGGCAGTTGATCTTGCGGCAGCGCAAAGATCACCGCGATGGGCTGAAGCTGCGTAATCACCAACAGCCCGTTAGCATCCGTGGCGTGCACGATGTTCCCCACATCGACCAGCCGCAGCCCAATGCGCCCGCTGATCGGCGCCGTAACGTGCGAATACACCAGCTGCAGTTTCGCGCTATCGATGACCCCTTGATCTGCCTTGATCGCGCCTTCGAATTGCCCCACCTGCGCCCCTTGCGTATCCACCTGCTGCTTGGGGATCACGCCCTCTTTGTACAAAAGCTGGTAGCGCTCGTAGTTCACTTGCACGTCGCGAAGCTGCGCTTGGTCCTTGGCCAGCTGTCCTTCCGCTTGTTCCAACTGCACCTGATAGGGACGCGCATCGATCTCCAGCAACGCATCGCCTTGGTGCACGTACTGCCCTTCCTGAAAATTAATTTTCGTAATTTGCCCGTCCACGCGGCTGTGCACCGTCACAGTGTTGAATGCCGTAACCGTGCCAAGCCCGTTGAAGTACACGGGGACATCTCCCCGCTGCGCCGTGGCCACGACCACCGGAACAACGAATCCGCCCGCCCCTGCTCCTTGGCGGCCCTGACCTCTTCCGCCTCCGCCGGCCGCGCTGGGCCCTTGCGCCTCGGTGCTCGTCTTTGGACCTCGGAAATACCAAAAACCCAGCGCGCCAATTACGACCAGAACAACCAGCCACAGCCATCCCCGGCGCCGCGCTGGCGCCAGCCGCGAAGCGCTTTCTTCATCACGCGTTCTTGGCCCGGCAAGATTGGAATTCAGATGGCCCATCCATGCGCTCCTCAATTGCGCGTTTCTTTCGAACGAGTCTACCACTGGGCAAGAATAGTTGGAGGTGACGCCAAGCAGCTCCAGGTGACCGGCAACACCCTGTCGTATGACTTTTGTTCGCTCCTAAATTAAGACGGCTCCTGGCGAAGAAAGGTTACGAGCGCGCCGCTGCCTGAACTTATGTGCCACCCCTACTTTGCAAGGTGCAGAAATGGCCGGGAGAAAGTACACTATCGCGCGTTCGAAGCAGACGCGTCGAAAGCGCAGGCAATCTCAAGCACGCCAAGGTCGAGGGAGAATAGCCAATTATGTTCAGAGCCTTCATCGTCGGAATTGTAATCGGCGTGCTTCTCGTTGCTGCGGGAGTATGGTTTTACTTCAGCACCGGACGTGCCCCAGTGGCCGCGGCGGACCCGCCCATGCCTTTTGAAAAGAAGCTCGCCAAGGCCGCGCAGCACGCCAGGATCGAAAGAGATCCACACACGGATCCGGCGCCGGTTCCTGCAAATGAGACGACCTTTCTCGCCGGAGCGGATGTGTACAAGCAGAACTGCGCGGTGTGCCACGGATTGCCCGGAGAATCGCAAACCGCCATCGCCGAAGGTATGTACCCGAAACCGCCGGAGCTTTTCCACGGAACCGGCGTGACCGACGACCCCGCTTGGGAAACCTACTGGAAAGCCAGGAATGGCTTTCGCCTGACGGGTATGCCCAGCTTCAAGGGGCGCCTCAACGACACTCAGTTGTGGCAGGTGAGCGTCTTACTCGCGAATGCCGACAAGATTTCCCCGGCCGTGAAAGCGGCGCTCGCTAGCCCGCCAGCAATTGCTCCACCACCAGCAGCAGCTGCTGCTCCGGTGAAAAAATAGCTGGCCGTCGGTCGGCGACCGATTGAGAAATTTTTGGCGGACGGACCTGTAAGCCGGATTCTGTGCGGCATGCGTCCGTAAAACGGCCTGCATGCCGCGGCGATCATTCCTCTAGGTCACGCCTCGCGGCGTGACTCCAGCAGCCTACCCGAGGGTTTTCCTCCGCGGCAGCTTTCGCTGTCGCCGAGGGAGCGCGCTCGCTTTCGCGAACGCTCTCATCGAGCCGGGCCGGCTCTCCCCTCCTATTTGGCCTTGCACCACGCGGGGTTTTCCATGCCCCCAGTATCGCTACCGGGGCGGTGGGCTCTTACCCCACCTTTTCACCCTTGCCTAACGAACCAGCTTTGCCCGGGCGGTAAGCCCGGCTTTCGCGAAGACGTCTCGCAGGTTTCCCTGCGCGATGCCACCGTGCTGCCCCGCCGGCGGTATATTCTCTGTGGCACTTTCCGTGACTGAGCCGCACCGCGTCGAGCTGTGCTCGACGCCACACCATCCAGCGTGTAACTCCGCCTCACAGCGAAGCCTGCGTGGCCGTCCCCTGGCGTTACCAGGCGCGTTGCCCTTGTTCGTCACCGGCTCTTGCGAGCCTACGACGACGGTGTCCGGACTTTCCTCCCGTCCAGCCATCCTGCGATGACCAGACCAGCGATCACCCGGCCCGCCCGCCAATTTGATTATAGCTCGATTCCTCGCGGGGGATAGTGGCGAGTGGCGAGCAATGAGTCAGGCCGAAAAGAACGCTCGAATTCGCGGCGAAGCTCGCCAATCTGGCGGTTAAGGGGCTAGTTAACAATAATACCCCCCCTCCCCCGGTTTCTTACAAGTGTTCATTCTAAAGGGAGTTAAAGTGCTTTGTTTTGATACACTTTTGCAAGTGTTGATTCTAAAGGAGATGGCGGAGGGGTCAGAAATCGGCGAGGAGCGGCTAGAGACGGCGCGAGGGGCGGGCAAGATGGCGTTTCTTCGAGACAACACACCAAATGGTTCCATAAATCGGATGTTTTGTCAATAGTAAACTTAAGTGCAATGGAATGAATGGGGTGGAAGGGAAAATGGAGAAGTGGACCCTGCGCACCCGGCAAGAGCCCGATTGGCCACAGAGGCACGGAGAACACTGAGCCGGAGAAGGGTACGGATTCCCGAGGGCACCCATTCATCTTCGGGGCTGGACTAGGACGGCCAGGAGAAAAAGCGAGGCGCAGCGAAGTGTCGCTGCAATCCCAGAGCACCTATTCGGAAATCATCCCAATCGTCCCGAGCCAAGTTTCCACCAACTGAGGCCATGCGGTTATCGGAAACTTCGTGCGGCGCAGCCCAAACGCATGCCCGCCCTGGGCGTACAAATGCATTTCCGCGGGAACCCCCGCCTTTTTCAGTGCGATGTAGTACGCCAGGGAGTCGTCTACGTTGTCCACGTGGTCATCCTCTGCCTGCAGCAAAAACGTAGGCGGCGTCTGCTTGGTGACATGGAGATCGGGGTTCAATGCAAGCTCTTTATCGGCGTTCGCCGGATGAGGAATGACAAACTTTTTGGGGCCTTGGTCAGCATCCCATTCCGCCGCGGAAAGCGACAGATGTCCCGGATAGAGAACCACCGCAAAATCCGGGCGGCAGCTTTCTTTGTCCGCGGCATCCACTGCCGGGTACAAACGCTTTGCAAAATAATTGCTCATCGCTGCCGACAAATGCCCGCCCGCCGAAAACCCCAGCACTCCAATCTTGTGCGGATCGATATGCCACTCTGCGGCGTGCAAGCGCGCCAGCCGCAGTGTCCTCTCCGCATCTTCGAGCGCCATGGGTGATTCCGGATAGGGCCCTGACTTCGGATACGGTGCCGACTTTGGGTAGTGTTCCTCACCGGGCACGCGATACTTCAGCAGCACACAGGTAATCCCTTTGGGCGTGAGCCAGTCGCAAACCTCCGTGCCTTCCAGATCGATGGCCAGATCCTCATAGCCGCCACCAGGGAACACGACGACTGCAACGCCCGTGTTGTTTCCCGTTGGCGAATAGACCGTCATCGTGGGTTGCGTGACATGGGACACGCCAAACCCGCCAGGACCAGCTGGGCCTGCTGGCCACCAGCGACTCTCCTCCGGCCTCGCCACGGGCTGCGCGTCTGGCGGTGTCCCCGGCCAAATCGGCACCTGCGTATGTCCCGGCGATGGCTGCCAAATAGTCTGCTGCGCGCTCAGACCGCCGCACGCAAAGACAGTACAGAGAGCAAAAAGCAAAAGCTTCATCATAATCCTCACAGCTTATACAATTGCGCTAACCAATGCGCAGAGAGACGATCGACTTCGAGACGGTACGGAAGATCGGACTGGGTTTGCCCGGCGTGGAGGAGGGGACGGTGTACGGGTCGCCGGCACTGAAGGTTCGCGGCAAACTCCTGGCTTGCATGGCCGTGCATCGCTCGGCCGAACCCGGTTCGCTGGCCGTACGCGTGGATTTTGCTGATCGCGCGGAGCTGCTCGTTGCGGACCCCGATGTTTACTACGTGACAGACCACTATATCGGCTATGAGTCCGTGCTGGTTCGCCTGTCTCGCGTCGATCGCGAAGTGTTGCGAGACTTGCTGGGCATGGCCTACAAGTTTGTGACCCGCAAGGCCGCGCCCCGCTCGCCGGCGCGGAAGGGCCGAGAGTTCGGTCCAAGAACATGAACACGCACGATTCAGAATCGTTGACGGGGCTAGCCGAGATGGGGTCAAGAGCTATGCGGTATCCGAATTGTCTCCGCGAGCCTGTTGCCACCCGCCCTTTCTCCCGAGGCGCCCGTAGGTGCGGCACACTCTTGCCAGAATGTCAGACTTGTCTCTTGGACGTGGGAGCGTCGGCTCTTGGTGTAAGGACCCTGGGAAGTCCGGCGATTCTCGGTCTCTGCTAACAGTACTCTCAGTACTCCAGAAATTCTCAAATGTCGTAATTCTTGCCGCGATCATGGAAGCGAGAAAAACGCATCTTCTTTAGTTCAAATAACTTACTAACCCAACCGATGGAAAACTGACTGCCTCTAACGAAGCAGGGAGGCCCTTATGAACCTGACCAAACGGCAGTACTTAATGGTTGGTGGTTCGGTATTGCTCGCCGTGGCGCTGGGGGTTGCGGCCGCTACTTTGCCGAAACGCTCAGAACCCGTGACGCTGCCGGAATCCACAGCCATCCATGCGACTCTGGATCAAGCGTTGGCGAGCGACCAGAGCAGACCGGGAGATCACTTTGAGGCTACGGTCTCAGAACCCGTGGTCATCGACGGCAAGACGGTCATTCCTCAGGGTGCCTACGCTGAGGGGTTGGTGGTTGATGCGCGGCCATCAGGAAGATTAATGGGCAGGGCGCGGTTGCAACTGCAGTTAGAAAGCATTTCGGTGGATGGCCGGAACTACGGCGTCCGCACAACTTCATCCTGGAAGGCTGGCGGTGACCACAAGAAACGCAACTGGGCGTGGATAGGCGGCGGAGCCGGCGGAGGAGCCTTGATTGGCGCGCTCGCTGGTGGCGGTAAGGGCGCGCTCATCGGCGCGCCTGTGGGCGCAGGGGCTGGAACGACGGCGGCCTTTCTGACGGGAAAGAAAGACATCCGTCTTGGCCCCGAGACTCCACTCACGTTCAAGCTCGCTGAGCCGGTCACCATGGCTGTGAAGGGTTGAGGCGTTGTCCTGAGCTTTCACAGATAGCGATTGGGGGGCGGGCGAAACTTGTCTCGACAAGGGGCGAGGGAACGCCTTCCCTCCAAATCTTAAGAACCTACGCTCACGATTGCAGGCATCTTTAGGTAGAGGAGGAATTTGTGGCGCCGAAATCTGTCTTCGTAGCTAATGACTGCGCATCCGCAGCATTCTGGGTTAAGCGAGTAGCCATCGCTGTTGGGGTCTTATTTTCTGTCGCGTTCCTGCTTGCGAGCCTGGCCTGTCCTACGGCGCACGCCGACGTGGGAGTGGTTCTCAACGAGTCGTTGGACACCAGCGTCGACAGAATCACGGGTACGGGACATAGCGCTGTGTATTTTTCGCGTATCTGCCCGGATTCACCGGTAAAACTCAGGCTGTGCCGTCCCGACGAGCAAGGATCGGTGATGAGCAATTACGTTAACATCGGCGAGGATCGAGCGTACGAGTGGAACATCGTGCCGCTCAGCGTGTACCTCTACGGTGTCGAGGACCCTCGGAATCGTCCGGTCTTTGGCTCGGACAAAATCAAACACGTACTCGAGGAAAGATACCGGGAGAAATACTTGTCGGGATATTGTGAGAGCGTGTCCTGCAAGACGAGTTACAAGTCGGAATGGAGAGAGATGGTTGCGGCCACGCTGATTCGCAGCATCTACATTTTCGCAATCGAAACCACGGCCGAGCAGGATAAACAACTAATCGCTGAATTCAACGCATCGCCCAACAAGAATCGTTTCAATGGGGTTACCCGGAATTGCGCGCTCGTTTACGCGGTATGCGCTTCGGCATCCGGAACGGAATTTTCGGGTATTGCATTTCGCTCAGCTGCCGGGCACCCTCAAGCGAAGTCATGAATGTCGAGATGGAACCGAGCAGCTGTATCATGCCAAGAAATTCCTTGTGCCGATGATCATTTTCGCGGATGACGGATTACCCGTCGTCGCGGCCTCCTATGTACTAACAGGACGGTTCAATCCAGAGCACGAATTGGAAGAATATCCCAGCGCTGACTCCAAGGAGATCGGAGAAGAGATGGAGCTCGCGAAGGCCGAGCAGGACAAAGCACGCGCCAAGCATCTGAAGTTGGTTGAGAACCAGGAGCGAGCGCGAGTCATTGGCACTTCGGAGGAATGGAAGGAATATCGTAAGGCATTTGATTCGATCACCGAGGAAGCCATCCGCGGCGAGATTGTTCCAGACAGAAAGGACCTCAATCGTTTTCTAAAGCACATCGATGAAGCGGGTACCCCGATGGTCGACAGGAACGGAGCGCTGTGGATGGAGCTTGCAAATGGCGACGGAACGTCGAAGGTAGGCCTCAGTGCAAGCAACACTCTTGCGCCAATTTCTGACTCGCGCCTGGCTTATCGGTTGCTTCTCGCACGCATCAATTACGTCTTGAAAAGTCCCAAACACAGCCGTGAGACAATGTTGGAATTCCAGCAGGATTGGTCGCTCCTCCAGTCTTCCGGCATGAAAAACGGAATATCTCTAGCGCGTACCGTCAAACCCGGCGGAACTCACACCGCCATGGTGCCCGTCAGCGGCGATGATTGAGCGCTGATTGGAATCCGCAACACAGAATGTACCTGGGGACTCCTCGCGCGAGACTTCTCGCTTTGAATGAAGGCCTGGTGTCGCGCATTTCCAAGGGCCCGCAAATTCTTAGCTCATTTCTCCTCACTGAGTGGATCCTTTCGGCAAGCTATTCGGTTTCACGGGCGGCAACTTCGAGCGAATGAGAGTTTCGACCTGATTCCAAACCGCCGGATCGCATTCAATTTCCGTGTGGAATTTGGCGAAGACACGGTCGTACCAGGGATACTTGTCGCAGCGGACAGGTCTAAGTTTATAGTCAAATCGAAAGTTTCCCAGAATCCGGGTACGCGTTTCATCGGCAGCACGAATTTTGCGTCGGCCGTGAAGCGCGCCACTCGGCTGGTAGAAATTTGCTGCTTCCGAAACATTTGCGGGGATCAGTTCGTCATTCTCACCGATCTTGGTAATGCTATCCACTTGGAGAGTAAGGAGCACTGGAATGCCATCTTTCTCTAGTTGTCGCGCAAGCGTGACCGCTTCGGAGGCGCCCCAACTCATCCCGTAGAGGATAATGCGGGCATCTTGCTTCTCTTCGGAAGATAGTGTCGCATCATGGTTGGTGTCTAGGAG
>WNFG01010384.1_pt1 | contig 12323 bp, 9 predicted proteins | sample 5400431 | NCBI WGS metagenome assembly WNFG01 (sample SAMN13153346, study PRJNA577476) | soil metagenome | isolation source: 120 cm saprolite under Douglas fir tree site 2 hole 3 replicate 2 | place: USA:California | collected 2015-04-18
AGCTCCGGTTGGCGGATAAAGAAACTGTACGACGGGGCAGGTGTGCCGAGCGGCGAGACCGCCGCACGAACGAGGTGGAAGTGTCACTGGGCCAATCGTTCTTCCGAATGCCGGCCCGTTTGTAGAAAGGTTTCTGTCAAGCATAATAGCAGCGGCTCATTAAACGTGAAATCCTGTGAGCGCCGCGCGAAGCAGATGACCAAACCGGCGAGAAAATCGTTTCAAGCCCGGCTTGAGCGCATGGCCGGGCGCCTGGGGTGGACCATCATTCGTGTGCCCTTCGACGTCTCGAAAGTTTGGGGATCGCGCGGCATGCTTCGAGTAAAAGGCGAAATCAACGGCTTCGAGTTTCGCACCTCGCTCTTTCCAACCAGCAAAGGGGATCACATACTCCTCGTCAACAAACGCATGCAGGCCGGAGCCAACGCGCGTCCCGGCACGCTGGCGCGATTCGTGCTTGAGCCGGACACCGAAAAGCGCATCGCCAAGGTCCCTGCCGAACTCAAACGCGCCCTCACCGAGGACCGCGAGTTGCGCCGCTGGTACGACGGCTTGAACTACTCCACGCGCAAATGGATCGGCGACTGGATCTCGCAAGTGAAGAGCGCGGAGGCCCGCGTGCGTCGCGCGGAGCAAATCGCGGAGCGCCTGCTCGCCACGATGGAAGCCGAACACGAACTCCCGCCTCTTCTGCGGCTCGCATTCACACGCGATCCGCGTGCCCTCGAGGGATGGAAGCTCATGTCGGCGTCGCACCGCCGCCCGCACTTGCTGGGCATCTTCTATTACCGCAGCCCGGACGCGAGAGACCGCCGCATCGCAAGGACCATTGAAGACGCCATCGCCTTCGCCGAGCGGAAGTCGAACCGCTGATCGCCCCGGCGTCTACTTCACACTGTCCGCCCCGGCCTTGGCGCACTGTGCGTCCTGCGTGCTGGTGGCGCCCGAGACGCCAATCCCGCCAACGATCTTTCCGTCCATCACCAGAGGAATCCCGCCCTCTACCGGCACCGCTCCTTGCACGCGGAGAAGCCGCAGGCCCTCCCCACCGGCCGCCAGCGCATCCTGCAACGCCTTCGTGGGCCGCTTGAAGAGCGCGGCGGAACGAGCCTTGTCAATCGCCACGTTGGCGCTGCCGAGCTGGGTGTTGTCCATCTTTTCGTAATAAACGAGGTTCCCAGCGGGATCGACGATGGCCACCGCCATGTTCCAATGGTTTTTCTCCGCCTCCGCCAGCGCCGGCGCCGCCGCTTTCTTGGCATTCTCCAAGCTGATCGGCAACCCGTAGGGATTCGGCATTTGTCCTACCGCGCTCGCAAGCGCGCAAAGCACAAACACCACTGCAACGACCGACCTCGTTACCGCTTTCTGTGACATGCTCCCTCCTCCAGTTTTCGCGCATATCAACCTTTTGCCGCGAACCAGGCCCCACACTATATCGAATATCGCCCGCGATTCGGTTTTTGTTGGGTCGGTACCGGGGCTGGCGCCATTGACCCAAAGCCGCCTCTACAGATGGGCGAGCATGCTATTGCTTACGCTCCCCTCGCAATGCGCTTTCGGGACAAGCAGCATAAGGCGGCGTCCCACGGAGGATTATCCGGGGCGACGATTATGGGGAGGAGAAAAGCCTCTTCATGAAATCCTTGTCGTCGAGGATGGGCTTGAAGGCGGAGGTCCACTTGATGGTTGAGTCGAACTGTTTCTTGAAGTCGGGGTCGAGTTTCTTGGCTTGCAGAAATTCAGCGAGGGCGGCGTCTTTGTTGCCGTTGAAGTATTCGAGGAAGGCGACGCTCGTGTGGGTGTGGGATTTTTCCGGGGCGTATTGCATTGCCCTGCGGGCGGCTGCGAGGGCATCTTTGGGTTTGTTGGCGGTGAGAGCGCGTTCGGCGGCTTCTTCGTAGAGATAAGCGAGATTCAGATTGAGGAGGCGGCGGAGTTCGGGGAAAGGATTGGGATTGTCGTCGACGTTGACGTAGACGTAGCGATCGTTATTTATGTTGCGGCCGCCCTGCTTGCGGACGACGAGCATGGAGGCGGATTGCCGGCCGCGGGAGTCGCCGCCGGCATCGTCACCGGCTTTGAGAGCGGCGTAGAGTTTTTCGGCAAGTTCGCCCGGTGAGGAATCGAAGGCGCGGCCCATGGCTTCTGGGACCTGCGGGCCGACAAGGATGTTGCCTTGCGCCGACCAGGTCTTGCCCTGGCGGTCGCCAGCCCAGTGCGGAGCGCTGGGTCCGGTGTAGGCGGCGATGCGGCCCTGGGCGTCGACGATGGCGACCTGGCGGCCGTCTTTGCCCTCAAAGGTATCTTCTTCGAGAAGTTTTCTTAGCACTTCGGGAGCGGAGAGTCCCCGGCGGAGAAGATCGATGCCGCGTGGGCCGTAGCCGACGTTTACGTTGGCTTGAGTGGCGACAGCACCTACACCGGCAAGCGCCCAGGGGACGACCGAGCCAACGGAAAAATAGCGCGAAGCGACGGCTACGCCGAGGTCACCATTCGTGGGATCGATGGCTACGATGGAAAACGTCGACACGGTGGCTGGCTGGAAGACGGAGCGCGATTCATCTTGACGCGGGTCGCATGGCAGCGGGGGGGCAGCGAAGAGAAGAAGGGACGCGGCGAGCAATCGCTTCATGTCGCACCTGCACGGAGAGATTTGTCTAGATGCGCGGCGCGGCAAGGCCGGGCGCGGGAGAATCATAGCAGCAGGGCGCTGGAGGCGCGAGCGTTGCTCGCGGAATGGCTAGCGGAGCTGGCCGGGTTGGATCCCTTGCTGACGCGCTTCTTCTTCGATGGCGTCGATTTGGGATTGGAGCTTTGCGCGTTTGGCTTCGAGAGGCCGGACGAATTGATCTACTTCTTCACGGACGTGACCGTTGGAAGTTCTCGCTTGCCGGATCTGGGCTTCGACGTCTGCGAGCTCGGAGCGCAACTGGGCCAGCCGGCTGCGAAAAGAGTTGATTTTGGTCTCGTCGGAAGAAGGAGAAGACGAGAACAGAGGCGAATCGCCGACGACGGAGACATCACTTTTGATGGTGGAGACGTCCTCGTTGCTCCAAACCTTTTTGGGTTTCTTTTTGTCCTTGGGCTGGTCTTTTTCCGCGGCCGAATCTTTGGGAGCGTCCCCTTTCGGCACCGCCGGGGCGGCTTGGGATGGGGCGGGCGGGGCTGGCTGAGAAGAAGCAGGCGGCTTGTCAGAGCCGGATTGAGGCGCCAGAGTTTGCGCAACGCAGGTCGAGGCGGCCAGGATGACGAGCATACTTGCCAATAGGAATGAGGGTTGCACCGGGCCTCCGGAATCTGATGTGGTCTGCCTGATTTATCTGTAGAGGAAGTATACCGCGAGAAATATCAGGGATCTGCGGAAGGGGCGGCAGTCTTGCCCAACTCAGCACGGATGACGCCGAGAGCTTCCTTGGGCGGGCCGATGCGGCGGTACTGCGAATAGAAAGTGCGCTCGTGAATTGCGAAGGGGATGAAGAATTTGCGGCCGTCGAAATCGTACTGGGAAAAGGTGGGCATCCAGAGGCCGGGGACAATTTCGTAGCGCTCCTGCATGAAGTGGCTGCCTCTGTAGACCTTGGCGAGAAAGCCGCCGACGGAGATGTCGCCGGTAGTTTCCCCCTCGACGCGGGCCAGTTCGCCGGCTGCGAGATCGATCCAGCCAACCCCGCGAACTCTCGAGAAAATGGATGTCGCGCGTGAAGTGGGTCTGTATGCGGGATTTGGCTCCATGCGGTACTTGGCGAGCATACGGCCGTCGCGGGTTTCGCTGGAGAGATAGGTATAAACGAAAGCCGAGCGGGTCGCCTCGATGAGGTCTGAGCGCTCCCTCTGTTTTTTGGCGACTTTTTCGTAGGCCTCGCGCTGCGGCGGACCCTCGCGGACAGCCCAGGCGAGAGCGCGCTCAAGCTTTTCGAGTTGGGCGCGGTAAGCAGCCGCATCGAGAGGTTTACCCTCGGGGCCGACCGGAATGTGATCGACGCCCGTGCCCGCGGGCACCACGCGGGCGATTTTGACTTCCGAGGGCTGCGGATCACCGGCATTTTTGCGCAACTCGCGGCGCTCGATGCGCTCGTAGAGATTCATGGCTTCGTCGCTTTTCTTCTGGTTGCTGACGACACGATCGAGGAGGGCGGTCCTTTCCTCCTGGGTTTGGGGCGGGGAAGGCGGAGCGGAATCCTGCGCTATCGAGAATGCCACGAAAGGCAACGCGAGAGCGGCGACGAGAATAAGAATGCTTGCGCGCATCGTTGTCTGGTTCGAAAAGGCCGCAGAGGTCATCTTAGTTCTGATTCGGGGATAAGAACAATTGTTGCACGCCCGATCAGTAAGGAGCAGGTTCGAAGAGGAGAAACATGGTTGTAAACGAAAGATAATAAAGACAGATACGTCAGGGGCGCCCGCACCATTCTGAGGAATCGCGGCAGGCGGTCGAAAGTCCTAAAACACGCTAGGCCGCAGCCGAAAGGCTTTACAATACAGGCAGCGGGCCAGGCGACATCGGGAATGGTTGAAAGCAAAGTGGCGTTTCAAACGTCTATACAAGGAAGGAACGAAACGCCCCGAAATGGCGTATTGGTAGAACAGAGGCGGAGGCTTGTTTGGGCGTAACTCCCATTGAAAGTCTGGGCGGAATAACGCGGACCGTGCCGCATACGGGAAAGCTGCCGCTAACGATTGCCCGGGTTCGCGCGGCGGCGGTGACGATTCTGGAGACGCTGCGGTTATCCCTGGATGCTCTACGCGCACATAAACTGAGAAGCTTTCTGACACTGCTGGGAGTAATCCTAGCCGTGACGACTTTGGTGGCGGTGATGAGCGTTGTCGCGGGACTGAATTTCTACATTGCTGACAAGATCGCCAATCTCGGAGCCAACGTGTACGTCCTCAACCGCTTCGGGATCATCACCAGCAACGACGCGTGGGTAAAGGCGCAAAAGCGGCCGCTGATTACCATGGAAGAATTCACGAACCTGAAGACGGGGATGCGAACGGCAAACCAGGTGGCGGCGCTGCTCGGGGCAAACTCAGACGTGCGCTCGGGAAACGACCTGCTCGAGGATGTAAGGATTTTGGGAGTGACCGCGAATTATTCTGAGGTGCGCAGTTTGAATGTGGCGGCAGGCAGATTCCTGACGGAGGCGGACGAAACGCACCATTCTCCCGTATGCTTCATCGGTGCGGACCTGGTGAAGAAGTTCTTCTCGAACGTGGATCCGATTGGGAAAACGATCCGTGCGGGAAACCACAGTTATCAGGTGGTTGGCGTGGCGGCGGTGATTGGGAGCGCGCTCGGACAATCCCAAGACAACTTCGTGTTCATTCCATTGGAAACTTTCCGGAAGGAATGGGGGACGCAGAGAGATTCGCTGGTGCTGTTCATCCAGGCGCAGAACACGGAGATGATAGCGGCGTCTGAAGACGAAGCGCGGATGCTGTTGCGCGCGTGGCGGCACACGCCATGGAACACGCCGGATAGTTTCGGCATTATCGGCTCGGACTCGATCATGGGCCTGTGGAATTCATTGACGGGGAATCTGTTCATGGTGGCGGTCGGGCTGACAGCCGTGTTCCTGGTGGTCGGTGGAATCGTAATCATGAACATCATGCTGGCGAGCGTGACGGAACGCACCCGGGAGATCGGGCTGCGGCGTTCGCTGGGAGCGAGGAAGCGGCACATCATCCTGCAGTTTGTGACGGAGTCGGCCGTGCTGGCGGCAACGGGCGGGCTGATTGGAATATGCCTGGCCTACGCGGTGGTTGCAGCGGCGCGCGCGGCGACGTCGATTCCCATGCGTACTCCAATTGGCGCGGTGATTTTGTCGCTGGAAGTATCTACGGCAGTAGGCCTCTTCTTCGGAATTTATCCGGCGATGCGCGCGGCAAAGCTCGATCCCATCGAAGCGCTGCGCTCGGAAGGCTAGGGCACGGCAATGGCACAGGCGCACGGTGAAAATCTCAAACAGGCCATGGACACGCTGCGGACGCACAAACTGCGCAGCTTCCTGACGGTGTTCGGCGTGGTGCTGGGCGTGAGTGTGATCATGCTGGTGGCGGCGCTGATTACGGGCTTCGATCAGCAAGTGCAGGAAAACATCAAGCAGTACGGCGCAGACACCGCGTTTATCTCGCGGTTCGATCAGGGCCCGCATGGCGGCGGGCGGCGGCCCAAAGAGGAACGTGAGCGGAAGCCGCTGACGCTGGAGGACGCGGAAGCGATCAAGGAAGGCGCTCCCGCAGTGAAGAATGTGACGGTGTTCGTGGTCTGGTGGGAGCAACCGCACGCCGTGCGGACGAAAGCAGGCGAAGTGACAGGCATCGATTATCGCGGGGTGCAGCCGAATTTCGGGCAGGTTTACGCAAACGCCGCGACGCTCGACGGACGATTCATCAGCGAAGGAGATGACCTGCATCGGGAAAAGGTAGTGATGCTCGGGGAGAATGCCGCGCCGGTGCTGTTTCCCGAGGGCTCACCCATCGGGAAAGACGTGATGATTGATGGCTCGGCTTTTCGGGTAATCGGCGTCGTGGAGAAACCGAAAGGGATGTTCGGAAGTGACGACGAAGACCGCCGGATTCTTATTCCCTACAACACATTCCGAAAAGTTTATCCGGGTGCGTACGAAAACAGCATCCGGCTGCAAGCCTATCCAAATATGCTGGACCAGGCGGTGGACCAGGCGACGGAAGTGCTGCGGCGGCGGCGCAACGTTCCCTTCAATGGCAAGGACAATTTTTCGATTCAGACGTCCCAGCAAATCGTGGATCAGTTTCACAGCATCCTCGGGATGGTGGCGCTTGCGACGGTGGTGCTGAGCGGGATCGGGTTGCTGATCGGCGGCGTGGGCGTGATGAACATCATGCTGGTGAGCGTGACGGAGCGCACCAGAGAGATCGGCATACGCAAGGCTATCGGCGCGAAGCGCGGAGACATCACCTGGCAGTTTTTGCTGGAGGCCATGGCACTAACGGGAGTGGGCGGGGTGATCGCGCTGGTGCTGGTAAATGGCTTAGTTCTTCTGGTCCGGCTGGGATTGAAATGGCCGGGCAGCGTGCCGGTATGGGCTGCGGCGACGGGAATCGTTGTGAGCGTCAGCGTAGGGCTGATCTTTGGCGTGTGGCCGGCGATGAAGGCGGCGAAGCTGGATCCGGTAGAGGCACTGCGGTACGAGTAGTCTCCTGCCCGCGGTGGACTTCCCTAATCCTACAAAGTGATTGGCGGCTCAGAAGAGGGCAGCGGTTTCCGTGTCCGGTGATCAGGCGGAACGAAGGATGCGGGCAGCCCGGTCGCGCAGGCCAATGGATGCGGGCTGCTGCGCGGCTTGCGCAGGGGTCTTGCGGCGAGCGAAGGGGTACAAGTCCGCAGCGAGGAGATCGGCCGAGGCGTAGCGGGCGGTGGGGTCTTTTTCCAGGCAGCGAGCGAGGACGGTATCGAACCCGGCTGGGACTGAGGTGTTGGAGTGCGAGGGCGGGAGCGGTTTGGAGGAGAGGACCCGCGCACAGATGCCCTGAAGCGAATCGGAATCGAAAGGGCGCTTGCCGGTGACCAGTTCGTAGAGGACGACGCCCAGGGAAAAGATGTCAGAGCGAGCATCCTGCGATTTGCCGAGGATTTGCTCGGGGCACCAATAGGCGGGAGTGCCAAGGAGCGGGCTATCCCCTTTGTCATGGCTGGCCAGGCGCGCCATCCCGAAGTCGGTCAACTTCACGTGGTTGTTTTCGAGAATGAGGATGTTGGCGGGCTTGACGTCGCCGTGGATAACCCCTTTGCGATGAGCAACCGCGAGAGCGGAGGCCACGTCGCCGGCCCAGGCACAGGCGCGCGGAAGCGGCACGCTTCCCTTTTCCAGAACGCGGTCGAGGGCCTGGCCCTGCATGAACTCCATAACCAAATAGTTCGTCGATACCCATGTCGTGGAGGGTGACGATCGCAGGATGGGAAATCTGGCCGACGACGCGAGCTTCCTGGATGAACTTGTCACGGGCCGCGCCGCGGGCCAATTCCGGAGACAGGAGCTTAATGGCAACAAGGCGGCCGATCATGGGATCAAAAGCGCGCGCGACGCGGCCATTGGCGCCAGTGCCGATGATTTCGAGAATCTGGTAACGGCCGATTTGCACGGTGGCCTTTCCCTCAGACAAATGGACTCCTGACTAGACTAAAGGAAAGAATAACTAAGGGGCTTGCTTCATTAAATGAAGCGAGCGTCCCGATTGGGAGAGTACGGAAGTACTAGAGGGAAAGTTTGAGAAAGGGACCTTAGTGATCCTTAATCAAGAGGCGAGGGAAGCGGTGGGGCGAATGCTTCACTAAAAGGTGACCGGCATCAGTTCGGGTTGGCGGGTGTTGCCGGCGTCTTGGGATCGTGGAAAGGGGCAAATGCCGGGGTGGAGGCCCATCGCCGGGGAAATTCCCGGATGAAGGTTTTCATGGAGGGATGCCAGAAACCATTGAAGCCGAAGAAGTACATCTCGTGAAGGGCCTGATCGGGAGGCAGTTTCTCAATGGCCATGCGATAAGTGGCGACAAGAACGCCGGTGCGATCGTTGCCGAAACGGCAGTGCACGAAAACCTTTTGATCGGGGTTGTCGCGGAAAAGCGAGAGGAATTGAACGACCTGCTCATTCGTGGGCGGAGACCATCCGCTGACTGGGATGTTCACGAAACGAATGCCCAGGGATTCCAGTTCTTTGCGCTCCCAGTCGATTTTTTGCGGATCTTCACCGCGCAGGTCCACGACGGTGGTGATTCCCAGTTTTTTCAGCTCATCCAGGCCTTGTTCTCTGGGCTGGGCGCCGCGATAGAGATGGTCGTTGATTTTGCCGGCGTTGGGAAGGCCCGGGATATCGAGCTTTTGGCCATTAGCGGAGTGCATGACCGGCGGCGAGGCAGGCTGCGGTTTGGTTTGCGCAGCGACACGTAAAGAGAGGAAAGACAGGCCAGCCAGGGAGAGACACAGAAAATTGCGTTTCATAAAGAATCTCGACAGGTTCAGTGTAGCGCGAGAGGGAAAGAAGCCAAAGATGTTGAAGACGAAGCGGTTGCGGAGAAAAAGCACCACAACAGATAGACATGGTAGGAAAATGGCAACAACATTTTGCGTTTTTCTCTTGACAGGAAATTTGCATCCGTTGATACTTCGAGTCCAGATTCAGGGGACGTGGAGGCGCCAGGCGGACCGAGTCGGGGATGTTGTTCGGTCCGTATTGAACCCACGAAACCAGCCCGGGTTCTAAACAAAAAAACCGAGCGCGAAGTATTGGCTCCGCGCCCGTACGTGAGGCGCGGTAACTGCTGTTAGGCTGAGTCCGACCCATCGGCCGCCGGCAGAGCATTGGCGTTTCCCGCGATGGCGTTTGAGATGGCGGCATTCAAGGATAGCTTGCATCGAGCTGCGATGACGCTTGGAAGTCACGCAGCAGCTCTGCGGGACGCAGAGGAGTAAAATAGAGGGGTTCCCCGCGCTTGGTAGGGGACCCGAAGGCGCGGAGGAACGGATGGCAACGGTGAAGCCGGCATTGAATGGCAAATCGCTGGAAGCGGGAGCGGCCGCGGAAAAGACTTCGGCAGGCGTCCAAAAGGGATTGGTGTTTGAACGGTACTTCACCAAAGGAAAAGTATCCCCGTTCGACGAGGTCGAATGGGAAAAGCGGACGGCGCTGATCGCCAACGAAAAGGGCGTGACGATCTTCCGCCAGGAAGACGTCGAAGTTCCCAAGAGTTGGTCGCAAACGGCGACGAACATCGTCACCAGCAAGTATTTCCACGGGAAGCCGGGAACGAGCGAGCGGGAAGGCTCGGTGCGGCAATTGATTGGCCGCGTAGCAAGCACGATTGTGCGCTGGGGCCAGGAGGGCGGGTACTTCGCTTCGCAAGAAGCGCGCGACGCGTTCCGCGACGAGCTGACACACTTGCTTGTCGAACAAAAAATGAGCTTTAACTCGCCCGTGTGGTTCAACGTGGGGGTGCAGCCGAAGCCGCAGTGTTCGGCGTGCTTTATCAATTCCGTGCACGACAGCATGGAATCGATCATGGGGCTGACGCGCACGGAAGGAATGCTGTTCAAGTGGGGCTCGGGGACGGGGACGAATTTTTCAACGCTGCGCGGGAGCAAGGAAACACTTTCGGGCGGAGGGATTGCCTCGGGCCCGGTGAGCTTCATGAAGGGCTTCGACGCGTTCGCCGGCGTGATCAAGAGCGGCGGAAAGACCCGGCGCGCGGCGAAGATGGTGATTCTGAACATCGATCATCCGGACATCGTGGATTTCATCGAATGCAAGATGAAGGAAGAGCGCAAGGCGCACGTGCTGATCGAGCAGGGCTATGACTCGGGAATCGACGGCGACGCGTACAGCTCGATTTTCTTCCAGAACGCCAACCACTCGGTGCGCGTGACGGACGAGTTCATGCGCGCGGCGGAAGAAGACCGCGACTGGTGGACGAGGAACGTGACCGATGGGCAGCCCGCGGAAAAACTGCGCGCGCGCGACCTGCTGCTGAAGATCTCCGATTCCGCGTGGCGCTGCGGCGATCCCGGCATGCAGTACGACACGACCATCAACCGCTGGCACACGTGCAAGAGCACGGCGCGGATCAATGCAAGCAACCCCTGCTCTGAATATATGTTCCTTGACGACACGGCGTGCAACCTGGCTTCGCTGAACCTGATGAAGTTCCTCGGGCCGAACGGGCAGTTCGACGTGCCGGCGTTCAAGCACGCGGTGGACGTGACCATCACGGCGCAAGAAATCCTGGTAGACAACGCCAGCTACCCGACACCGAAGATCGCGGAGAACTCGCACAACTTCCGGCCGCTGGGGCTAGGCTACGCGAATCTCGGCGCGCTGCTGATGTCGTTGGCGCTGCCATACGATTCCGATAAAGGGCGGGACATGGCTGGAGCGATCACGGCGCTGATGTGCGGCGAAGCGTACGCGCAGTCCTCGCGCATCGCCGAAAAGATGGGGCCGTTCCCGGGCTACGAAGTGAACAGCGAGCCGATGCTGGACGTGATCCGCATGCATCGCGACGCGATGCGCGGAATCAAGCCGGAGCACGTGCAGCCGGAGTTGTTCCTGGCGGCGCAGGAATCGTGGGACACGGCGCTGCATCATGGCGAAAAGTTCGGCTACAAGAATTCGCAAGTAACGGTGCTGGCGCCCACGGGCACCATCGGCTTCATGATGGATTGCGACACCACGGGAATCGAGCCGGACCTGGCGCTGGTGAAGCACAAGAAGCTGGTCGGCGGCGGACTGATCAAGATCGTGAACAACACGGTGCCGCAGGCGCTGATGCGGCTGGGGTATACGCCGGAGCAGTCGAGCGAAATCGTTTCGTACATCGACAAGAACGGGACGATCGAAGGCGCGCCGTACATGAAGCCGGAGCATCTGCCGGTGTTCGATTGCTCGCTGGCGCCGGCGGGGGGCGGACGCTCGATCAGCTGGACGGGTCACGTAAAGATGATGGCGGCGGCCCAGCCGTTCCTTTCCGGCGCGATTTCGAAGACCATCAACATGCCCGAAGAATCGACCGTCGAAGACATCATGAACACGTACATCGAGTCGTGGAAGATGGGATTGAAGGCCGTGGCCATCTACCGCGATAATTCCAAGCGCTCGCAGCCGCTCTCGCCGGCTGGCCGCAAGGTTTCGGACAAAATGGAAATGAAAGACGAAGTAAAAGTCGAAGTCAAGCCAGCTGTTCCTGAAGCTCCGGTCCCTGAGCAGCGGGAGCTATTTCCCCGTGCGGCGCGCGAAAAGCTGCCCATGGAACGAGCATCGGTAACGCACAAGTTCAGCGTGGGCGGGCACGAAGGGTACATCACCGTGGGGATGTACGCGGACAATAACCGCCCCGGCGAGATCTTCATCAAGATGTCCAAGGAAGGCTCGACGCTTTCCGGAGTGATGGACGGACTGGCGCTGACCATCTCGCTTGGACTGCAGTACGGCGTGCCGCTGAAAGTGTTCGTGGACAAGCTACTGAATATGCGGTTTGAGCCGTCGGGGATCACCGCGAATCCCAACATCCGGTTTGTTTCCTCGGTGCTGGATTACATCGCGCGGTGGCTTGGCGGAAGATTTATTTCCTCGGACTACTTGAAGCAGAACGGAGGCGAACACGCCGCGGCAGCTCCTGTCCCAGCGTTTCAGACCATGCCCGAAACCGCTGCCTCGACGCCCGTTAGCGCCGCCGCAGCGTCGAAGCCGCGCGACACACATGAAGGTGCGCCGACCTGCAGCGAGTGCGGCATGCTGATGGTGCCGAATGGAGCGTGCTATAAGTGCGAAAACTGCGGCAGCACTTCGGGCTG
>WNFG01011314.1_pt1 | contig 12316 bp, 8 predicted proteins | sample 5400431 | NCBI WGS metagenome assembly WNFG01 (sample SAMN13153346, study PRJNA577476) | soil metagenome | isolation source: 120 cm saprolite under Douglas fir tree site 2 hole 3 replicate 2 | place: USA:California | collected 2015-04-18
GTCCGTCTCCCAATTGGTGAGGAAGTAATTCTTGCCCAGCGGCGCGCTGCCTTTACGTCCGTCGCGCGTGCCCAGGTGCCCGCGCAGCCAGAGATCGTTGTCTCGTTCCAGCCCAAGCATGAACAGTTCGTCAAAAGGGATATCACCAAACGTCTTTCCTCCACGCACACGGACCAGGGTTTCGTAATCGTCACCGCGGGCTTGCGGCAGCCAGTGCGCTTCCAGCCCCGCCTGAACCTTTTCAAATGACTGACTCGGCGTCGCCCACAGCCTGGCAGCTTGAGAACTGACTTTCGTTGCGACTGAGGCACGATGTTCAGCCGACCTCCAAATTTCATAGCCGAGAGAAGCAGTTTGCTTGAGTTGATAGCCTTCGGCAAGCAATTCGGGTGAGAGCGCCGCCGGGAATATAACATTGCGCTCATCGCGATGAGAAAGCTCAAGACCGACTCGCCATCGCCAGCGCCAGCCAACCAGCCTCTCGACCTCAGCAGACCCTTCTTCCCTGCGCAGGTTAAGAGCGGCCAGTATTGGCGCCGGCCCAGCGAAGCCTTGGCGTACGTCCCAATTCTCATTTCGCACTCCGGCAGTTACCCAATAGCGCCATTGAGGCGACTGCCACAGCAAACCTGAGATCGACGCCTGATAGCGCCGTTTGTCCACATCCCAACGCGCCAATGCGGCGATGTTGGTGCCGGAGCCGCGCAGGTTGTCATACTCCGGCGTTACTTCCTGAAAGGCAATTCCCCGCATCGTGCGCACCAGGGCCTGGACCTTGCCATCACCAAAGCCGTTCAGTTCCTGCGCGCGCAGAACGGCATCAAACTTCCCTTCTCCGTTCGCCACCAGATTGAAACGATAAGCTGAAAAAATCTGTAAGTGATCCAATCGCCGGTCCGTGGCGCGCAGATCTTCCAGCTTCACAGTTATAGACGGCCCGAAGGTGATGGCATGGTCCAGTAGAGCCGGACGCACCTGTAATCTCGGCTCAGTCCTGAGTTCGCCAATTTGAGGTTTGTTGATCGCGTTCCAATGCGATACGGCGGCTTCCAGATTTCCGTCCAGAAAATAAATGGTGGCGAGAAAATCTTCAGCGTACTCGTCTTTAGCATCGATGCGCAGCGCGCGATGCAAATACTTTTTCGCTTCAGAATTCTTCTTAAGTTTGAAGGAAATACCAGCAAGCTCTTCCGGAAAGCGCACAGAGCCAGTTGCTGCCATCGTTCAGCTTTGAAGAGATCTTTGAAGCGATCCTGCGCAGTGGTTGAGGTCTGAGCGAATCCGCAATAGGCCCAACTAAGAAATATCAGTAGTAAGCCCAGGCGAGATACTTGAGAGGTTGCCGTCAGAGCGTGCAATATCGTGGGACGTTTCGGCCCAATCGGCCGAGCACTTGTCATTTAGGGAGCGCCAGTAAAGCCCAGCGCTGAACAGCATTCCATTCTTTTTCAAATGCAAGCCGCTCCATTTTGAGCAGCTTCTTTTGCGCCGGATCATTCACCAGAATCACATTCTCGTGCGGATCCACTCCCACAACAACTACATAGTGCAGCGAGGTCTGACCGGTGATTGGCTTGAGCGCCACAATCAAAGGTCTTCCCTTTTCCAGATGATGCTGAAGATCGTCCCCGGTTCCCTGGACGGCAAATGTGCGAAATCCATGATCTTCGAAGTAGCGCTTCAGGTCGGACGCGTAGATGCCATGGGCCTCTTTGGAATACAGCGTCTTCTGAATCTGCTCGAGATTAACCGGCACCGCCGTGCGCGACTGCTGCTGGTTCCAGTACTGCATCACCATGGCGATTACGGCCGCTCCACAACCATCTTTCTCTTGCCTGAAAAAAGGCACATCGAGCCAGATGGCTGCGCCCTGCATGAGAGACAACATGCCGCAGAGACACACAAGCCATGTAGTTCTCTGCGGCATGGAAAGATGCACGATGGATTTACTTACCGGACTGCAACGATAATGAGCACCAGAACCGCAATGGCCAGGATGATCAGAATGAGGTCGCGATCATTGAGATTGCCGGCTGCAAAATCGGCTTGCGCCTTATTGGCCTTGGCCGAAAGCTGCGCCAGTTCCTGGTCGCTTAGGGTTGAAACCGCGGTCTTTACCTGTTGCGGGTTCACATTCGCGGACTTCATGGCTTTTTCCGCCACGGGGGTCGAGAGGAACTTCTGCACCGTTTGCAGATTGTTCTCGCGTGTCTGCGAAGCTGAAACCACTTGCTTCTGTAAATCGGCAGGTGACACTACATGGCTTTGCGCCAGTAAATCGCTGGGAATAAAGAAGAGTGTTGCCAACACCAGGGCTACCATGGCCCGGGTGATTTGACGCGGATCCAAACGCATAATTCTGCTCCTCGAATGATAGTACCGGCCAGTTAAAGCAGTATATACGAGCGCGCATTGCAACAATCTAAGCGAAATTAACTGGTAACGATCAGAGATGCGCCGTAAAAGAGAACGGGCCAAAAGGACACACCCTTCGGCCCATTCGCGCCTTTGCCATGCGCCTACTTTACTGAAGCTGTTGCCGCTGTTTGCCCGCTGCCAATCTCAAGAGCGTACTTCTTGCCCGCAAACTGCAAAGTGTTGAGCTCTCTTCCGCCGCTGCCGTTGCGGACCTCAGAGGAATCCTCAGTTGATTTCTGGCTGAGCTGCACCAGTTTGGCCGGTACCGTTGCTACCTCTTTTCCGTTCCGAGTGATACTCACCTGAACATCAGGCCCGTCGCCTGCCCACTTGGCCACATAATCTCCAGGCGCCAGTTCCGTGCCGTTGACCTGTACCGATTCAGAGATCTGGAAGTTGGCTTTATGTGTGTCGGCGGCGAAACCGTTGCCGGCAAGCGCTAAAGCCAGGGAGAACATCATCATGATTTTTGCGAATTTAGAAAATTTCATTTTGCTCCTTGTTCCCGATTTGCGTCGAGATGCGGCGATGGGCAGCCCCGGAGTGTGGGCCACGCAGCTTGCATTTCTTCCTGCGTGGCTTACAATTAGCAACCGTGGGGTGTCAGTGAAGAGCCCGTTCACACAAAGAACGTGCTCTTCCTTCAGGGACTATGTACGCTTGGGGCCGCCAAACCGTGGGCGGACGTAGTCCCTCAACCCCTGAGTTTTTACTGAGCCACTATTCGTGGCCCCTGCTTTGCATTACTTCCAGATACGATTCCTTACTTCCAAATACGATTCGAACTAAAAAAAGTTTCATTGCCTCGAATCTTCACCTGTCGGTTGTGCTGTTAGACGAGTCGCGTATAGCACGCGTTAGCAGTGCTGCGCTTTGTTTACAACTCTTTGATCTCTTATTTGCATGATTTCTCGCGAGTTTCTCGCCGGTAGTGTTCGAAAATGAATTTCGTTGTTCGAATTCGAACATCTCAAATTTTCGGATTGTAAAAATGAATGCAGGCCCGCCTATGAAATATCACTTCCGGTATTTTGAACTTCAATTCCCGTTTTCGGAACCGCTCTTATGCAACTGCCAACAGTCAGCCCCTGTGCCGGGATTTCCCCGATCGTTTAAAATATTTTTATGTGTGGACGCTACCGCCTCACTGCGAAGGAACGTTATCTCGCCGAACACTTTGGGATTGACGACGTTGAAGATGTCCAGTGGACTCCCCGCTATAACATTGCGCCTACGCAGCAGGTAGTCGTCATCCGCCAGGACCGCGATCAGCCAAAGCGCACGATCTCACTCATGCGATGGGGATTGATTCCCTATTGGGCACAGGACCCGTCCTTTGGCAACCGCACCATCAATGCCATGGCGGAAACAGCATCTGAGAAGCCGGCCTTTCGTGAAGCGATGCGCAAGCGACGCTGTCTGGTTCCGGCCGATGGCTTCTTTGAGTGGAAAAAACTGAGCTCAAAACGGAAACAGCCCTACAACATTGGCATGCTGGACGATTCCGTCTTTGCCTTTGCAGGACTGTGGGACCGCTGGCGTTCCAGCTCGGGTGAGCTGGTTGAGAGCTGTTCCATTTTGACCACCGACGCCAACTCACTCACCAAAGACATTCATGACCGTATGCCGGTGATTCTCAGGCCAGAGGATTACGATCACTGGCTCGATCCCGGCATCACCGATCCTGAACAGGTGCAGGAGCTGCTGCACCCATTTGATCCGCGACTGATGAAAAAATATCCGTTGAGCTCAGCGGTGAGCAACGTCAACAACGATGGTCCGGAATGTGTTCAGGAGGTACCTGCGGATGAGACGGCTACGCCCACGCTTTTCTAGATCAGCCTGTGTTCGATGGGCAAACATGGACGGAGTTTGGCATCGAATAGAAGAAAGCGCTCACCGGAAACGAATCAACACTTTAACCCGCAGCTAGTGAGGACTTACACCATGAGCACCAGGAACGTGACTGAAATTCCCCGCCGAGGAATATCCAGCATCAATCCGTATACCGGCGAGTTGCTGCGCGAGTTTACGGCAGACTCTGATCTGGCCATTGAAGCCAAGCTGGCGCTGGCGATCACTACGTTCCGCACTTACCGGAAAACAGGATTTGCACAACGCGCGGAGTGGCTGGGCCGTGCCGCTGAGATTCTTGCGGTTGAGAAGAATACCTTCGCTGAGATGATGACCCGCGAGATGGGCAAGACTCTGCGCTCGGCTGTCCAGGAAGTGGAAAAATGCGCAACGGGATGCCGCTACTATGTGGAAAACGGTGAGCGGTTCCTGCAAGAAGAACCGGCTACCAGCAGCGCAAACCGCAGCTCAGTGCGCTTCCAGCCTTTGGGTCCAGTACTCGCTGTCATGCCCTGGAATTTCCCCTTCTGGCAGGTCTTCCGCTTTGCCGCTCCTGCGTTGATGGCCGGCAACGTGGGTCTGCTGAAGCACGCTTCCAATGTTCCGCAATGTGCATTGGCTATTGAGAGCATCTTCCGTCAAGCCGGTTTCCCCGAAGGCGCGTTTCAAACTTTGCTCATCGGACCGGACAAAGTAAATGCCATCCTTGAAGATAAGCGCCTTGCCGCCGTGACGTTGACGGGTAGCGTGGGTGCCGGGAGCAAGGTGGCGGCCACAGCCGGCAAAGAACTCAAGAAATCAGTACTGGAACTGGGTGGCAGTGATCCTTTCATTGTTATGCCGAGCGCCGATCTGGAGAAGGCCAGCAATACCGCCGTGGATGCGCGCATTGTGAACAATGGCCAGTCATGTATTGCGGCCAAGCGTTTTATTGTTCACGAAAAGATTGCGGCCGAATTTGAACAGCGTTTTGTAGCCAAGATGGCCAGTCTGAAAGTCGGCAACCCCATGGATCCACAAACTCACGTCGGCCCGTTGGCCACCGCGGAGGGAGTGGCTGATCTGGAGAAGCAGGTCAACAAGTCAGTGGAAATGGGTGCGCGTGTTCTGCTTGGGGGCAAGCGTCTGAATCAGCCGGGTAACTTCTTTGCGCCTACAGTGCTCACGGATATCCCTGAGGGATCACCTGCGCGCAAGGACGAGATGTTTGGGCCAGTGGCATCTCTCTTCAAAGTACGTGACATGGCAGACGCTCTTGCAATCGCAAACGAAACGGATTTCGGCCTGGGTTCATGCGCATGGACGAATGACGAACAGGAGCGCGAGATGTTTATCAATGAGATTGAAGCAGGCATGGCCTTCATCAACGGCATGGTCGCATCTGATCCGCGAATCCCGTTCGGAGGCGTTCGCCATTCCGGCTATGGCAGGGAGTTGAGTCATTTCGGTATCCGAGAATTTGTGAACATCAAGACAGTGGCAATTTACGAAGGAAGCAGCAAGCCTGCACACGGATCAGAGATTGAGTAACCGGCAATTCGCTCGCTGTGTTGTCGTCAGAGCTGACGAACTCTGGTTTGTTATTCATCAGTATTAAGTCGTATAGTTCGTGCTCTTTGTCTTAATCCTTGAAACCGGGGTTTCTCAACAGTTAAGCAGCTTTGCGCAAAATACACCTAAGCCGCTGAATTCGGACACCAGAGGCCGCTCACGTGGCATCACAAGGTCACAAGTAAGCACACTTCCCTTGAGGTCCCCCCATGTTGTTCAAGAGCCTGTCTCTGCAACAAACCTTTCCTTCTTGTAAATCTGGTTGTTCTGCGGTCACACCCCAATTTACAAGGCATCGCCTGATAGCTGGCGCTGTCTCAACGTGCGCTGCACTGCTTATTGCCGCACTGCCGTTCGCCAACGGCTGGGCACAATCCACGGATATCAGCAGCCTGGAAGCGTATGTGGATGCAATCAAGCAGCCCAGGATCCAAGACCAGATCGGGGCAATGGAACACTTTCTGCACGTCTCAGGGCAAAGCACGCTCCGTCTGGACGCCCTCGAAATTCTGGTAGTCGATTACCAGAAGATGAATAACCCGGAACGGGCTGTGGCGCGGGCACATGATCTGCTGAACGTTGATCCGTCAAACCCTCTCGCCATTGCCGTATTGAATGACGAAGGAGCGCCTTCGGCCACGCGCAAGGGCCGGAATGATGAGTTCAGTGCGGCCCGGCGCGGGCTTGGCAATGTGGATCGGCTACACAAACCGGAAGGAATGGGCCAGGCACAGTTTGTACAGCTTCAGCAGAAGATACGCGGCATGCTGGCCGGCGCCATTGGCATGGGCTACCTTGATCAGCAGGACTATGAAAAAGCGACCAATTATCTACAGCAGGCTGTGACCGCAGATCCGGGAAGCGCCCGCTACAACTACGGGCTGGCACAGGCTCTGCTTTCCGGATCTGGCGGAGGTACTGCAGACGCTTACTGGCTCATGGCGAAGGCCGTGAATTTGGCAAAAGGCACTCCGAAGGAACAGCAGATTGCACGGGATGCTCTGCGTAAATATCGTGAGAACGGAGGCAGTGAGGCGGTGTGGAATCAACTGCTCGCAGCGGCTGCCGCTTCCAATCCCAATGCAGCACAGGCGAATGGCGCGCAGGCGGCGGGCAACGGACAGTCAGCGGAAAGCACGCCGACTTCGTCGGCACCCAGCCAGGCTTCCACAAGCAATAATTCAAAAAACAATGCTGCAACCAGCAATACCTCGACTGGCAACCCAGAGCCTCCAAATCGCGCCTCCGGCGTAGTCTCGCCCGCTGCGTCACCTGCAAACAGTGCCCCAAGTATGACTTTGACAATCACAAGCCCGGCTGGAAGCTCAGCAAATGGCAATTCAGCAAATGGCGGCGCGACCGCCAACCAAACGACAACTTCTGGGACCCAACCTTCTGCTACTCAACCTTCTGTGAACCAGCCAGTCAATAACGCTCCGGTTGCAAGTTCACCCACGGCGGATCAAAACTCGATAGCTCCAGCAACACAAGGGTCAACAAACGTGACGCCTTCCCGGAATGCAGCGAACACGCAAGTTTCAAATCCTATGAGTCCCACTGCATCTACGGGAACGAGCGGAGCCACTGCGCCATCTTTAAATGCAGCATCCGCAAATCAAGCATATGCCAATCCAGCACCAGCGAATTCTTCCCCGACCAGTCGTTCTTCAAGCACTCCTTCTTCAAGCACTCCTTCTTCAAGCACTCCTTCTTCAAGCAGTCTTTCTTCAAGCAATACTTCTTCAAACAGTCCTTCAAGCAATACTTCAAGCGCTCCTTCTTCCAATAACCTGACTTCAAGCACTCCTGCAAGCAATCCTTCGCCCAGCAACCCTGGGTCGAGCAACCCTGGGTTGAGCAATTCGCCAGGAACCAATTTGCCGGTCACCGATCAGCCTGCTGCGAACAGCCCTCCGATTGCGGCTAACCGATCCAGCAATGGTTCGCGACCGCAGAACGCGCCGCAAACTACACTGCCGCATAACACAGCCACCATTGCCAACGCCTCTCCGCCTGCACTTCCAGGCAATGCGACCAACCTACCTGAATCCGATCAGCCCATTCTGGTGACGCGTCCACCTCTGACTTCAAGCACGCCGGTAGGACCAACCACCGCTCCACTGCCCGACCGCAAACCTGCCGTACAGCCACCACCGGTGGTTACCAGTCCCATTATGACGGCTCCTACCGGGCCAGTGTCTTTGGGCATTCTGATTCAGACGGAGCTGCTGGACGGGAACAATCGGGAACCAATTCTCGACGCCATGCGTGAGATGGCGCGCAATCTGCGCCCCGGTGATGAAGCCTTCGTCATGGCCTTTAGCGATCAGCTTGATTTCGAGCAAGACCTCACCGCGAACGATGAACTGCTGGAAGAGGGTTTACAGAATCTGCGTGCCAAGCCTGGCGCAGCGCTCTTTGAAGGGATGACCTTCGCCATTCAGCACTTGAAGCGTATCGGCAAAAACGGCAACCGTGTACTGCTGATCATCTCCGACGGGCGCAACGTCCCCAGCGCGACTGGCCAGCAACATCTGGATGCAGACGTGAGCCGCGTACGCATTGATTGCATCGGGTTGGATGTGGAACATGCGCTTGACCGGCAGAATCTACAGAAGCTGGCGTACTGGTCAGGTGGAATGACTTCATTCGTGAATGATCCGGAACAAATCAGGACCGCCGCATCGGCCATGGCTCGCACGATTGTAGGTGAGGGCTTCGCCAACCGCTGATCGCCATCAAGTCCATGCGAATCGGCAGGTCGCGCACGCGGATTCCCGTAGCGTGATAGACAGCGGAGGCCAGTGCCGACGCACAGCCGGTCAGACCGATCTCCCCAATTCCGCGACCGCCATACTCGTTGATGATGGGATCGGGCGCGTCGATAAACATTACGTCGATATCAGGAACATCGGCGTTGACCGAAACTATGTAGTCGGCAAAGTTGTTGTTGATCGGGTGAGCGGTCCGCTGATCAAAAATCGTCTCTTCGAAAAGCCCCATGCCGATGCCCATAACCACCGCTCCCTGAATCTGGTTCCGAGCCGTTTTTAAGTTGATCATACGGCCGCCATCAATGGAAGTGACCCAGCGGGTAACGCGCAGCCGAAAAATTTCCGGGTCCCATGCGACTTCACAGAAATGCGCGCCAAAAGAATGCAGTGAATATTTTTTCTGCTCTGGTGGAGCATCTGTCTTCGCCTGACCATCCAGCCCGACCAGCTTCTGCGCCTGGAGCACATCAGTAAAAGAGACGCCGCTATCCGGCTGTTTGTCCGTGGCATGAATACGACCCTGGGACATCTTGAGAGTTTTAGGATCCGCATTTGCCAACGGCGAGTTTGGCATTTTCACCGCAGCCTTGGCGACGGCTTGAATAGCGTTCTCTGCGGCCTTGGCGATAGCCGGCAGCACGCTGATAGTGGCCGCCGATCCGCCCGAAATTGGACCAGGCGTGAGTGAGCTGTCCCCAAGGACCACCTGAATCCTGTCGAGCGGAATGCCTGTTTTATCGGCCACCACTTCGGCAAAGATTGTGTATGTTCCCGTACCGATATCCTGGCACGCACAGGAAGCGCGAGCCGTGCCATCAGCCATGAGTCGTACGCGGACTTCAGCTCCGCGTTGATGGGCGGGCCACGTACACGTGCCCATGCCCCAGCCCAGGATTTCGTTCCCATTGCGCATGGAGCTGACCTTGGGGTTGCGTTTGCTCCAACCAAACTTGTCAGCTCCCTGTTTGTACGCTTCGCGTAGATGCTTGCTTGACCACGGCAGACTCTTGCTTTCGTCCTGTTCCGCATAATTACGAAGGCGCAATTCCAGCGGATCCATGTTGAGTTTCTCGGCAAGCTCGTCCATCGCCGATTCAAGAGCAAAGAGCGCCGGCGTGCGTCCTGGACCGCGCATGGGCGTTGGCGTTCCCATGTTGAGCTGAATTTCGTGCTGCGCCGCGGCTACATTCGCACAGCTATACAACATAGAGGAGGGCTCAACGCAGTCTTCCAGATACTCGTCAACGAATGACGTGTTCTGCATCACGTCATTCATCAGAGAGACGAGCTTGCCATCCTGCGTGGCTCCCATGCGAATCCGTTGCTGTGTTGTAGGCCTATAACCGACGGTCGTAAACATAAGGATGCGCGGGACTGAAACTTTCACCGGGCGCTTTACATGGCGCGCAGCCATTGCAGCCAGCCATGAATGCGGCCAGGGAAATAATTTGCAGCCGAAGCCTGAGCCCACGAAGCGCGAGATCACATGTATGTTCTCCGGCGGCATGCCAAGCATCTGTGACGCTACATTGTGGTGATTGACCACGCCCTGGGTGGTTTCATACAGCGTCAGCTTCTCGCCCTCCCACACCGCAATAGTGGCGTGCATTTCCATGGGATTGTGCGTCTCCACAGGCGTGGAGTAAGTGACGTCGAGTTTGACAGGCGCTTGCGCAAAAGCCTGCTCGGCATTTCCCCGGGCATACTTCGCGTTGGGTGGCTTGGTTGGAGCCGGAGCCTGATCCATCCGGACCAGCGGCTTCTTCGCTTCATATTTGACGCGAACGTGCGCAGCGGCATCTTGTGCCTGCTCAAACGTGTTCGCCACCACCAGAGCGACGAACTGGCCGTAGTAATAGACGTTCTCATCTTCAAATGGCGGACGACTCTCACCGGGACGGCTCTGCTCTTCAAAGGAGCCTGCCGGACGATACATACGATCAACGTTGCCATGATGCAAGACGGCCAGCACGCCAGGCATCTTCTCTGTTTCGCTGGCATCGATGCTCGTAATCCGACCGCTGCCAATGGTGCTGGCAACGCCCACGCCATAAGCAAGATTCGGGATCGAGTATTCGACACCGTAAGGAGCGGCGCCGGTGACTTTGCGGCGACCATCAATGCGAGTGACTGGTTGTCCTATGACTGATTGTCCTGACGAAGATGCGCTCATGTCACTCTCCTTGATCATGATGTAGAGCACGCGTTGGTTAGGCCTGCGTGACTTCCTTCAAAGCACGAACAATAGTTCTCTTCGCCAACTCCACTTTGAATGCGTTGTCATGCAACGGCCGGGCGCCCTTCAGCGCTGCCTCAGCCGCAGCACGGAAGGTCTGCTCGTTGGCGCTCTTGCCTTGCAGCTCGTGCTCGGCCTCCAAAGATCGCCAGGGCTTGGTTCCAACACCGCCAAGAGCTACGCGTGCGCCGTCGATACGGCTTCCCTGCATCTGCACAACAACCGCCGCCGAAGCCAACGCGAACTCATACGACGCCCGGTCGCGACGCTTGAGATAGTGCGACTTTGTGCCGCTGGCCAGCGCAGGCAGTGTGACATGTGTGATCAGGTCTCCAGGCACGAGCACGTTTTCACGATTGGGCGTGGAACCGGGAACGAAATAAAATTCATTCAGCGGGACAGAGCGCTCGCCTTTGGTTCCTCGAATGTGGACGGTGGCTTCCAGCGCCATCATGGCCACGGCCATATCTGATGGATGAGTTGCGATGCAGTGCTCACTGGTACCCAGGATAGCGTGCATGCGATTATGACCATCGATGGCGGAGCACCCCGATCCGGGATTGCGCTTGTTACAGGCATACGCAGTATCCCGAAAGTAATAACAGCGAGTACGCTGAAGGAGATTGCCGCCTGTGGTGGCCATATTGCGGAGCTGCGGCGACGCGCCAGAAAGCAGCGCTTGCGAGAGCACCGGATAGATCTGCTGAATGATCGAGTCGTGGGCAAGATCACTATTGCGAACCATGGCCCCGATTCGCACGCCTCCGTCCGGCAGCTTCTCAACTTTATCGAGCGGAAGCGCGTTGATGTCCAGCAGAGTTGTGGGCTGCTCAACGTTGAGCTTCATCAAATCACTCAGCGTGGTTCCGCCGGCTACAAATTTGGCGCCCTGCACCGCACCGGCAGCACTGGCCCGGTCGGCGTCATTCAATTTGTTGTATTCGAAAGCTTGCATGGCTCCGGCTTTCTGCTTTCTTCCGGACTGCTCTCCGGAAAAATGCGGGAAGGTAAGTTAACCGCGCTTGCGCGCCGCCTGCACTGCGGCCACGATGTTCGGATATGCGCCGCAGCGACAGATATTGCCGCTCATGCATTCGCGCACCGAATCATCATCTGCGCCGCATGGCTCTTTTAATAAAGCCGCGGCTGACATCATCTGGCCGGGCGTGCAGTATCCGCACTGGTAGGCATCGTGTTCCAGAAACTCTGCCTGCACCGGATGCAGTTCTCCGTTACGAGCCAGGCCCTCAATGGTTGTTACTTCATCAGCCTGATGCATGATGGCGAAGGTGAGGCAGGAATTTATGCGTCGCCCGTTGACATGAACGGTGCATGCGCCGCACTGGCCATGGTCGCAACCCTTCTTGGTTCCAAACAGGCCAAGATTTTCCCGCAGCGCATCCAGCAACGTGACCCGCGGTTCCAGTTTCAGATTATGAGTGCTGCCATTCACCTTCAGAGTGACGGGAACCGCTCCGGGAAC
>WNFG01011234.1_pt1 | contig 12315 bp, 13 predicted proteins | sample 5400431 | NCBI WGS metagenome assembly WNFG01 (sample SAMN13153346, study PRJNA577476) | soil metagenome | isolation source: 120 cm saprolite under Douglas fir tree site 2 hole 3 replicate 2 | place: USA:California | collected 2015-04-18
GGCAGCCACGTCTTCCCTTCAGGCGAGTTCAGCGAATGCTCGCTCATCGCCGTGCGCACGGTGCCGGGGCCCATGGCGAAGACCGAGACGCCATGCGCCTTCACCTCGACGGCCAGGCATTCGGAGAAGCGAATGAGGGCGGTCTTGGCGGTCACATAGGCGGAAAAGTAGGGCAGCATCGCAGCCCCGCCGCCGCTCGCGATATTGACGATGCGGCCGCGCCGTCGCGCGATCATGCCGGGCAGGGCGCGATGGGCGCAGACGATCTGGCCCAGCAGATCGATCTCGAGCGTGCGCCACCAGTCGGCGACGGTGCTCCGCGCGAAGGGGCCCAGGGGACCGATGACGCCCGCGTTGTTCACCAGCAGATCGACCGGTCCCAGCGAGCGCTCGACCTCGCTGAAAGCCCGCTCGATCGCCGCGGCATCGGTCACGTCGGCGATGAAGGCCCGCGCGCGACCGCCGGCACGCTCGATCAACGCTACCGTCTCGGCAAGCTCCTCGGCCGATCGCGCCAGCACCGCGACGGCCCAGCCGTCCGCCGCCAGCGCCTGGGCAAAGGCGCGGCCAAGCCCGCGGCCGCCGCCGGTCACGACCGCGACCGTCATGGCGCCTGGCCGGTTTGGACCTTCGCCGTCTCCGTCGTGGCGATCCAGATGCCGGCGAACACCGCGAGCAGCCCGACGACCAGGTTGAGGGTGATCGGCTCGCCTAAAAGCTGCTGGGCAAGCAAGGCGGCCGCGATGGGATTGACCGTCATGGTGTTGGCGACGCGCGTCGGCGAGGCGCGCTGCAGCGCCAGCACCCAGAGAATGAACGCCAGCGCGCCGCCGCCGACACCGAGATAGAGGCCGGCAATCCATTGCGCCTCGCCGAAGCTTTCAAGCACGGCAAGGCGGCCGGTCAGCAGGCCGGCGATGACGAGCGCGGCCGCACCGGAGCCCATGCCGACGGCGAGAAAGCCCAGGGCGCTCGAGCGCACGATCAAGGGCCGCGACAGCACATTGTAGAAAGCCATGCACAGCACCGCGCCGGTCATGATCAGCTCGCCGCGCCAGGCGCCGTCGGGCGCCGCCGACAGGCCCGTCGCCAGCGCAGCACCAACGCCCAGCATCGCGATCGCGACGCCGGTGAACTTGCGCACGGTCAACGGCTCGACACCCAGGATCGCGCCGACGATCATGGTCTGCAGCGGCAGGGTCGACAGGGCGAGACTGGCGCGCGCCGCCGTCGTGTAGCCGACGGCGATGTTGTAGAGGATGAAGAACACCCCGAAGAAGCAAAGCCCCAGCATCGCCACGCCCGGCCAGTCTTCCTGCCGCGGCCAGCGCACGCGCAGCGCCAGCGCCACAGGCAGCACGCAGCAAAAGCCGATCGCCCAGCGCAGGATGGCGAGCGTCAGCGGATCGGCATCGCCCACCAGATAGCGCGTGACCGCGGCCGCCGTGCCGCCCAAGCAGCTCGAGACGATCGCGATCAGGACTCCCACCCACTCGCCCAAGGCTGCCTCCTGTCGCGGCCATGCCGGTTGTGCAATGTTCTCGATTGTCGTCGTTGCAGCAACTACTTGGCAGGTACAGATGGCGCCCGAGCCGGATTTTGCCGCGAAGCTTCGCGGATGGCGCCAGCGCCGTGGATGGTCGCAGCTCGATCTCGCGGCGCGCGCCGACATCTCGCAGCGTCACTTGAGCTTCCTCGAGCTGGGCCGGGCCGCGCCCAGCCGCGACATGGTCATTCGACTGGCCACCGCGCTCGACGTGCCGTTGCGCCAGCACAATGCGCTGTTGCTTGCCGCGGGCTTCGCCCCAGTGTGGCGCGAGTCCGACCTCGGCGCGCCGCAGCTCGCCGATGTGCGCGAGGCGGTCGACTACATCATGGCCCAGCAGGAGCCCTATCCGGCGGTCGCCGTCGATCGCCACTGGAACTTGATCAAGGCCAATGGCGGCGCGGTAAGGCTGGTCGAATTTCTTGTCGGCCCGCTGGCGCCCGACGCCAAGGTCAATCTCGCCGATGCCTTGGTCGGGCCCGACGTGCTGCGTCCCTTCCTGCTCAACTGGACCGACGTGGTGCGCTATTTCATCCGCAGCGTCGAGGCCGACGCGGCGGCGGACGGCCAGCCGGAGACCGCGGCACTGCTGGAGCGGCTGCTGGCTTACGACGGCGTGCGGGCCCTGCTGAAACCGGCGCCGACGGAGACGGTGGCCGGCCCGGTGCTGCCCATGCATTTCAGCAAGGACAACGTTTCGCTAAAACTCTTCACCACCATCGCCACGCTGGGGACGCCGCAGGACGTCACCCTGCAGGAGATGCGTATCGAGAGTTTCTTTCCGATGGACCGCAGCACGGCGACAACGCTGCGCGCCTGGGCCGTCGAGGCAAGGAAGCCCAACGCCTAACGAACAGCGACGAAGACGTGCGCCTGCATGGTGGAGTCGAGCGCGCCGGCGCCAAACCGCCGGGCGACGGCGGCGGCGGCCGTCTCGGTCGCGGCCTCGACGCCACCGGGATTGCGCGCTTCGATCTCGCCCCTCATCGGGCTGCCTTGGCAGAAGCCAATCGCGGGGTCGCGATGGGACGCCGCCCGACACGGCAGCCTCACCGTCTCGACCAAAACGTCGGTGAAGCCGGCGCGCGCCAGGTCGGCCCGAACCGTCGCGACGTCGTGGTAGCCATGGGGCGTGCGCGCAAGGAAGCGCGGCGGATCGGCGGGAAACAGCTCGGTCATGCTGTCGTTCACCGCAGCGCTGACCGGGTTTTCAGCCAAGCTGTCCCATACGTTGAAGACGAAGCTGCCTCCGGCCTTCAAGACACGCCGCGCCTCGCGATAGCCCGCGACCCGATCGGGGAAGAACATCACGCCGAACTGGCAGACCACGGCATCGAAGCGGGCATCGTCGAAAGGCAGTTGAGTGGCGTCGGCCTGGCGCCAGGCCACGCGCTTCAGCCCGCGCCTTGCCTGGGCGAAATCGACCATCGCCTGATTGAGGTCGGTGGCGATCAGCTCGACCTCCGGCGGCAGCGCCTGCGCCAGCTCCTGGGTGACGCGGCCGCTGCCGGCCGCCGTCTCCAGGACCGAGCCCGCCGTGCGGCCGGTCAGCCGTCTTGCCAGGTCCTTGCCATAAGGCGTGAACAGCAGCGGTCCGAGATGACGGTCGTAGAGCGCGGGAATCGAGCCCGCAAAGACGGCATCGCCGGTCGCCATGGCAATCTCCCTCCCTTGGCAATCTAGCTAGACGGTGCCGACCTGCAAAGCACGCGGCAACACCGAAACGTCGAGCGGCAGGCGGCCCACCGTCTCGCCGTCGAGATCGACCAGGGTCTCGACGTCCGATTCGAAACGGAACGACGTGCCGCGGCTTGTCCGCACCTTGGGATGGTGGATGTGCGCGCCGCTATAGAGCTTGGGCATGACACCGAACAGCATGCCCAGCGCTGAAATATCGCCCATCTCGATCAGGTCGAGCACGCCATCGTCGAGCTTGGCGCCGGGCATCAGCTTCATGCCGCCGCCGCCGTTCTCGGTATTGGCGACCATGGCCGTGAACAGCCGGCGCGTGCCGGCCGGCGCGCCGTCGATCGAGATCGAGACGTCGCGATTGCGGTAGGCAAGGGTGACGGTTGGCGTCATCAGGAGATAGGCAACCCCGCCCAGCTTCTTCAGCCAGCGCGACTGCGAGGTCCGGTGGCTGATGGTGGCGGCCGCGCCCACCGAAACGATGAGGTAGCCGAAGCGCTCGACCGGTCGGCCGTCGAGCCCCGTGCAGCGCACGCGCAGAAGGTCGATGGCTCGACTGTGTTGGCCCGCCGCCGCGTCGAAAGCGCATGAGGGATGCTTTAGATGCCCAAGCGCGCGACAAAGCTCGTTGGCCGTGCCGGCCGGGACCGGGCAGAGCACGGCATCGGGCTCGCTGAGGCAGCCCGACGGTTCGATCAGGCCATTGAGGGTCTCGTTCACCGTGCCGTCGCCGCCGACCGCCACGAAGCGCCGCACGCCCTCGGCCAGCGCCGTGCGCGCAAGATGGGTGGCGTGCCCCGGCGCCGCGGTGAAGCGGGCCTCGAAGGGCCCCAGCCTTCGGATCAGCTCGGTTTGGATCGCCGGCCACCGCCTGGCCGCCCCGCCCTTGTGGGCGGCGGGGTTGACGATCACGGCGATCCGGCGCTGCTCGTTCATGCTCTTTCCATACTGACAGAAATTGACAGCGGTTGGTGATACGCTCGACCCGTGTCACGCGCGCAACGTCTCCTGGACCTCATTCAAGTCCTGCGGCGCCACCGCCATCCGGTCAGCGGCGCGGTGCTCGCCGAGGCGACCGGCGTGTCGCTGCGCACACTCTACCGCGACATCGACGTCCTGAAAGCCGAGGGCGCGCATATCGATGGCGAAGCCGGCGTCGGCTATGTGCTGCGGCCGGGTTTCATGCTGCCGCCGCTGATGTTCAGCGAAGACGAGATCGAGGCGCTGGTGCTGGGTTCGCGCTGGGTTCACCAGCGCGCCGACCGGGCCCTAGCCGACGCCGCGGCCAACGTGCTGGCCAAGATCGGCGCCGTGCTGCCCAAGGATCTGCGCGAGACCCTCGACGATTCCGGCCTGTTGATCGGGCCGGGCGATCCCATCGCCGCGGGCGACGCGGAGTTGCCCAAGATCCGCCAGGCCATCCGCACCGAGCGCAAGCTTGGCCTTGCCTATCGCGACAAGGACGGCGCGGCCACTCGGCGCACGGTGTGGCCGTAGGATTTCCGCCACTTCCGCACCGACCGAATCGCCACGCTGACGCTCACCGACAAGCGCTATCCGCGCCGCCGCCAGGCGATGCTCAAGGAATGGCGTGAGCGCGAGGGTACGACCGAGGCCTGAAGACTGCTGACAGAATCTGACAGTACGAGGTTGTAGGCTGGGTTCACCTCGATAAGGAGAACCCGATGAGCAAATTCAGCTTCGTGCTGCTCTATGTCGACAACCCTCCGGCGAGCGCCGCCTTCTACGCCGATCTTTTAGGCAAGCCGCCGCTCGAGGCGTCGCCCACCTTCGCCATGTTGCCCCTGGGCAGCGAAGTAATGCTGGGCCTGTGGTCGCGCCGCACTGTCGAGCCCGTTGCGACGGCGCCCGGCGGCGGCGAGGTCGCGTTCACGGTGGCCGATGCTGCCGCCGTCGAACGCACGCATGCCGACTGGAAGGAGCGCGGCCTGCCGATCGCACAAGCGCCGACGGCGATGGATTTCGGTCACACCTTCGTGGCCCTCGATCCGGACGGCCATCGCCTGCGCGTGTTCGCGCCTGCCGCGACGGGAGGTGCCCAATGAATCGCAATTGGTTGGCGGTCGCTTCCGCCGAACATGTCGAGATCGGGCGCAGCGCGGGCTTCATGCAGGTCTGCCACGGCAAGGCGTCGCCGTTGCGCCGCGTCCAGCCCGGCGACCGCGTCGTTTATTATTCGCCGAACCGTCACTATTGGCCGAGCCACATGTCGCGCAGCAAGGACAGGCTGCAGGCCTTCACCGCCATCGGCACCGTCAAGCAAGGCGCGCCCTACCAGGCCGATATGGGCTTTGGCTTTCAGCCCTACCGCCGCGACGTCGACTGGCACGACGCCCAGCCGACGCCGATCGCCGCGCTGGAGGGCGAGCTGGCCTTCATGCAGGAGAAGAATTGGGGCTATCGACTGCGCCAGGGCCTGGTCGAGATCAGTGATGCCGACATGACAGCCATCGCCGACGCGATGTTCAAAGCCTCGGTAGCACCTGGTCGGCCAAGAGATGGAACGTTTCGCGACTCAGCGGCGCACACATCAAATAGCCGAGCCCGATCTCTTCCTTCAGCCGGCCGATCTGTTCGACAACAGACGCCGGCGTGCCATGCAGGATGACGTTGTCGACATAATACTGCGTCGGATCCTGGCCGCCGTAGGTGCGCTGCATCGACTTGCGATGCGCGTGCTGCGGTCCGGCATAGGACTCGATCAGCCATTGCGCGCCGCGCCGGGCGACGGTTTCGGCCTCTTGCGTGGTCGGCGCCAGCGCGACCAGCCGCGCCATGGGAATCTCGCGGCCTTCGTCCGAGAAGCCCGCGTCGGCGAGCTTCTCGGCATAGCGGCGGCGCTTGTCGCCGAGTTCCTTGGTCGAGGCGTGCGGGTCCATCAGGATGGAAAAGCCGCGGCTTGCCGCCCAGTCGATGGCCTGCTCCGACGTTGCCGCCATCCAGGTCGGCGGATGCGGCTGCTGCAAGGGCTTGGGCAGCACCTCGACGTCGTCGAAGGCAAAATGCGCGCCCTTGAAGGTGAAACGCTCCTGCGTCCAGGCCTTTAGGACGATCTCGACGGCCTCGCGAAAGCGCTCCGCACTTTCTTCCGGCGGCACGCCGAAGGCGTTGAACTCCGAGTGCGCAAAGCCGCGGCCGGCGCCCCAGTTGACCCGGCCGCCCGACAGCATGTCGAGCAGCGCCACCTCCTCGGCCAGTCTCAACGGGTGATAGAGCGCGGCCAGCGACACCGCCGTGCCGATGCGCAGCCGCTTGGTGCGCGCGGCGGCCAGCGTGCCCAGCATGTGGACCGAGGGACAGACGCTGAAGGTGGTGAAATGGTGCTCGGCCAGCCACACCGCGTCGAAGCCGCCGCGATCCATGATCTCGATGCGCTCGAGCGCGCGCGCATAGACCTCTTCCAGCGGCCCGTGGCGGCCGGGCCAGCTGAAGAACTGCAGCACGCCCACCTTCATGCTCATTCGGCCTTGATGCCGGCGGCCTTGACGATCGGCCACCATTTGTCGATCTCGGCCTTTTGATAGGCGCGGAGCGCATCCGGCGTGAGCTGCTCGCGCGATGGAATCTCCTGGCCGAGACCGGCGAGCTTTTGGCGAACCGAAGGATCGGCCAGCGCCGCGACCGCTGCGCCGTTCAATTTGCCGATCACGTCCCTGGGCGTGGCCTTGGGCGCCCAAAGCCCATGCCAGACCGAGATGTAAAGGTCGGGCAGGCCCGCCTCGTCGACGGTCGGCACTTGCGGCGCCGAGGGCAGACGCTCCTTAGCCGTGACGGCGAAGGCCTTGATCGTGCCGCCTTGCAGTTGCGGCAGCACGTTGGACGCCTGGTCGAACATGAAATCGATCTGGCCGGCCACAAGATCGCGCATCGCCGGCGCCGTGCCGCGATAGGGCACGAACTGAAAGCGTGTGTCGGTCATCTTCTGGAAAAAGATGCCCGAGATGTGCGGCGGGCTTCCAACGCCGCCCGTACCGGCCGAGGCCTTGTCGGCATTGGCCTTCAGCCAGGCGATCAGCCCCTTGAGGTCGTCGGCCGGCAGGCTCTTCTTGCTGACCAGCATCATCGGTCCGGTGACGACCAGGGAGATCGGCGCGAAGTCGGCCAGGAGATCGTACTGAAGGCTGTAGATCGCGCCGTTCAGCACGTAATGGCTCCACTGGCCGATGCCCAGCGTGTAGCCGTCAGGTTGGGCTTGGGCGACCTTGCCGACACCGATCGAGCCGCTGGCGCCGCTCACATTGTCGATGACGATGGTCTGGCCGAGCAGCGCGCCCATGCGCTCGGCCAGGATGCGGCCGATCGCGTCGGTCGGTCCGCCGGCCGAAGCCGGCACGATCACGGTGATGGGGCGGGAGGGATAGGCTTGCGCGGCCGCTTTATGGGCGAGGACCGGCAGTGCGGCGGCACTCGCGGCCAGCTTCAGCAATCGGCGGCGCGGCGGGTTCATTGTGTTTCCTTCCCGCCTCAGTAGAGCATGCCGCGGGGATGGGTGGAACACCACCACCTCACCCTGGGGAGCGCCCGCGTCGCGCGGGATAACCCCCGCGCTTTGGCGCGTCTCGAAGGGTGGGCTACACCACGACTGTTGCCCGTCTTACTCGATCACCTCGTCGGCGCGGGCGAGGATCGACGGCGGAATTGTCAGGTCAAGAGCGCGCGCCGTCTTGAGATTGATGATCAGCTCGAACTTCGTCGGCTGCTGCACCGGCATGTCGATGGGTCTTCCCCCCTTGAGCACCTGGGCCGCGTAGATGCCGGCTCGACGATAGATGTCGGGAATGTCGGCCCCATAGCTCATCAGACCGCCGGCGGTCGCGAACTCGTGGGCGTAGTAGATCGTGGGCACGCGGCGAGCCGCCGCCGCGGCGGCAAGATGTTGGCGATGGGCAAAGTAGAAGGAGTCGGTGCCGACGACGGCCGCTGTTGTCCCGCTCTTGCCGAGCTGGGCGAAGACGGCATCGATCTCCGCGTCGGTTCCGGCGTTCAGGATCCTTGCCAATGGTTTGCCGCTCGACGGGACGGCCGCCGCCCACTCGGCAGTATCGAGCTTCGCGCTCGGCGTTCCAGGATTCACCACAAGGCCAATGTTGTCGACCGCCGGCGCCGCTTCGCGCAGCAACTCGAGCTTCTTGGCCACCAGCCCGCCAATATAGAGATACATGCCGGTGAGATTTTCTCCCGGACGGCCGAGGCTCTTGACCAGCCCGGCGTCGACCGGATCGGAGCCGACGACGAAGATGACAGGAATGCTGGCCGTAGCGGCCTTGGCGGCCTTGGCGGCCGGCGAGTCGGCGGCATGGATCACGGCGACGCCGCGCGCGACCAGCTCGGCCGCCAGCGCGGGCAAGCGCTCGTACCGGTCATCGGCCCAACGATATTCAATCGTGACGTTCTGGCCTTCGGCGTAACCCGCCTCGGCGAGGCCTCTGCGAAATCCGTCGAGCTGCGGCGCGAAAGCCGCGGACGAAGCGCTTGCCAGTACACCGATCACCGGCCTGGCTGCCTGCTGCGCGGTGGCGTGGAACGGAAAGGCCGCCGCGCCGCCGACAAACGCGATGAGCTCCCGCCGCCTCACCCAATTCACCTCATCGGCGGCGGGCATCGAAGACAATCCGTTCGGCAATTGCGATGCTGCATGCATTGCGAAAACCCTAGCACACTAGCTAAGCTTTCGACTGAGAGAAGAGCACCACTTGCGTGCGAACGCGGAGGAGATGTGACGTTTTCCAAAGAGTTCTTCGATTTGCAGATACGGTTTGCCTGCCGAGTCGCGGAACTGTCTGGAATCGCGCTGGAGCAGGCGCTTCTCGACTACACCAACCTCTATGTGCGCTTCGGTTTGGGGCGCGACTTTGACGCCGGCCACCCGATCTGGATCGACTTCGTGACTGGGTTTCTGCGCTCCGCGGATCGCGCCGAATGGACGTACCGCTTTTTTCTGTCGCGCGATCATCCCCCGGGACTGCCTTCTGTCGTCGCGACGTTCGGATGCTTCTCCTATGCCCGCCAGCAGAATGAGCGTATTCGCCTCCACTTCGAAAACGTCGAAGCGAATGGACGGGCTCCGCTCAGCGTCGAGCGCATCGCATCTAGACTGACAGAACTGCGCGCGCTCTTCGAACACGTGAAGCGTACCCAGCAAGGCATCCAGCGAGCGGCCGGCGTCTCCTGGCTCTACAACCTGCCTGCCTACAGGCGCCTATTTCCGGAAACGTATCTGGCGACGGCGAAGATCGCAGGCCAACGATTTCGCAACATGCCGCTGTGGGGCCAGTTCATCGACAGGCACGGCAGCATAAAGGCGGATGCAGCCATGGTGTTTCTTGACCGGCTGTCGCGCCAAGCCGACATGGAGAATCTGGCCCAGTGCTTCCCGTTACAGCCTCTGGCGGTAGAGGCTCCCCTGGCAGACTTCTACGAGTTTCATCGTATCGATTGATCCTCGCTGGCGCTCGACCCGCTCCCCGACGCGATGCCCGACTTGAGTCCCTAACGTGCACCAAAGCGGAAGTCCGCCAACGCCTAGAAGAACGGTAGGAGGTCAAGAATCGGAGCTGCGTGGTACTCGACCTTGGCGCTTAGGCGGCCGGCCGCCGCGCGATCAAGCCAGCCATGAGTACCGATAGTACAACGTCGCCTTCTTGATTCAGCAGTTCATACAGCAGGTCGAAGTGGCCACGTTCCGACCTGCTCGATTCACGTTTGCTCTTGATCGTGATCGTCAGTCGAACGCGGTCGCCTGATCGCACGGGGGCGGGGAACTTGAGGTGCCAATCCAAGGCGCCAAGCACCGCCCAGCGACGTCCGGGCACGTTGTAGATCTGGTGACCCAGCCTATACATGAGGGTGATGGTGTAGCCACCGCTTGCAATCAGGCTGCCGTATGGATTCTGGGCCGCCGATGCCTCGTCGACGTGAAATGGCCAGGGGTCGTTGCGCCGGTTGTACGCCAGCATCTCCTCGTTATCGATTATTACCTCGCCGCTCACGAAGCATTCGCCGGGCACGAGATCTTCGAAGTAGATCGGAACCTCCATCGGAACCTCCATTGATGCCACACGTCGATGTTGGCGCAGTTTTGATGAAGAGCGGTTCTAGTGCGAGCGGCTTTAGTTGAGACGCTAGTTCCATCCTCGCATCTTCAACCGGCGCCAATAGGCATCGGTCTCTGCGGCCCTCGGTCGAGGGACAGCGTTGGGATCCGTTGCAAAACAATCAATTACGTCAGGCGTAATAGAGCAGCCGGAGCAGCGCCGGATGCAGCGCTCACGACGGCATCGAGCGTCTCGTCCTTCGTCATCTCTCATCGCGCGCACTCTTGCCTGGACGAGAGTGGGGGAAGCAAGCTCGGGTGAGTGAATGGGCATTCTGACTGACCTACGCCAATTGGGAAAATGGCAAGACGCGGCCCATGGCGGCGAAAAGCGTTGGCCTGATTTGGTCACCGCGGAGCAACGATGAGCTGTACGGGGGAACGGCAAATATTCCAGCGGCGCAGAAGGCCGGCGTTGCAATTGCCATAGCTCCGGATTGGAGTCCGACTGGAAGCGCTGGCATGTTGCAAGAGATCACCTATGCGGCCGCGCGATATCCCTCTTTTTCAAGCCTCAGCAGCTAATTGAAATGACCACAGCAACGCCCGTTGGAGCGGCCAGCCATGCCCAGGTCCTGGGCGCCCGCAAGAAACGATAACCTCCGGTGCGCTTCTAGTTGGTCAACGTGCGGCAGTTTCAGAGACGCGTTGCCTTTTTGTCAGGGGGTGCCGCTAACGCTTAAATCCTTGAGACCGAAGGATTATTTCAAAAGCCCTCAATCGCTCGGCCAACACCTGAAGAAGCGACGCAAAGAACTCGGTCTCCTACAGCGGGAGGCGGCCGAGCGAATGGGCATTCTTAGGGATACTTACGGCAACTGGGAAAAGGACAAGACCGAGCCCGTGGCCGCCCAATTCCGGCCTGTCGTGGAGTTCCTCGGGTATGACCCGTCGCCTAAGCCCCGGAGCCTCGCAGAACGCCTGCAGGCCAAGCGGCGGATACTGGGAGCCACCTTCGCCCAGGTAGCCCAACACCTCGGCTGGGACCCCGGCACCTTGAGTCGCTACCTCAACGGGACGTGGCGCATGCCGCCGGAAAGGGCGGCGTCTCTGGAAGAGTTCTTGATTACCAGCGAAGCCGATCTTGCCCCGATCTATCTGCTGTCACGGCGAGGCGCTGGACGCGGGCGCCGAAATACTGCCTGCGACGACGGCGCCCCTTCAAACTGAATTCTTCGATGTCATCCCGGCTGGCCATGGCGCCGGGTCAGAACGAACCCCATGAGGGCAAGGGCAGTAAAAGCGGCTCCCGTCAGAAAGGTCGTTGGCGCACCAAAGCTATCCCAGAGGAAACCGGCCAACACGCTGGCAGCAAGCATCATCAGCCCGCAGACCAGGTTGAACACGCCGAACGCGGTACCGCGAAGCTGGAGAGGTGCCTCATCTGCGACGAGAGTCGACAGCAATCCCTGTGTGAACCCCATGTGGAGGCCCCACAGTGCGGCACCAAGAAGGATACCGACGACATTCGGTACGTACGCCAATGTCAGATCGGCACCGATCAGTACCGCCATACCAATCATCAGCACGTATCGCCTGTTCACCCGATCCGACAGAAGACCAGCTGGATAGGCTGCTGCCGCATACACAGCGCTCATGATCACGAGAACTGCCGGAACCCAAGCGAGCGACAAACCAACCCCCTGGGCGCGGAGGATCAGGAAAGCCTCGCTAAACCGCGCCAACGTCAAAACCGACCCGACGACAACCACCCACCAGTAGCTTGCAGGCATTCTCGCGAGTTCAGCCCGGCTGATCGGAACTCTTTGCGGTTTGTCGGACGGCTTGCGTTCCGGTTCAGGCACCGCAACGACAAGCAATGCGAGGGCGAGAAAGGCCGGTGGGACGGCGAACCACAGAACGGTCCGGATATCGTCGGCGAACCAGAACATCAGGGCAATCGCCAGCAACGGACCGAGAAAACCGCCGATCGTGTCGAGAGACTGCCGAAGGCCGAACGCGGTAC
>WNFG01015826.1_pt1 | contig 12314 bp, 13 predicted proteins | sample 5400431 | NCBI WGS metagenome assembly WNFG01 (sample SAMN13153346, study PRJNA577476) | soil metagenome | isolation source: 120 cm saprolite under Douglas fir tree site 2 hole 3 replicate 2 | place: USA:California | collected 2015-04-18
TCTCAAGACCAAGGACGGGGCCGGGCGCTGCGCCGCGCACGAGATCATGATCGGCACGCCGGCGATCCGCAACCTGATCCGCGAGAACAAGATCGCGCAGATGTACTCGGCGATCCAGACCGGCCGCCAGATCGGCATGCAGACCCTCGATCAGAACCTGCAGGAGCTGGTGCAGCGCAACGTGATCGGCATGGCGGAGGCGCGGGGCAAGGCGGCAAACAAAGACAACTTCGCGGGGTAAAACATGGAACGCGAACAGGCAACCAAATTCATCTACGACCTGCTGCGGGCATTGGTCGGCAAAAAAGGCTCCGACCTCTTCATCACCGCGGGTTATCCGCCGGCGATGAAGATCGACGGCAGGATGACCCCGGTGTCGCAGCAGCCGCTGACCTCGCAGCACACGGCGATGCTGGTGCGCTCGGTGATGAACGACCGGCAGGCCGCCGAGTTCGAGGCGCACAAGGAGTGCAACTTCGCCATCGCCCCGGCGACCATCGGCCGCTTCCGCGTCAACTGCTTCGTGCAGATGGGCTGCGTCGGCATGGTGCTGCGCGTGATCACCACCACCATCCCGAACTTCGACGACCTGAAGCTGCCGGCGGTGATGAAGGAGGTCGCGATGACCAAGCGCGGCCTGGTGATCTTCGTCGGCGCCACCGGCTGCGGCAAGTCGACCTCGCTCGCGGCGATGATCGGCTACCGCAACGAAAACAGCCACGGCCACATCGTCACCATCGAGGACCCGGTCGAGTTCGTGCACCCGCACAAGAACTGCATGATCACGCAGCGCGAGGTCGGCGTGGACACCGACTCCTGGGAAGCCGCGCTCAAGAACACCCTGCGGCAGGCCCCCGACGTGATCCTGATCGGCGAGATCCGCGACCGCGAGGTGATGGAGCACGCCATCGCCTTCGCCGAGACCGGCCACCTGGCGCTGAGCACGCTGCACGCCAACAACTCCAACCAGGCGATGGACCGCATCATCAACTTCTTTCCCGAGGAGCGGCGCCAGCAGCTGCTGATGGACCTGTCGCTGAACCTCAAGGCCGTGATCTCGCAGCGCCTGCTGCCGCTGCGCGAGGGCAAGGGCCGGGCGGCGGCGGTCGAGGTACTCCTCAACTCGCCGCTGATTTCCGACCTGATCTTCAAGGGCGAGGTCCACGAGATCAAGGAGATCATGAAGAAGTCGCGCGAACTGGGCATGCAGACCTTCGACCAGGCGCTCTTCGACCTGTACGAGGCCGGCCGCATCAGCTACGAGGACGCGCTGCGCTTCGCCGATTCCACCAACGAGGTCCGGCTGCAGATCAAGCTGCAGGGCAAGGAAGCGAAGGACAAGGACCTCAGCAAGGGCATCGAGCACCTCGATATCGTCTGAGCTGGCAGACCACGAGTCGACTGCCATCGGCGACGGTGTCGTTTAGCCACCGGCTAGCGAAACGCGAAGATCTGCGCGCGATCGTCGAGATTTATAACTCCACCGTTGCATCGCGCCTCGTCACCGCGGACACCGATTGACAGGACTGCAGAATTGAGCCTGTACGTTCATGCATCCTTTCGCAAGCGCGGGCTCGGGTCGTATTTGCTCGCACAAGCCATCGGGCATGCTCCGGCCATCGGCGCGGACACGCTTCTTGGCTTCATTTTTGGCCACAACACAGCGAGCCTGGCCCTGTTTGAGAAATTCGCTTTCGCACGCTGGGGCGAACTGCCGCGCGTGGCAGCTTTGGACGGCGTGGAACGCGATCTTGTAATCGTGGGACGTCGTGTGGGGAACGCCCAGGGAGGGAAATAGATTTGGCGGTTGCGGTTGCAACAACTCGGTTGGCCCTTGTAACGGGAACGACTTCCGGCATTGGGGCCGCGCTCGCCAAACAGCTCCTGCAACGGGGATGGGAGGTTGCGGGCGTTGCGCGGCGGACGCCAGCGATCCAGAACCCCCGGTACCATCATCTCGCGGTCGATCTTCAGGATGTGCCGAGAGCGGTTAAATCAATTGAGAGCAAGTTCAGCGCGCTCCTCGGCGACCGGGCATGGCAGCGCGTCGGGCTCGTGAACAACGCGGCCAGCGCCAGCCTGCTCGGGCCGGTACAGAAGCTCGACGCGCACGAGCTGGTCCGGCTGTATGCAATCAACGTGGCGATCCCGACCTGGCTCATGGGGTTCGTAGTACAGAACAGTCATCGCGGCGCAATGATTCGAATTGTGAACGTGTCCTCAGGCGCCGCCGTTCGGGCGTTTCCAGGGCTCGCCGCCTATTGCAGCAGCAAGGCGGCGCTTCGGATGGCGGGGATGGTCTTCGCCGCAGAGCTGGAGTCGCCGTTGCGGCCGGCGGAGACCTCGAACGTGGCGATCCTGAGCTATGAACCAGGGGTGGTCGACACTGAAATGCAACTGGCCACAAGGTCGACATCTCAAGAGGAATTCCCGTGGGTAGAGACGTTTCGAGGTTTCGCGGCGCAGGGCGCCCTCGTCGCTCCTGAAATCCCGGCTGCCGAGATCGTGGAATTTCTTGAAGCGGACGGTCGCACTCATTTTATCGAACGTCGCCGCGGCGGCTAGTATCCTGTTACTCGGCTTATCGGCTGCCGTGCAAGCCACGACGATCGCGCAACTCTGGAATTTCTCGAATCCATCCGAAAGCGAGCAGAGATTTCGCGATGCCATGGCCGGCGCGCGCGGGATCTGCGGCTGGAACTCGAAACCCAGATCGCGCGCACCTATTCCCTGCGGAAACGCTTCGACGATGCGCATAAGCTGCTGGACGAATTAGAGCCCCGATTGAAGGATGCCGGCCTCAAGCCCACGCTGCGTTACCTGCTGGAACGAGGCCGCACCTTCAATTCATCCGGCGACAAGGCAAGAGCGCGCCCGCTGTTCCTCCGGGCATGGGAGCTTGCGCGCGCCGGCGAGGAGGAAGATCTGGCCATCGATGCGGCCCATATGGTGGCGATCGTCGAAGGCGGCGAAAAGGCGCTGCAATGGAACTTGATGGCCCTGCCGCTCGCCACCAGTGCCAAAGATGTCGAAGCGCGTCGCTGGAAAGCTTCCCACCGCTCTGGCCATACAGCTGAGGCTCGAGAAGGAGTTCGCTGCCGACGGACGCGTTGACGGGTACGTCCTGGAGGAAATTGCCGAGCTGTATGAGTCGCTCGGGGATCCCGCCAAGGCAAGGTCTTACTTCAGACGGGCCGCGGAGCAACTCGGCAAAGACGGCTAGCCGGGCTTGCGGCGCCGACTCCCCGCCACCATCTCGAATTCGTACAGCCGGCACTCGAGCGCCCCGTTCCAGAGAGGCGTACGAGCCGAAGGTTCGAGGCGGATCAGCTTGGGCAGGCGCAGGTCGGCGGTAAAGACATAGCAAAGACATAGCAGCGCCAGCCGGCGAATTTTTTCTTCAACGTGTCGCCCAGCCTGGGGTAGAAGCGCGCCAGTTCCTCTTCGCTTCCCATGCGCTCGCCGTACGGGGGATTCATGACCATCACCCCGGCGCCCGCCGGCGCGCTTCGCTCCAGGACATCGGCTTGCTCCAGTTGCACCCAACGCTCGACGCCGGCGGCAGCGAGATTGCGCCGCGCCGCCGCGAGGGCGCGCGGGTCGGTGTCGCTGCCGTACAGCCTGAGATTTGACTCAGAAGAAGATCCTTGCGCTTCCCGTTTCAGTTTCTCCCATAGGGCCGAATCGAAAACCGCGAGCTTCTCGAAGCCGAATGATCTTCGCGCGCCCGGAGCGCGGCCGCGCGCCATGGCGGCCGCCTCGGCGAGCAGCGTGGCGCCGCCGCACATCGGATCGAGCAGCGGCTCGTCCGGCCTCCAGCCGCTGAGCATGATGATGCCCGCGGCGAGATTCTCGCGCAGCGGCGCCTCCGCCTGCCCGGCGCGCCAGCCCCGCTTGAACAGCGGCTCGCCCGACGTGTCGAGGTAAAGGGTGCCGCGCGCGCCCTCCAGGAAGGCATGCACTCTTACGTCGGGGTTGGAGCGGTCGACGTCCGGCCGCCGGCCGCTGATATCGCGGAAGCGGTCGCACACTGCGTCCTTGATCCGCAAGGTGGCAAACTCGAGGCTCTTGAGCGGGCTTTTTTGCGCCGTGACGTTGACGCGCAGCGTGCGCTCGACGCGGAAGTAATTCGGCCAATCGATGGCTCGCACGGCCGCATACAGGTCGTTCTCGTTGCCGTATTCGAATTGGCCTACGCGCCATAGCACGCGCGAGGCGATCCGCGACCACAGGTTTGCCGCATAGCAGATTTCCCAGCCGCCGGAGAATGAGACACCGCCAGGGACGACTTGAGCGTCCTGCACATGAAGCCTCTCGAGTTCTTCCTTCAAAAGCGACTCGAGGCCGCGCGGGCAACTCGCGAAAAACGCTTCAGAACGGCTTGAGGACAACCAGGAGCACCGTGGCGAACAGCACGAGCGTGGGGAACTCGTTGAACCAGCGATACCACACGTGCGTGCGGCTGTTGCGGTCGGCGGCGAAGTCGCGCACCAGCCGCCCACACCAGACGTGATAGCCGACCAGGAGCGCGACCAGAGCGATCTTGGCGTGCAGCCAGCCGGAGGCGCCGCGGAACCAGCCGAGCCACAGCCAGACGCCGAAGACGATGGTGAGGACCGCGCCCGGCGTCATGATTCCCCAGTAGAGCTTGCGCTCCATCAGCTTGAAGCGCTCGATCGAGACGCGGTCATCGGCCATCGCGTGATAGACGAAGAGCCGCGGCAGGTAGAGGAGCCCGGCGAACCAGGTCACCATGAAGACGATGTGCAGCGATTTGACCCAGAGCATTGCCCTACTCCGAGAAGCGCCTGCGCGCGAAATGGATCGCCAGCGAGTAACCGGCCGCAGCATAGCCGAGGAGCACCAGCCCGTGCAGCAGCGGCTGCTCGGGCAGGCGCCCCGCGATCAGCGGCCGCACCAGCTCGACGCCATGGTAGAGCGGCAGCGCCTGCGCCACGGCGAGGAGCGGCGCCGGCAGCCGCTCGGCCGGGAAAAACACTCCGGAGATCATCATCATCGGCGTCATGACGAGCGTCATGTAGAAGCTGAAGAAGTCCCAGTTGCGCGCGAGCACCGTCATCACCAGGCCGATCGAGGAAAACGCGAGGCCGACCAGGAACGCCGCCGGCAGGGTGAGCAGAACGAGCGGCGAGGCGGCGAAGCCGAACACCACGATCACCGCGAGAATCGTCGATCCCGTGAGCCAGGCCTTGCTCGCCGCCCATATCACCTCGCCCGCCACGATGTCGTCGATGACCAGCGGCGCATAGAGGATCGCATCCCAGGTCTTTTGCCCGTGCATGCGCGAAAAGCCCGAGAACATCGATTCGAACGACGCGGTGTACATGGTCGCGGTGCAAAGCGAGCCGGCGGCAAAGAAGGCGATGTACGGCATGCCCTCGATCGACGGCAGCAGCGCGCCCAAACCGTAGCCCAGGCCGAACAGCATGATCAGCGGGTCGGCGAGGTTGGTGAGAACGGATGCCGCCATCAGCTTTCGCCAGACCAGCATGTTGCGGCGCCAGACCGCGACCCAGCGCAGGCTCATCAGTCCCTCAGATCGCGCCCTGTCAGTTTCAAAAAGACATCCTCCAGGCTTGCCGGGCGGTGCAGGTACGCGAGCTCGCTCTGCCCGGCGAGACTCTGCAGGACGGGCGCGGCGTCCTCGGCATAGCAATAGACTGTGTCGCCCGCGCGCTCTACCCGCGGGCAGATCGCCTTCGCGCGCTCCATCCACGCCTCGTGGCCCGCGCCGTGCACCTCGACGACCTGCGATTCGATGTGCTCGGCGATCAGCGTGCGCGGCGAGCCTGCGGCGATGATGCGCCCGTTGTCCAGGATGGCCAGGCGGTGGCACAGCCGCTCGGCCTCCTCCATGAAATGCGTCGTCAGCACCAGCGTCTTGCCTTCCTGCGTCAGCTTGCGCAGCCGCTCCCAGATCAGGTGACGCGCCTGCGGGTCGAGGCCGGTGGTCGGCTCGTCCATGAACACGAGCTGCGGATCGTTGACCAGCGCGCGCGCCAGCGTCAGCCGCCGCTTCATGCCGCCCGAGAGCGTGTTGATGCGCGAATCCGCCCGGCCGGCAAGCCCCGCGAAGCCGAGAAGCGCCGGGATCCGCGCCTCGATATCGCCCGCCGCCATGCCGAAGTAGCGGCCGTAGACGAGCAGGTTCTCGGCGACGGTGAAGTCGGGATCGAGGTTGTCGGACTGCGGCACCACGCCGACGCGCGTGCGCGCCTCGCGCGCGCGGCGCGGAACCGGCTCGCCGAGGAGCTCGATTTCACCCGCGTTGGGCCTGATCAGGCCCAGGCACAGCTTGAGGGTAGTCGTTTTGCCGGCGCCGTTCGGCCCGAGCAGGCCGAAGCATTCGCCGGAGGCCACCCGCAGGTCGACTCCGGACACGACTTCGTTGGCGCCGTACGATTTGCGTACGCCGCGCGCCGAGAGGACGTTCATCGGCAATAGGACTCGACGACGTCGCGCAGAATATGCAGCCGGCGATGGAAGAAATGCTCGGCGCCGGGCACCACGACGAGCGGCAGGTCCTGCGGCCGCGCCCAGTCGAGGACGGCGGCGAGCGGAACCGTGGTGTCTTGCTCGCCGTGTATCACGAGGCTGCCCCGCGGCACGGGGGGCACGTCGAAGTTGATCACCGCAGTTCCGACCAGAACCAGCCTTTCGGGTTTGACGCGCGCGGCGAGCTTGGCCTGCATCGCGGCGCCGAAGGAAAAACCCGCAAGAACGATTCTCTGGTCATTGATCTGTGCAACGACCGCGGCGAGATCCTCGACCTCCCCCCGCCCCTCGTCGTAGCGGCCCTCGCTTTGCCCGACACCGCGGAAGCTGGGCCGCCACGCTTCGTAGCCGAGCTCGACGAACGCCCGGGCCAGCGTCTGCACGACCTTGTTGTCGAGGGTGCCGCCGAACTGGGGGTGCGGATGCGCGATGACGGCGAAGCCGCGCGGGCTGCTCTCCGGCGAATCGACGGCGCATTCGATCCGTCCCGCCGGCCCCGCGACGAATACGCGGCGGGTGGTGGCACGCATCTACATGCGCAGGCGCTCGACGATGCGGCCGTGCCGCAGGTGCTCCTCGATGATCTCGTCGATGTCGGAGCGGTCGACGTAGGTGTACCAGACCGCGTCCGGGTAGACCACCACGCAGGGGCCTTCCTCGCAGCGATCGAGGCACCCGGCCTGGTTGATCCGCAGCTTGCCGGGGCCGGAAAGCCCGAGTTCCTTGACGCGCTGCTTGGCGTAATCGCGCATCGCGGAGGCCCCTTTGTCGTTGCAGCAGGTGCGGCCGCCGTCGCGCTGGTTGCAGCAGAAAAACACGTGCCGGGCGTAGTAGGACATGCGCGATTTTACCCGGGCGCGTCGCGGCCGCGCCGCGAGGCCAGAAATATCAGGTAGCCGAGCGCCGCGAAGGGCCACAGCGCGCTCACCAGGCGCGTCAGGCCGTTGAAATTCAGAAAATGACCCTGCTCCCACACCTTGAGCGAAGCCGCGAGGTAGGGGTTGGGCGGCGCGAGATTCACGAGCACCGTCGCCGCCATGATGAGCACCGCGGCGAGGCCGAGGCGCGCGGTGCGCGGCAGCGCCACCGCGGCGAGCGCAATGACCAGGCCGGCGAGCAGGCCCTGCTGCGCGCCAGGCGTCAGCCAGGCAAACACGTGCTCGGCATGCATGACGATGGCAAAGGCCACGGTCCTCACGGCGAGCGCAGCCCCGACCAGGGCCCCGAACAGTGCCCGTACCGGCGCGCCCCGCGCCGCGAGCGCGGACACCACCAGCGCCACGGCAATCAGATTGGCACCGGCGGCGAAGGCCTCGATGGCGGTGAAGAATACCGGCGCATGCGCTCGAGTTTCGTGCGGCGCAACGATGTCGCGCAGGTCGCCGGTGGCGAACAGCAGCGTTGCCGGATTGAGCTGCGTGAACAGCCATAGCGCAATCAGCGCCAGGCCGACATCCATCTCCACGCCCGGCGTAAACGCGGCGCGCAGGCGCTTGAGCGGCCCTTCCTCGAGCAGCTGCTGCACCAGGGCAAGGCCGGCGAGCGCGCCCAGTGCGGCGCCGGCGACGTTGCACAGCACGTCGAGGCCGGTCGCGACGCGAGCCGGCAAATAGCTTTGCGCGCCCTCGAGAACGAGCGACAGCGCGAGGCCGCTGAGCGTCGCAATGCCCAGCGCCGCGCCGCCCTGCACGCGCGGATACAGTGCGGCGACGCAGAGAAAACCGTGGGGCACGTAACCGAGAAGGTTGGCCGCGACGTCGAACCCGGTGACGAAGCGCGGCCACGGCGCGGACAGATACGCGAGCAGGGGCAAGCCGTGGTCGCGCCAGCCCTCGAGCGGGTAGAGCGAAGCATAGACCACCAGCGCGACATAGACCGCGAACAGGATCCGCGCCAGCGGCGAGGCCGGCGCCGCGTCCTTCAAATCAATGGCGTTCGCCGTGGGGATGCGCGTGCGGCAGCGCGCGCTCGCGCGGCACGAGCGAGCCGAGCACCATGCCGAGGATGGAAAAAGCCAGGCCGACGAGCTGCGGCGGCACGGTGGCGTCGGCGGCCGTCAGTTCCGCGACACCCCAGGAGCCCAGCCCGAAAATCATGGAAACTGCGGCGCCCGGCACGTTGGCGCGCTTCCAGAAAATGCCGGCCGCGAGCGGCACGAACGCGCCCACCAGCGTCACTTTGTAGGCATTCTGCACCATGTCATACATCGTGCTCTTTGAATTCAGCGCGAACACAAGCGCGGCGAGCGAGAAGCTGACTAAAACCGTGCGCAGCGCGAGCAGGAATTGCCGGTCGCTCATGCGGGGATAAAACTGCTTGATGATGTTCTCGGTGCACAGCGCGGTCGGCGCGATCAGCGCACCGCTTGCCGTGGACAGGATCGCCGACAGCAGCGCGCCGAAAAACAGCACCTGCGTCCACATCGGCGTATGGTCGAGGATCAGCGCCGGCAGCAGCTTCTGCATCTCGCGCGGGTCCTCCGCAGACAGGTAGCCCGCGAGCGACGGCGCGATCAGCAAGCCGGCATAAACGATGAACACCGGCACGAAAGCGAAGGTGAAATACACCACTCCGCCCAGGAGCGTACCGCGCACCGCGGTCTTTTCGTCCTTCGCCGAAGTAACCCGCTGGAAGATGTCCTGCTGCGGAATCGAGCCGAGGGCAAGTGTCAGCCACGCGGTGCCGAACCAGAGCCACTCCTTGGTCCCGCTCTTCGGCCAGAATTCGAGCTTGCCCGCCTCGGCCGCGGCCGCGATCACTTTGCCGGGGCCGCCTGCCATGTCACTAACTACCCAGGCGACGAGCGTGACGCCGACGATGATCATCACCGACTGGAAGAGGTCGGTGAGCGCCACCGACCACATGCCGCCCCAGACCGTGTAGCCGAGGACGACGACCGCACCCAGGACGATGCCCCACTGCAGCGAGATGGCGCCGTCAGACAGGGTGGAAAACGCCAGCCCGAGCGCGGTCATCTGCGCTGACGTCCAGCCGAGATAAGACAGCGTGATCACCACGCTGGTCACGATTTCGATCGGCCGGTTGTAGCGTTTGCGATAGAAGTCCCCGATGGTAAGAAGATCCATGCGGTAAAAAGCGCGCGCGAAGAACAGCGCCACGATCACCAGGCAGAACGAGGATCCGAACGGGTCCGCGATGATGCCGCCCAGCCCGCTTTTGGCGAATTCCGCCGACACCGACAGCACCGTCTCCGCTCCCTGGAGTTATGTACGCGCTTGGCAGCCCACAGCCCGATGGCGATCGTCACCGCCAGGTAGATGACGACGAAGGTGATCAGCATGCGCGCGCCATCATAGCCGCCGCTGCCACACCTGCCAACGTCCGATCAGAACAGGCTGATGGCGAGAAGAATCAGCGCCACGGTGAATACCATGAGGAGCGCCGACAGAAGGTCGTTGCGGCGCGCGTTCTCCTGCGCGAGGCGCTCGAGCGTGGCGCCGAGCTCGCCGAGCCGGTCCTGCGAGAGCGCGCGGTGCGCGAGCCGCGGCAACTGCGGCAGGGTGGAGGCCCAGAAAGGCGCTTCCTGCCGCAGCGCGCGCAGCAAGCCGCGCCAGCCCACCTGCTCGTTCATCCAGCGCTCGAGGTAGGGCTTGGCGGTGCGCCACAGGTCGAGGTCGGGGTCGAGCTGGCGTCCCAGGCCTTCGATGTTGAGCAGCGTCTTCTGCAGCAGCACGAGCTGGGGCTGGATCTCGACGTTGAAGCGCCGCGAGGTCTGGAACAGGCGCAGCAGCAGCCTGCCGAAATAGATTTCCTTCAGCGGCCGCGCGAATACCGGCTCGCAGACCGCGCGGATCGCCGTCTCGAACTCGTCGACACGCGTGTGCGCCGGCACCCAGCCGGCGTCGAGGTGCGCCTGCGCCACGCGCCGATAGTCGCGGTTGAAGAAGGCGAGAAAGTTCTGCGCGAGGTAGTTCTTGTCGACCTCGGTCAGGGTTCCCATGATGCCGAAGTCGAGAGCCACATAGCGGCCACTCCCTTCTCCTTCGGTCGTAACGAGAATGTTGCCGGGGTGCATGTCGGCATGGAAGAAGCCGTCGCGGAATACCTGGGTGAAAAATATCTCTACCCCGGCGCGCGCGAGCGCGGGAATATCGATCCCCTTCGCGCGCAACGTCTCGACCTGCGACACCGGCGTGCCGTGCATGCGCTGCATCACCATCACGCGCTCGGAACAGAGGTCCCAGTGCACTTCGGGCACCAGCAGCAGCGCCGAGCGCTCGAAGTTGCGGCGCAGCTGGCTGGCGTTCGCCGCCTCGCGCATCAGGTTGAGCTCGTCCTCGAGGTGGCGCGCGAACTCCGCCACCACCTCGCGCGGCTTGAGCCGCCGGCCGTCGGGCCAGAGGCGCTCCACGAACTCCGCTCCGGTGGCAAGGAGCGCGACGTCCTTGGCGATCTCCTCTTCGACGCGCGGCCGCAGCACCTTGACGGCGACTTCGCGGCCGTCGTGCAACGTAGCGAGGTGCACCTGGGCGATCGACGCGCTTGCCACGGGCTCGCGCTCGAACGTGGCGAACACGGCCTCGATTTTTCTCCCCAGTCCTTTTTCTATCTCGGCGAGCGCCAGGGCGGATGGAAAGGGCGGCACCCGATCCTGCAGCTTGGCGAGCTCGTCCGCAATGTCGAGCGGCACGAGGTCACGTCGCGTCGACAGCACCTGGCCGAACTTGACGTAAATCGGACCGAGGGTCTCGAGCGCCTCGCGCAGGCGCTCAGCGCGCGGCTGGTCGGTGCGCCGCGCAGCCAGTCGCACCAACGGATTGCGCGCAAACCGCGGGATGAACTCGTGCAGTCCAAAGCGCAGGCCGACCACGAAAATGCGCAGCAGCCGCGTTAGCCTAGCCAAGGCGCGCGATCCGCTTTTCCAGCCGCTCGATGGCATCGCGCAGCTGCGCGACCGACGCGCCCAGCGCTTCGAGCGCCGGACGCCGCACCAGCAGGCGGCCTTCCTCGCTGGCGTAATCGGCGAAGCTGTCGGCGAGGCGACGCAGTGCATCCGCCTGCCAGGCCGCAAGATCGCGCCCGGCCTGCACCACGCGGCGGGCGGCGACGTCGCCGATGAGCCTGGAGAGGTCCTCCTCCACGTCCCAGCGCAAGTGTCGCACCAGCGCCATGATTTCGGCTGCGAGCCTGGCGTTGCCAGCGACCTCGACCGAGCGCATAAAATGCTCGCCGCCGCGCACGAGGCCCCCAAGCGCTTCAGGTCGCAGTGTGAGAACCAGCACCGGCTCGGCCCCGCCCGCTTCCACGCGTCCGGCCGGCAATATCGTCAAGCGCACGGCGGGCAGGGGTGGCGCGCGCAGCTCGAGGCTCTCTCCGGCGAAGGGCGCGAGTCGCTCGCGCGCCCAGGGCTCCGCGTCGAGCAGATGATTCAGAGCAAAACAAAAGGCCACCGCTGGGGTGGCCTTTTCGGACGACAGGCGACGCCTCAATGCATTTGCTGGATGCCGGCGAGCAGCCAGCCGCTCGAGCCGTCGGCGGGCTTGACGAGGTTCCACACCTCTTCGAAGCCCACCGGCGCCGTGCCCGGCGTCTCGCGCACCATGCCGGAGAAGCGCACGCTCGCCCAATGCTTGTTGTTCTCGGTCGCCACCTCGAGCAGATCCGCATTGAGCGCGACCACATCGGTCTGCTGCGCCTCGGAGCCGCGCGTGAGAATGTCCTGACGGAGCTCGTCGAACATCTCGCGCGTGGTGAACTCGCGGATCTCCTCCAGCTCCCGGACATCATTGGCAACCTGCAGCTTCACGAAGTTAAGCTTTGCGGCGCGCAGGAAACCC
>WNFG01023624.1_pt1 | contig 12314 bp, 14 predicted proteins | sample 5400431 | NCBI WGS metagenome assembly WNFG01 (sample SAMN13153346, study PRJNA577476) | soil metagenome | isolation source: 120 cm saprolite under Douglas fir tree site 2 hole 3 replicate 2 | place: USA:California | collected 2015-04-18
GTCATATTCGGCAAATACAAGAGTGGCATAAGCGCTGTCGGTCGTGTTTTCGTAAAAGAGTTGGTTTACCGATTGCAAAAAGCGTTGAGGCTGGTCCGACGCGATCACGCTCTGGCTCCGCAGGTTCGCCTGTAAGTTAGCCATCAACAGGGCAGCGCCGATCCCTTTCCCTGAAGTGTCCCCGATGACGAACCCCAGCCGCTCGCGGCCTAAATTTAGAAAGTCGTAATAGTCGCCGCCAACTTCACGGGCCTGAACGCAGATGCCGGCATACTCCAGCGTGTGAAGTTTCGGCAGGGTTTGTGGAAACAGCCTTGCTTGCACTTGTTTTGCAATTTCAAGTTCCTGGGCTGCGCGACGTTCGGCTTCCTGTTTTTCCGCCGCCGCGCGGCGCTGGGCTTCGATCTCGCGCACGAAATCATCCCGGCCCACCAGCGAAAAGCAGTTTCCGTCTAAATCGTCAAAGCGGGTAAAAATTCCTCCCCAGAGCGTGGTCTGCGGCGGATGGTGAAAACGCACCCCGCGCTTTCCCCACTCATCGAACTTTGCCGCGACATCTTCGGTGACCAGCACAGCATGTTTCGACCGACCAATCAGCTTGTATTCTTCGGACTTGCGTTTGGGAGTGATTAAGGCGAGAACAGTGTTCCCATCCGGAGGCGCGACCGCCAGCCAACGTCCGCCGGACTCATAGCTTTCGTCAATGACCAGATTGAATCCAAGCTGGTCCACATAGAACCGCAAACTTCGGTCCTGGTCGCGAACGAAGACGTTCACACACAGAACGCGAAGGTAGGGATCTTGTCCATCCAGACGAACGGCCGACGGCTCTAGGCGTTTCTGTGGGGGAGAGCTGCTCATCGTTGGGATTATAAGTCTGGGATAAGGGTTGATGCGGTGTGGGTGCGAGCCGTGCCTTTGGTGGAGCAGCGCCTTCAGCGCTGCATTTTAGCGGGCAAATGACCGGGGCTTTCAGCCCCTGAGGTACCGCAGCGGCTAAAGCCGGAAAATAAGACGGTCCTAATTGCAGGCCTGGAAGGCCTGCTCCACCCAATCTCGGACCGATAAATAGTGCGATTTGTCTCCCGAAATGTGAGAATAGGCAGTAGGGGAACCATGGCGAAATCCAAAGAGCAAGCCCACGAATTGATTGAGCGCTTGGCGCCCAGCCAGATCTCCGTCGTGGTCAGCCTGCTGGAAACCATGCTCGATCCCGTCTCCCGTGCTATTGCCAACGCGCCGGTGGATGATGAACCGGAGAGCGGAGCCGAGCGCTAAACCGTTGCCGAATCGAAAGCCTGGTTCGAGAAGCGCGGCGGACAGGGGACTTCACACGGAGAAGTGCTCGCCGATTTCGGGCTTACCACTGACGATCTGCAGACCCGGAAAAACCGCAAGTGAGAAAGATTATCTGGTCAGAGCACGCCCGCTCTGACATTCGGCGGCTGGATCGCGAGACCGCCGTGCGCATCTTCACCGCCCTCCATCGCTTCGCTGAAACAGGGGACGGCGACATCAAGAAACTGCAGGCCCTGAACAGGGCAAGCAGGAGATGTTCAGGTTGGATTTCCCGAGAACCAAGTTCATGCGCCTCGTATCTCGCCTAGAAGATAGTGCGCCTTGCATTCTCGCTGTAAAGCTCAAACATTGCCTACCCCACGTCCTCGCCCCACCCCTCCATCGTCTTCTTCACCAGCGCCATGAACTGATCGGCGACGGCGCCATCTATCAGGCGGTGGTCGTAGCCTAGGGTCAGGTGGACGACGGAGCGGATGGCGATGGAGTCGTTTCCGTCGGCGTCGGTGACTACCAGTGGAGTCTTGGTGATTCCGCCGACGCCCATGATGGCCGAGTTGGGTTGGTTGATGATGGGCAGGCCGAAGACGGCGCCGAACTGGCCGGGGTTGGTGACCGTGAAAGTCGAGCCTTCGACTTCTTCGGGCTTCAGCTTCTTGGAGCGGGCGCGCTCGCCGAGGTCGGTGATGCCGCGCTGCAATCCCAGGAAGTTCAGTTCGTCGGCGTTCTTCAGGACGGGAACGATCAGTCCCCAATCGAGCGCCACCGCGATGCCGACATTCACGTGGCGGTGATAGCGGATGCCTTCGCCTTCGAGCGAAGCGTTCACGATGGGAAACTGCTGGAGCGCGATGATGGCGGCGCGTACGAAGAATGGCATGAAGGTCAGGCGTGCGCCGTTGCGCTGCTCGAAGCTGGACTTGAGCTTATTGCGCAGATTAACGATGCGGGTCAGGTCCACTTCGAACATAGCGTGGACGTGAGCGCTAGTCCGGCGTGATTCGATCATGCGCTGCGCGATGATCTTGCGCATCTGGGTGAGGGGCACCAGATCTCCCGGAATCGCGGCCGGGGTTGGACGTGGAGCGAGAGCAGTAGTGGCCGGAGCTGCAGGCGGCGAAACTTCCCCGCCCAAGCCAAGCTTGGACGGGGCACCCGGTGCTTGTTGGGCACCCGCTTCTTGTCCCTCGATAAACGCCATGATGTCTTGCTTTGTGATTCGTCCGCCAAGTCCTGTACCGGAAACTTGAGAAATATCGACGTTATGCTCGCGGGCGATCTTTCGCACCAGCGGAGATGACCGGGCATGTTCGTCTTCCTCGTGCGCGGCTGGAGCGGGCTGCGCTTTGGGAGCAGAAGGTGCGGGGGCAGGCGCCGGGGCGGGTGGCGTAACTGGAGCCGCCTTTTTCTCAGGAGCCGCGGCCTTGGGCGCAGGAGCAGGCGCCTCGCCATCGCTCGCGATAGTCCCTACAACCGTGTTCACCTGTACGGTTGCGCCCTCGGCGACTTTGATTTCCTGGAGCACCCCAGAGGCAGGCGCAGGTATTTCTGCGTCCACCTTGTCCGTGGAAATTTCAAATAGCGGTTCGTCGCGTTGGATCTTGTCGCCAGGCTTTTTCAGCCATTTGGTGATAGTGCCTTCAACGATGGATTCTCCCATCTGAGGCATAACAATGTCGGTAGGCATAATTCCTCTTGAACGCAGCTCAAGGCCGAATCAAAGCCGCAAGCGAACAGAACATTATATAGATTGACTCGAAATATAGATTGAATCAATGAATCAGGGACTCAAAGAATCCGGGCGTCAGTGTTCATGCTCTTCATGGCCTTGGTGCTCTCCACCGGCACGCGGAGCCACGCCATAGGCTTTCTTCCAGTACTCCTGCACCCCAGGAGAAAGTTTTTCGATTCGGGAGAGGAACGCCGTGACCTTCCAGATATCCTTGTCCGCCAAAGCCTTGTTCCAAGCCGGCATTCCGGCATAACGGACTCCGGTGCGGATGGCATAATGGATGTGCCATTCCGGATCGTCCAGCGGTTCCAGAATAATCTGCGGTGGCGGGGGATACATCGAGTGTTCCAGCAGGCTGGGCTTGTAGTCCAGCGTGCCATGGCAGACGGCGCAATTCATGGTGTAGATTTTTATTCCATCGATCAAGTTATCGTCAGTCGGCGGCACTGGGTTCGTGACTCGCGGAGCATGACGTTCCATGGAAGCGTCGAGCGCATTCGTGGCAATTCGCTGTTCAAACGCCGGCGGGGTAGCATCAGCGTTGGTCGGCATAAGACCGAACTGGGCGATGATGAGTCCGGTCACGAACAGCACAACAATAGTGGCGATGATTCCAAGGATGAATGTTCGCATCTTGTCTCCTTAGATCCGACTAAAGACTCGGCTAGTACGTTTTCAGCCAGCGCGCCTTCTCCACGACGTCGCTTGACTTGGGCAGGAAATGTTCCTCCTGCGGCGGCGAAAAAGGCACTGGCGTATCGAGCGCGGCGATTCGAACAATGGGCCCGTCAAGGTCGTCGAAAGCTTCTTCGTTGATGATCGCGGTAATTTCGCCGCCGATTCCGCCGGTGCACGTGTCTTCATGCAGAAGGATGACCTTGTTCGTCTTCTTCACTGTCTGCGCAATGGCCTCGCGGTCGAGCGGCGCTAGCGTGCGCAAGTCAATAACTTCAAGTTCGATCCCTTCCTTCGCGAGAAGCTCCGCGGCTTCGAGAGCCGTGTGCACCATCGCTGCGTAGGTGATCACGCTGATGTCTCGTCCTTCGCGTGCGATCCGCGCTTTGCCGAGGGGAACGACGTAATCCTCCTCAGGCACTTCTTCTTTGATGCGCCGGTAAAGATATTTGTGCTCGAAGAAGATGACGGGATTATTGTCGCGAATGGAGGCTTTGATCAGGCCTTTGGCGTCGTAAGGAGTAGCAGGACAAACCACTTTGAGCCCCGGATTGTGCACGAACCACATCTCAGGATTCTGCGAATGAAACGGCCCGCCATGGACGTTCCCACCGCTGGGGCCGCGGAGGACCAGAGGCGCAGACGCTCCCCACAAATAGTGCGTCTTGGCAACCATGTTGCTGATCTGGTTCATGGCGCATCCGATGAAGTCCATGAACTGGAATTCAGCCACCGGACGCATGCCGGTAAGAGAAGCGCCAAAGGCCGCGCCCACGATAGCGGATTCAGCAATGGGCGTATCAATCACGCGCTCGGGACCAAAGCGGTCGATAAAACCGTCGGTCACCTTGAAGGCGCCGCCGTAGATGCCAATATCTTCGCCGATACAGAAGACGGTTGGGTCACGATCCATCTCCTCCCAGATTCCCTGACGAATCGCTTCCAGATAGGTGAGCTGGGGCATGACGGGAAAGTTTACTACTTTGTTGGCCTGGAATGCTTTCGTCCGGTTGCCAGGTTGGGTTGCGACGCTTATAGTCTCAACCTTGGAGGCGTGACATGCGTCATCTCATCAACTGGCTGTTGAGCGCGCTGGCCGTTTGGGTGGTGGCTCAGTTTGTGCACGGCTTTCACGTTACCGGTGTGGCCGCTGCACTCATTGCGGCACTGGTCATCGGATTCGTCAACGCCACCTTAGGCGCGCTGCTGAAGCTCATCACTCTTCCCCTGACCATCCTCACTCTGGGGCTATTTTGGCTCATCATCAACGGGTTAATGCTGGAACTGGCTTCCGCACTCTTATCACCGGCGTTCCATGTCGATAGCTTTGCGTCCGCATTCTGGGGCGCTATTGTACTCAGCTTGGTCAATATGCTGTTTCGTTGGCTTGCAGGGACAGCCAAGAGAGAGAGTTGACTTCGGTTTCTCTGGCATCCACTTTCGAGTTGACTTCCAGCCGCCCTTTCGAGCTAGACTCAAAATCAACGGATTCCCCGGTCCTGAACTTTTGCGTTGGAGCGCAGGATGAACCAGATGTTTTTGTCGCTAGTTGTACAAATGTCTCTGGCCTTCGGAGTTGCAGGACTGCTTTGGCCTGAAAAGCTGGTCGAAGTCTTCGATGTCCTGATGTTTCCCTGGCCGCTAATTAGCGCGCCCACGCCGCCATACAGTAGCGAAATTCCAGCACGATTCATAGTCAATCCAAAGCCGCGGTCAGCGGACGGATAGTAAGCATTAGAGAGGACACCGGAGGAAAGTGCCCCCAGTGCGTTGGCCCAATTGAAAGTTCGGCCACCATTGTCTTTGTGGGCAACCACTATCTGCGCTTGCGCGTAGCCAAGTCTGTGCTTTACAGATCCTTGACCAAGTCTGAAATAGCGCGGGTCTTCCTTGAGCAGCGAGGGATAGACAAAGTTGACAAAGAAACCACTGGAAACCTGGTCGGCGAAGGCGGCGCCATAGCTCTTCCCGTATCCGGATGCTCCCTGGCCGTAAACAGGGAAGGAATCTTCCGCCTGGCTGATGCCCGCCTGAATTCCGGCTAATGCAAAGTCGGCAGGATCAAACGCGGTCTTATAAAACAAGCGAAACTTTCCCTTGGGAGTCAGTGGTGGCGCGTTCTTGCGGTCGGTGACAGTAAATTGCGGCAATACTGCCAGCACCCGCTGCGACTGCTCCTTCTTCTCGATCTTCTTCTCCTGCGCTGAGTTCTTGGGAGGAGCGGGCGCTTGTGAGGTCTGTTGCGCGAAGGCGGAGACGCATAACCAAAACAAAAGAGAGACTGCGAAGAAGCGCGAGTTCATAGAATAAAACCTGGTGTAAAAAAGCTGTTCCCAACTCTAAATGTTTGGGGAGAAATTCGCAGGTTACTGATGTCTCGCCCCAGTTCGGATTGACCGCAAGCCACCGGAGCGTTTAGGTTGAGTGGCTGATGAAGAATCTGGGCATACTCCTCTCCGGACGTGGCTCCAACTTCGAGATGATTGCGAAAAACGTTGCCTCTGGCAAAATTCCGGATGCGCGCATCGCAATTGTCATTTCCAATCGCGCCGACGCTGGAGGACTAGAAATCGCGCGGCGGCTGGGACTAGAAACTCTGGTAATTCCGTCCAAAGGCAAAGCGCGCGAGGAGCATGACCACGAAGCGGTCGCAGCGTTGCAGCAACGCGAAGTCGATCTTGTCTGCCTCGCCGGATACATGCGCCTACTCTCTCCCTGGTTCGTGCGCCAATTTCCGCATCGCGTTCTGAATATACATCCATCATTGCTGCCCGCATTCCCCGGCCTAGAAGCCCAGGAGCAGGCTTTCGCTTACGGGGTCAAAGTGACGGGATGTACCGTTCATTTTGTGGATGAAGAACTCGACCACGGGCCGATTATCGTTCAGAGGGCGATTCCGGTGCTGGACGGGGACGACGAGAAGACTTTGGCAGCAAGGATATTGGAACAGGAACATATTGCCTATTCGGAAGCGATCAACCTGGTTCTGAATCGGGAATGTCGGATTCTTGGGAGACGATTTATCAGTGATGGGGGGCACAAAACCGAGTAAATTTCAGAATGCAGATTCTAGATGGCAGATTTTTGTGATGGTGCAGACAGTGAATTCGGAGGCGATGAAGAATCGCACCAAGAATTTCGCTCTGCTGGTGATTCGCTTGTGCCGGACTGTGCCGCGGACTGAGGAGTCTCGTATAATCTGGCGTCAACTGCTCCGATCTGCAACATCCGTCGCGGCCAACTATCGCGCAGTCTGCCGGGCACGTTCGACACCCGACTTCATCTCCAAGCTCGGCATAGTTCTGGAAGAAAGCGATGAAACACTATTCTGGATCGAGCTGCTCGTTGAAACTGGAAGCGTCGCACTTGAAAAAGCCACGGCGTCTCTAATTGAGGCGAATGAACCAGTCTCAATCTTCGTCGCCTCTCTGCGAACGGTGAAGAGGGTTCAAGCTGCAATCTAGAATCTGAAATCTGCAATAATGTACGTCCATGCCCACCTTCGCCCCTGTTGAAGAACAGATCACTTACATCAAGAAAGGCAGCTCGGAAATCATTCGCGAGTCTGAGCTTCGCTCGAAATTGGAGAAGTCCCTTGCCTCGGGCAAGCCGCTGCGCGTGAAGGCCGGATTCGATCCGACTACCCCTGACTTACATCTCGGCCACACCGTGTTGCTGCGCAAGCTCAAACATTTTCAGGACCTCGGCCACGCGGTCATTTTTCTGATTGGCGACTTCACCGGAATGATCGGCGATCCCACTGGCCGCTCGGCCACGCGGCCTCCGTTGAGCGCGGAAGAGCTGATGCGCAACGCCAAGACTTACATGGAGCAGGTGTTCAAGATACTCTCGCCGCGCACCACGGAAGTTCGCTTCAACAATGAGTGGTTCGAAAAAATGAAGTCAGCGGATTGGATCAAGCTGGCTGCGAAGTTTACGGTGTCACAAATGCTCGAGCGCGAGGACTTTCATAAACGCTTCCAGGATGAGAAGCCGATTGCGCTACACGAGCTGCTTTACCCGATTTCGCAGGGATACGACTCGGTCATGCTGAAGGCCGATGTCGAACTCGGCGGCACCGATCAGAAGTTCAACTTGCTGGTCGGGCGTGAATTGCAGCGCAACTACGGGCAGGAATCACAAGTCGTTCTGACCATGCCCATCCTCGAAGGCCTCGATGGCGTGCAGAAAATGTCGAAATCGTACGGCAATGCAATCGGGATCAAAGAGCCGCCACTCGAAATGTACGGCAAGCTGATGTCGATTTCCGACGAGATGATGTGGCGGTATTACGAACTGCTCACGGACGTCCAGGTCGCAGACACCGAAAAGATGAAGCGCGAGTCGCATCCCATGCAGGCGAAGAAAGATTTGGCTGCGCGGATCGTGAAAGATTTCCACTCGGCCGAGGCAGCGGAGAAGGCGGGAGAGGACTGGGCGAAGCAATTTCAGAAGGATGAAGTGCCAGCAGATATTCCAAGGGTGCAGGTCCGTTTCGTAGATGTTTGCAGCGAGGACCCATTCAAGTTTAAGGACGTTGTGTACACGATGGAATGGCCGATTCGCATCGACAAGCTCCTCTCTCAGAGTGGGTTTGTAAGCTCTAACAGTGAAGCTGCCCGGAAGATCAAAGAAGGCGCTGTAAAGGTCAACGGAGCAGCAGTGACCGAACTGATGATGAAACTTAGGATCGACAATGACATAGTTGTTCGTACCGGTCGCACCGTGAAGAGCGTGCGCGTCTGCGTGTAATTTCATCTCCCATCTAACATTCCTATGTGCACCTCTGTGCACCTCTGTGTTCTCTGTGGTTAAATTCCTTGCACATGCGCGCCGCTGCTATCCTCGGGCCGGGGAATGTAGCCAGGCGTGTTGCCACGTTCCAGCGCGCTGCAGGTGCTCAATGGACATCTCTTATAGAACAAGCTGATGTGGTGGTTATCTTTGGTGGGGACGGCACCATCCATCGCCATCTTTCAACCCTTGTAGATTTAGAAACGCCGCTGCTGGTCGTCCCTTGCGGCAGCGGGAATGATTTTGCTCGGGCGCTGGGGTTGCGTAGCGTACGCGACTCGGTCTCAGCTTGGCGCAAATATGCTTCGGGCGGAAATAATGTCCGCACCATCGATCTCGGGGTCATGAAATGGTGCGAACCGCGGCCAATAGAAGTAGGACAGAGGAACTCCGCAGCTGAAGTGCCCGTACGCCAAGAGCGCCATTTCTGTTGTGTTGCCGGCGCGGGGATTGATACAGAAATCGCCCGTCATGCCAACGCTCTTCCCAAATGGATCCGCTCGCACGGCGGGTATGGCTTCTCCGCGCCCAGCGAACTTCTCCGGTTTGTTCCCTTTTCCATGAAAGTTTCCGGCACCGACGGGATCCCTGACAGCTTTCACCCAACAATTCTTGCGGCATTCGCGAACACACCTGCCTACGGTGGAGGCATGAAAATCGCTCCACATGCACGACTCGATGACGGCAAGCTGGACATCTGCACGATTCGCGCGATGGACAGGTTTAAGCTGTTCTGCCTCTTTCCAACGGTCTATTTTGGCGGGCATCTCGGTTTTGACGAGGTGGAATACGTCCGGGCGACGACGGCGAAGCTCGAAACCGAGCACCCTCTCGACGTCTATGCTGACGGAGAGTACGTCTGCCAGACTCCGGTGGAGTTCAGCGTTGCCCGTGATGCCCTGAAGGTGATCGTTCCGGAATAGCGCACTAACGCGGTCGGCGGTGCTACACTACTGACGTTTATGGCTGAAAACGGACGTTCGCGCATATGGTTGTGGGTGCTCATCGGGGGAGGGGCTTTCTTCCTCTTTGTGCTCGCCGTATTCACCCTGGTTTACGTCGCACTACACGCCGGGGGACAGCAGGCCGGGTTTCGCGGCTTCGGAGACAAGATCGGAGTGGTGGACCTCGAGGGCGTGATCCTCGATCCTAACGAAGTTGTTGATCAACTTCGTAAGTTTGCCGATGACGATTCCATCAAAGCCATCGTCATTCACGTGAATTCGCCAGGCGGCGGAGTGGCGGCGTCAGAAGAGATTTATCGCGAAGTCAAGCGGGTCAGGGACGAGAAGCACAAACGCATCGTAGCTTCGATCGAAACTGTCGGCGCCAGCGGGGCATATTATGTTTCCTCAGCGACCAACAAAATTTATGCCGACAGTGGCAGCGTAGTGGGTTCCATTGGCGTGATTGCCGAGTGGGTGAACTATGGCGACCTCATGCGCTGGGCAAAGCTCAAGCCTGAGATCTTGAAGGTCGGGCAGTTTAAGGACACCGGCGATCCCACGCGCGAACTGACTCCGGCCGAGCGGCAGTACATGCAGGGCTTGATTGACAATATGTACGGGCAATTCGTGCAGGCGGTCGCGGACGGAAGGCATGCTAAGGTTGCTGATATCAAATCCATCGCCGATGGCCGCGTTTGGACGGGAGAGCAGGCGCTTAGCATGCACTTGATTGATCAGATTGGCGACTTCCGGACCGTCGTCCTGGATACGGCAAAGTCTGTCAACATAAGCGGCGAGCCGGTGCTGGTGCATCCTGAAAGAGATCGCAAGTCGCTGCTCGATCTGTTATTTGGGGACGCGTCCCAGTGGCTGCCTACAAAAGAGAAGCTGCTTGACCAGCAGATGGGGTTTTATTACCTCTGGAAGTAAGTGGCGGCGGGGCAATATAGCCCCTTGCCAACAACCCCTGAAATTTGAGAAGGTTATGCAGCCCCAATTCAATCCGTGCCGGGGGCTGGGGCTTCCGACCAACGAATCCATAGTAAACGGGGAGCAAACAGGCAATGACAAAAGCGGATCTGATCGATGAAGTCTCCCGTCTCGCGGAATTGACCCGCAAAGACAGCGAAGTGATTGTCGAAACCATCTTCGACAGCATCGTGCGCTCGCTACGCGCGGGCGACAAGATCGAAATCCGCGGATTTGGCAGCTTCCGTACCCGCCAGCGCAAGCCCCGCGTGGGCCGCAACCCCAAGACCGGAGAACGGGTCGAAGTTCCGGCCAAGAAGATCCCCTTCTTCAAGCCCAGCAAGGAATTGAAAGACCTGGTGAATGGCGAGAGTGCGGCGACTGCACCGGCCGCGCCCTCCCCAGCGGTGCGGTAGTTCTTCACATGGCTCTCACGCGTTTAGAATCCTGGCAGCATGTTTTCCCGCAGAATCCGTGTGGAATATGAGCAGGATGGCAAGCGCCTGCCTTGCCCTTTGAAATGGCTTGACAACTTCTCCATGCGGAATTTCACCAACGCCAGCATCTTCGACGACACCCTTCCCGTGACTGACGGCGTGATGGAAGTCGGAGAGCGCGTGCCGCTGGACAAGTTGAAAGAAGCAATGCAGGACTGGTTCCGCAGGAAGGGATACCTCTCAAAAGAAGCGGACCTGGTACTTGAGACGATTTAGCAGCGTTTTCGCTCAGCTTGCGGCCGTTTCAGCTAGATCTTCTCGGTGGGAGACCGGCATCTCGGTTGTGTTTCGCGAAAACAGCAAGTTCGCTGCATCGCTCCTGTTTTCTATTCTCACCCAGATATATTCTCCGCAGACGACCATGCGTACCTCTTGAGCCCCGAGCTTCAAGGCATAACTCGAAGTGATTCGCGTCATCTCCTCGGGCAGACCGCGGACCGTCGAATACTTTGTCCGACCGCTTTGCTTCCTGCTCCAATCTAGCGAGCACAACTTCGAGCGCCGCCGAGGTCGTGAGACAGGCTTCCGTTTTGCAGCTCAGCATCTGCTCAATAGCAAGCAGCGCCCGATAGGCCACATAACCTTTGGCATCGGCATCCGGATTCCCAGGTTCGTAGCGCAAGATGGGCGGCTTGCGGTCGGCAATCACCTGGTCCAAGCCCCGCATGTCTGTCTTAAACCGCCTTTTCCCAAGAAAATGGGCCTTTGCACGGAGCTAAAACTCAGGTGCTCGGGGAGAATGACTTGGCAGTCCTCAGCCAGAATTGCCGCCCGCTCCAAAACTTGCTGCAACTCCCGCACATTTCCCGGCCAGGACCGGCCATTGAGCACCTGTTCCGCTTCTCGACCGAGCGCGACTGGCAAACCCGCTTCCGCAATTCGTGTCATCAGGTGGGCTGCAAGTTTGGGGATGTCAGCCCTGCGGTCAGCTAGCGCGGGCAGTTCAATGGGAAAGGCGCAGAGCCGGTAAAACGGGTCTTCGCTTCTACGCGAGCAGTTTCTGCGCTTCCCCGACGCTGGACCTCTTTGTGCTCCAGAAACCGCAACAGCTTGGACTGCGCGCTCAGGGGAAACTCGCCAATTTCATCCAGGAAGAGCGTCCCTCCCTGCGCCGCGTGAATCCGTCCAGCATAAGTCTGCACCGCTGCAGTAAATGCCCCCGGGCATATCCGAAAAGTTCAGACTCGACCAGCTTTTCCGGAATGGCGGCGCAATTCAGCACCGAAAAATGGTTCGCAGTCCTTCCGCTCAGTTGATGAATGGCCCGCGCCACCAGCTCTTTGCCACTGCCGGTCGGGCCTGTGATCAGCACAGTCGTGTTCCGGCGCGCCACCAGACGCACCATGCGATATACCCGGCGCATCGGTTCAGCGTCCCCGACCATGCCCGGAAGTGGCTCGGATT
>WNFG01004057.1_pt1 | contig 12313 bp, 9 predicted proteins | sample 5400431 | NCBI WGS metagenome assembly WNFG01 (sample SAMN13153346, study PRJNA577476) | soil metagenome | isolation source: 120 cm saprolite under Douglas fir tree site 2 hole 3 replicate 2 | place: USA:California | collected 2015-04-18
ACGTGTCAGGGCGAGGCGTCAGGACGTAGAAGGCAGAAGGCAGAAGGCAGAAGGCAGAAGGCAGAAGGCAGAAGGCAGAAGGCAGAAGGCAGAAGGCAGAAGGCAGAAGGCAGAAGGCCGAAAGGCAAAAGCAGAAAGCAGTAGGCAGAAGGATGAAGGCAAGTCCTCTGCTTTCATCCTTCATCCTTCTGCCTTCTGCTCTACTCCTCGATCCACGTCTCGTGATACCGCACCGGCGGCGGGACCAGCGACGTGCGCAGGCCGCGCACCTCGGGCTTCTGCAGCACGAAGAAGCGCTCGTGGAAGAGCGTGACCAGCGGCGCTTCGCGGACGACCATCTCATTGAGCTGCCGGTAAATCTCGATGCGGTGCTCGGTGTCGTTCGACCGGCGCGCCTCCACGATCTGCGCATCGATCGCGGCGCTGTGAAAGTAGATGCCCCGCACCGAATGCGCCTCGCTGTGGAAGAAGACGTAGAAGAAATTGTCGGAGTCGGGAAAGTCAGCGTACCAGTTGCCGCAGAACACCATGCCGTGTCCGGGGCGGACCAGCAGCTTGCGCGCTTCCACCGCGGAATGCATCGTCACGTTCACATCGATGCCGATGGCGGCCAGGTCTTCGATGATCAGCGGGAGCTGGCCGGAGTTGTTGAACTCGTCCGTGTCCCACGTGCGGTACTCGACACGAATTCTGTCGGTGTGGCCGGCTTGGCGCATCAGTGAACGGGCCCGATCCGGGTCGTACTCGATGCCACGGATGTTCGCGTCGTAGCCGAGGAGCCCCGGCGGAAGGAGAGACCTGGCGACGACGCCGAGTCCGGCGAAGACGCGCTCGCTGATCCGGTCGCGGTTGATGGCGTGGTTCAGAGCCTGGCGCACCTCCAGGCGGTTAAACGGCTCGACCGAGCAGTCGTAGGCGAAGTACGACGTGTGGAGTTGGATCGTCGTCAGCATGTACGGCGCGATGCGCGGATCGTTCCGCAGATCGTTGACGATGTTCAGCGGCACGCCATGCGCGACGTCGATCTCGCCGCGCAGAAAGGCCTGGGCGACGTCGCGGAAGCTGCGCAGGTCGAGCCGGAATTCGATCTCATTGAGGTGGGGAAGACCGGGGATGAAGTAGTCGCGGTTTCGCTCCACGAGCACCCGTTCGCCTTCGATGGCCTGGGCCAGACGGAAGGGACCGGCGCCGACGGGATGCAGGCGGAAGCGCTCCGGATCGCGCGCCTCCTCGGCCGGAATGATGGCCGCCTCATGCATCGTCAGCAGCGACAGGAAAAACGCCAGCGGCTCATCGAGGACGATGTCGACCGTGTACTGGTCGCGCACCTGAATCCCGGCCAGCGTGCGCGTGTGTCCCGCGATCACGTCAGCGGCGCCGCGGACCTCGCGCATGATCCAGCTCGATTGCGAATTCAGCTCCGGCAGCAGCAGGCGGACCAGAGAATCGTGCACGTCCTTCGCTTCCAGTGTCCGGCCGTTGTGGAAGCGCACGCCGCGGCGCAGGTGGAAGCGGTAGACGTGTCCCTGCTCCAGAATTTCCCAGCGTTCGGCGAGTCCGGGCGTCAGCTCCGCTCCTTCGCCATAGATCACCAGGTGCGCGTGGATCGTCTTCGACATATAGCCGAGGGCCGCGGCGCCGATGTGGACAGGATCGAGCGTCAGTTGCTGCCACAGCACCGTCGACGTCGTCAGCTTGCCTCCCTCGGCCGGCGCGGGCAGCATGAAGCGGTCGAGCTCCGAGTTCAGGAGCGTCGATTCGTGAGACAGCGTATTGGCCATCTGATTCAGATCGCCGATGGAGACATTCGATTCGCGCGTGGCCTGCTGGATGACGCCCATCGACTTCACGATGGCCGCGCTCTCCGTTGCCAGCACCGAGGTCGACTCCAGCACGTTCTGCACGAGCCCCATGATGTTTTCCATGGCCCGGCTGATGGCGCGGCTGCCTGTCTCCTGCTCGGCCATGGCGCGCTTGAGGTGCTTGGTGTAGTCGCGCACCATCGAGGTCTGCTCGCCGACCTTGCGCGCCGTCTGCGACTGCTGCTGCGTCGCTCGGGCGGTCTGCTGCACCATCTTCGTCACTTCTTCGATGGCCGCCGTCGCCGCGGCGCTGCCGCGCGACTGCTCGTCGGTGGCGCGGGCGATCTCGGCGATCGAGCTCGTCGAGCGCGCGGTGATGTCGAGGATCTTGTCGAGCGTCTGCTCCGCACGCGCCGTGAGGCCGACGCCGTCGACGACGCGGTCGCTGCTGATTGTCATCTGCTCGGCGGCGCGCTCGACGGCGCGCTGCACGTTCTGGATCAGCGTGCGGATCTCGTCGGTCGATACCGAGGTGCGCTCGGAGAGGTCCCGGATCTCGTCGGCCACCACCGCGAACCCCTTGCCGCGCTCGCCGGCCTGCGCGGCGATGATGGCGGCGTTCAGCGCCAGGAGGTTGGTCTGCCCGGCGATCTCGTCGATCACGCGAACGATCTCACCGATCTCCTCCGACCGGTTGGCCAGCTCGCCGAGCGCGACTTTCGCCTCATCGACGGCCACCTGGATCTTGCGCATCCCTTCGACCGTGCCGCTGACCGCCACACGTCCTTCGTTCGCCGCATCCTTCACGTACTTGGCGAGCTCCGCCGACTGTTTGGCCGATTTGCCGATCTCCTCGCTGGTGGCATTCATCTCCACCATCGAGCTGGCGGTCTGCAATGCGAACGAGGAGAAGCTCTCCGTGTTCGTGGCCACCTGGCTGATCGATGCGCTCATCTCCTCGAACGCCGATGCCGTCTGCTCCACGAACTCGGCCAGCGTGTCGGCGATCCGGCTCACCTCTTCGATCGACGCCGACATCTCCAGGATCGAGGTCGAGGTCTCTTCCGCGTTTGCGGAGAGATCCTCCATCGAGGTGCGGACGCTGTTGATCGACTGATCGATCTGGCTGACCGATGCCGAGGTCGAGCCGGTGGAGATGAGCTGCTCGCCCGCGCTGCGCGCCAGCACCCGCGAACGGCCACTGATCTGTCCGCTGGCCGTGGCCACGTCCGTTGCCAGTTGGGCGAAGCGGCGGATGGTCCGCTCGAGATTTGAAACTAACGCCCGCATCGCCGCCGACATGCGCGCCGATTGCGTCGTTATCTGGATCTCCCGCGCCGAGATCGAGAGATCGCCCGCCGTGATGCGGTTCAGCATCTGGATCGAGGAGTCGCGGCGGCCGAAAACGGTGCTGAGCCACCATTGGAACAGGCCGACGGTGATGCCGCAGGCGACGGCCGCGGCAAGCAGCGACGGCCACCAGAGACGGAATGTCATCCCCGGCACGAGCAGGAGGAACAACGCGAACATCACGAAACAGGCAGCCACCAGCACCCACATCTGCTGGGCGCGCCCGAAGTGTCTTGTGCTCATAGAGTTCCCGCTTGCCGAGGTATGGCGATGCTACCATGCCGTCCAAGTGAACGACTACTTCACCGCGCGGCGTGCGCTGATCGATGAAACGCTCAAAAACATCGCCGCCCGCGCCGCGGCACCCAAGCCGCTGGCCGAACCGCTGAAACACGCGCTCACCTCCTCCGGCAAGCGCGTCCGCGGTGTTCTGCTCATGGCGGTAGGGGAGTCAACCGGCTGCAAAGCCGAGAAGCTGGCCGATGCCGCCGCGGCCATGGAGATGATCCATGCCTCGTCGTTAATTCTGGATGATCTGCCGTCGATGGACGACGCCCTCCTCCGCCGCGGACAGGCGACGCTGCACCGCGCCTTCGGCGAGGATCTGGCCATCCTCTCCGCCGTTGCGCTGCTGAATCATTCCTACGGCCTGGTGGCGAAAAACTACGCCGCGCTGACGCCGCGGCAGTGGCCGATGCTGCAGGTGATCAAGCGCGTCGTCGACGCCGTCGGCTGGGACGGTACCATCGCCGGCGAGGCCGTCGACCTGCACAGCGAAGGCTCGCATCTCGATTTCGACACCCTCGAGTTCATCCACTCCCGCAAGACCGGCGCCCTCTTTGTCGCCGCCGCCGCGGTCGGCGGCATGCTCGCCAACATCTCCCCCGCCGCCCTCGGCCGCATCGAAGTCTTCGCCAAGAACCTCGGCCTGGCCTTCCAGATCACCGACGACATCCTCGACGTGGTCGGCAACCCCGAACAACTCGGCAAGGATGTCGGCAAAGACGTTGACCGCCTGACCTTCGTCAAACTGGCTGGCGTGGAGGGGGCAAAAAAACTCAGCGACGAGCTGGTAGAGACCTCGCTGTCCTCCATCTCCAACCTCGGCCCCTCCGCCGCCCCGTTGCGCGAGCTCGCCACCCTGGTCCGCGACCGCACCCGCTAAGCCGGCACGGCCGGCGGCGTTGGTTGCCCAAGGCTCGGCCACCATCTCTGCCCTGGCCCCCCTGGGACCGCGGGCGTCCCGCCCGCGCTTCCGCCGGAACGGCGGCCACCCCCATGTATCGCTGGGACTACCCCATGTGTCGCTGGGACTACCCCATGTGTCGCTGGGACACCCCAATGTGTCGCTGGAACTACCCCATGTGTCGCTGGGCCTACCCCATGTGTCGCTGGACCTACCCCATGTGTCGCTGGACCTACCCCATGAGTCCCAGGACCTACCCCATGTGTCGCTGGACCTACCCCATGTGTCCCAGGACCTACCCCATGAGGCTTTTAGCCTCTTCCGGTGGTCTCCAGCAGGGAGACGAGCCTGCCCCGAGCGGATCGAAGCGGCAAAACCGCGCCTCGGAATGAACCGACGGATGCCGGCATTTACACCCCCGCTTCCGCGTGGTATTTTCCGCGCTCTTTTCCCCGCCCTCCTCGGGCCCAGGTAGCTCAGTTGGTAGAGCAGCGGACTGAAAATCCGCGTGTCGGCGGTTCAATTCCGTCCCTGGGCACCAATCACAAATCCTCCTGTTCGTTCCCTACTTTCCCTTCCGGGCCATGGTGACCACCTCGTGGATCGAAGTGACCACGACGCCGGGCTGATAGAGATGAATCTCGTGTCCGCTGTCGGGGACAATGATCAACTTCCCGACTTTAGAGAGGGCCGTCAGATCGTTCAGGTCCTTCTGCCTCTTCTCCATATCGCTCTGAAGGCGTCCGAGGACGATCAGGGGGAGAGTGCCGAGGGGATGCGGTTCTGCGAGGCGTTGCCGGTGCAGGGCGGTGAACTCCTCCCGCCATGATTCGGTCGTGATCAGATCCTGGCGCATATCCATCGATGCGAAGAACTTCCGCGCGGCCCACAGGCGAAGGGGGCGGAGCGCGGGTGGGAGGCGGTCGAAAGGCTCCTCCACCTCCTGCGGAAGGTCGTAGTGTCGTGGTTTCTCGATGAGCGGTTTGAATGCCGTGGCCATGTCGGCCGCCGTCATTTCGTAGATCGGCGTGTCCTTTCCGCCCACCATGTACATCAGTCCTCCGTCGCTGGTCGGATCGTCGAGGACGAGACCCACTACCTCTGCTGGAAAGCGGCGCTGGAACGACCGCACGTAGATTCCGCCAATGGACGCGCCCACGAGAACATAGGGTGGCCTGATTCCCGCCTTCAGCAGGAGGAGGTGGAGATCATCGGTCGTTTGTTCCACCGTTCCCTTCACCGGGCCGTCCTCGCTCCAGGCCATTCCGGCGCGGTCATAGGTGCACACGCGCGTGAACTTGGCGACCTCGGGCTGGACGAGGGCCATGTCGATCGAAAAGCTCCCGTTTCCGTTCTCGACGATGACCGCCGGGGAGCCGCTGCCTTGGCAGTTCAGGTGCAGCTTTCGCGACCCGATATCGACAAGCCGGCCCAGTGGCGCCGGCACGGCGTCACTCTGCGCCTGTGCGAGAAGCGAGGGAGTGATGGATAGGGTGATTGAGAGCGAGAGCCATGCAAGACGATGAAGGAGTGTGCGAGATCTCACCGTTTCTCCTCGATTCGAGTGGAAGAGCGTTGGCTTGTTGCGTGGACGGAGAAGCACTGCAATGAGGGTTGATTGCTCGGTACGTGCAGTGGGTAAGAGGGTTTCAGGCAGTTTGTAGCGGCTGAGTGGGCTGCGAGCGGCCGACGTGTCCCCAGGAGTGTCGTGTTCTTGAATTCACCGTTATTGGTGAGTTTGGCGTCCTTCCCAACGTCGACGATGACGTCCCTGACCTCATCGAATGGGTCGGCAACCTCATTGAATGGGTCCGACGACGTCATCGAGTGCTTCGTCAACCTCACCGAATTGGTCGACAACCGCATCGAATGCCTCGTCAACCTCACCGAATGCTTCGACGACCTCATCGAATGCTTCGCCAACCTCATTGAATTGGTCCGACGACGTCATCGAATGCTTCGACAACCTCATCGAATGGGTCGATGACCTCATTGAATAGGTCGTTAACCTCATCGAATAGGTCCGACAACGTCATCGAATGGGATGTGGAGGACTTAACGGCGTTGCCGCTAGCTTTCGGTTAACCCGCGTTTCTTCAAAAGCTTACGTTGTATTCTTGACGAAGCGTTCCGAAGTAGCGCAGACGGGAAGCAGGCACGCGAAGACGCGAAGACGCGAAAAAGAAGGCGACACACCCTTCGCGCCTTCGCGTGAGCTCAAGGAACTTCGTTACACACGGGCTGACTTCGGACCCCGGCGCGACATCAGCATGTCGCTCGTCACTCTCTCCGCCTCCCGGACTCCCGACCAGAACGCGCCAATGACCTGGAGATTGAACTCCGGGCAGGTCGAGTCTCCGGCGAAGCGAAGACGGCCGACGGGTTTTCCCAGGGTCAGATAGTCCTCGGCGCTGGCACCGGGGGGAAGGTGCGTGATCGTCCCTTCCGAGAATTCGTTGGTCCCCCACGTCGACCGCTGCATGGCGATCGGATCGGGCGTGCGCCGGCCGTACTCCTTGCGCAGCACCGCCATCGCTTCCGCCACCACCGCGTCGTCCGACATTTTCTCCAGCTTGGCGGCGTACCTGGTTCGATTGAACGCCAGCAGCACCGGCTCGTTGTCGTGGTATTTCTCGAAGTTGAGCCACAGGCTCCACTTCCCTTCCGGGTCGGCGCGGCCGACGACGGCGCGTTTCGACTTCCAGAATTTGCGGGGGAAATGAAACCAGAATTTGTCGGAGAGCCCGGTGCGGACGCGATCGATGGCCTCCTGCTTCCACGGCGGAAGGGGCGGCGTGAACTTGATGTGGCCTTTGGCCAGCACTCCATGCGGTACCGTGACCACGGCGTAGGGCGCCCGGAACTCGCCATAGCTCCGAGTCTTGACGAAAACGCCCTGTTCGTCGCGGTCGATCTCGCACACGACGGTCTCCGTCCGGATGTCGAGACCTTTCTTCAACATCTCGACAAAGCGGATGTAGCCATCGGGAACGATCCAGAGGCCGAGGAACAGTTCCGTGTAGTTGTCGTCCCAGTTGTAGAGCGAAAGGTCTTTCTGGTCGGCGGCATATGCCTGGGTGATGGATGTGTCGATAAAGAACTCAATGCCCCGCCGCGTCTTCGGATCGAGATTCATCGTGTCGAGAACGCCGGGAAGCACGGGTGACAGCCCGATGTCGCGCTTTCCCTGGTCCCGCCGGCTCTCGGCCTCGAGTTTCACCCCCGCGTAGGCCGTGCCATAGAGGCCCCATAGGTCATCGACCTCATCGTTCGAATAATCATGAATGGCGATCTTCGACAAGTCCGAGGGGGAGAGCTCGATTTTTTTCTTCCGCGCGATCTCGATGAGCGGATTGATAGTGGGATGGGAAACCCACCCCGCACCCATGTCGCAGGGGATCTTTTTCCACTTGCGGCTGGTCTGGATGCGGCCGCCGATCCGATCCTGCGCCTCGAGCACAATCGACCGGATGCCCACCTGACGCAGCGCCCAAGCCGTGGTGACCCCGGCCATCCCCGCGCCAACGATGAGAACATCGGTATCCTGCGGAAGAGACATACGGTCCCCCTCTCTCGACGAGCATCATACGATGTGCGGATGGAAACGATGCGCAAGCCTGAACGTCCCCGTGGACTGCTGCGCTCCATCGGCGCCGTATTCGCCGGTCTGCTGTTCATTTTCATCGTCACGACGATCGTCGACGTCGTGCTGCACGCCACCGGTGTCTTTCCGCCCTGGGGCAAGCCGATGTCGGATGCGCTCTTCGGTCTTGCGACGGCGTATCGCATCGTCATCAGCATCGCCGGCTGCTACCTCGCGGCGCGGCTTGCTCCCGATCGCGCCATGGGCCATGCGCTCGCGCTGGGAGCGATCGGCGTGGTCATCAGCGCCATCGGCGCCGCGGTCACCTGGAACAAGGGGCCGGAGTTCGGACCGCATTGGTATCCGCTGCTGCTGGTCGTGATCTCGATTCCGTGTGGGTGGGTTGGGGGGAAGCTGTTCGAGAGGCAAGCTGGGGCGTAGAAACACAAACGCCGCATAAATGAGGTGAGGGCCGGGCTCCGGCAGTGAAGTCACCGACTCCCAGAGTCCATTGATGGCCTCGCAGAGCCCATGAATGGCCTCGCGGAGCCCATGAATGGCCTCGTGGAGCCCATGAATGGCCTTGCGGAGCCCATGAATGGCCTCGTGGAGCCCATGAATGGCCTCTTGGAGCCCATGAATGGCCTCTTGGAGCCCATGAATGGCCTCGTGGAGCCCATGAATGGCCTCGTGGAACCCATGAATGGCCTCGTGGAGCCCATGAATGGCCTCGTGGAACCCATGAATGGCCTCAGGGGGTCGGTGAACCCCCTCCGGTGTCAACCGCCATCCAACTTTCCCGCCGGTCGGCCAGCTAAAAATCCCCCCCCTGGGCGATCAGCGCATCCCATCTTTGCTCGGGTGCGAATTTTTTTTGCCAAACCTCGCTCCGGCTGGGTGAAAAGGTGTCATTTCCGGCGTGCAGCCACCCTCCGTAGAGAGCGAAATGCCCGATCAGTGACTTATAAGTCCCACTTTTTTTCCGGGTAGGAATCCTCCCTCCTCGCGACTCTCCTCCTGCGTGATGGACGCAACCAGCTTCAGGCGCCAATCGCCGCGGAACGGCTTCGAGCCCGTGCGGTTCCTTTGCGGAGCGCGTTTCCGCCGCTGCGTTGCTCCCCCTCACACCCGAACGGCCCGCGTACGAGTGCCGCATGCCTGGAGGCTCCTGATCAGGGCCGTCCGGGTAACCCGGCCGTGCGCCCGCGCGTGTGGCGCGAGCTCGCGGCCTTCAACAGGAGGACGCAGATGTCCATGATGAAAGCCACGGGGAATGTGCCGCAGGCACCGGCCGATCCGGTGCCGGTACAGACCCCAACCATCACCCATTACCAGCAGATCGCTGCGAACCTGGCCAAGGCCATCGACGACATGCTGGCGCTCATCCCCAGTTTCGTGGAGGCCCACCCCGACACCACGATATTCGTCAGCAGGCACCAGAACGTGCCGCTGCAGTTCATCGCCACGGCCGTGGCCGCGGTCGAGGCGAACCACGAGCTGCACGGGGGTACCTTCGATGCCACCGAGGCCCGTGATGCGCTGCAGTTCATCGACGCCTTCCGCCCGATGGCGGACCGGCTGCACGCGGCGGCAAAGAACCTCACCTTCAGCATCAACTCCCGGAAGGCAAACGCCGGCACTGGAGCGCTGGAGGTCTATGCCATTGCAAAGCGTGTCGCGCTCAATCCCCTTAGCACGACCGTGGCATCGCATGTAGGCAACCTGAAGCGCGACCTGGGAAGACACGGCGGCGTAAAAAAGAAGCAACAGACGCCGGCCCCTGGCACTCCCACTCTGGGGACGACCGTTCCGGTACCGAGTCCGGTCTCCGCTCCGGACACGCCCGCTCCGCTCCCCGTTTTCACCATTCCCATGGAGTCAGTCATCTGAGGGCGCACCGCAGAACAACAGGGAACAGCAGGCATGACCGCGTGGCCCGCGGTCATGCCCTGAACACGTACCCCAATCCTCTGTGAGAAAGGAGATTCATGTCAGAAAAGAACGTACAACATCCGGCATGCTCTGTCATCCCGCTGCACATGCAGCGGCACCTGGCCGAGCATGGGGACGACGGACGGACTCCGGTGGTGGCGCTGGCGGCCGTCCTGCTGGTCCCGGAGACCTAACGCGCCGCGATCAGCGTCTTCGGGAGACGCTGGACGGCGTGACCGCAACCTTCAAGGCGGGCAAGGACCTCGCCGTCGGCGACGGCGGATAGACGTCGATAGTCGAGATGCCCAAGCTCCCGGTCGGCTGATGCAGTAGAGCCGGGGCCCGCTGGTGCGGGCCCCGGCACTTGGCGCTTCACACGAAAAGAGATCTGAATACTGTTGCGCAACGATCGGCGGACGGACCTGGCCGACCAGATCCGTCCACGATTCTTACTTCGGATGTGCGTAGGGCCAGAGCTTCGTTTCGTCGAGTGTCGTGAATGCTAATAACGCAGCGACCGTTGCCAGTCTCAGATTCTCGCGTCGCAAGTGCTTGGTTTGTATATGGGTTACGAGCGGCCGAAAAACGAAGGTGTGGCCCCAATGAGTGGCCCCTGGGCACCACCTGAAACTACCGCGGAGCAGCCGAGTGGGAATTTGGGGCGAATGTCCGTCCTCCTTAAGAGGAGGCAGATATGCCGGAAACCAGTGGGAGTCACCAATTCGGTCGCCGTCGATTGTCATCGGAAGCGCTGTCGCTCGCGGCTAATAACACGAGTTTCTCCTCGCGCAAGTTCCAACCACTGCCCACGCCGACGGGTAAGAAGCCCTATCGATTGGATCTCGCCGAGATCCTGCCAGCGGGACAGATCGCCGCGATCGAGCAGGCCAAAACGCTGGTCTTTCATATCGATGGCGACATCGGCGGGATCAAGGACCCGGTTCCGCAACAGCTCGTGGCAAATGGAATGGAGCGGGATTTTCGGAGCGATCTTGCGCATCCTGAAGCAGATCCGGCGTTTTTCTATCTGCTTGGAGATTGTGTTTACTTCAACGGCCAGGCATCCGAGTACTTCGGTGAGTTCTATCAGCCCTACGAGCACTACCTCGCACCGATCTTCGCAGTTCCGGGGAACCACGACGGTGATGCAGTGGCTCCCGAAACATCGTTGCAGGCGTTCGTGCGCAATTTCTGTCAGAAGCAGCCGGGTGTCGTCACACCTGACGCTGGCGAGAGTACGCGCACCGCAATGACGCAGCCCAACGTTTTCTGGACGCTGCTCACGCCGCTGGCGACGATCATCGGCCTCTACACGAATGTGCCCGAGGGCGGCGCCGTGCATCCGGATCAGTTGAACTGGCTGATCGGCGAGCTCCAGGCGGCGGACCAGAATAAGCCCGTGTTTGTCACGATGCACCACCCGATTCTTTCCGGCGACGATCACCATGCGAGCAGCCAGGCGATGGAGGATGCCATGGCGCAGGCGGAGAGCCAATCGGGGCGGATTCCGGACATCATCTTCGGGGGTCATGTGCACAACTATCAACGCTTCACGCGTGTGCACGGCGGCCGCGACGTGCCCTATATCGTCGCTGGCGCAGGCGGCTATCACAACCTGCATAACGTGGTGAAGGTAAACGGACAAAAGATCGTTCCGCCGGTCCAACTGGCGGGGATGACCGGCGCGCCTACGCTCGAATCGTACGTCGATTCGCGTCACGGATTCCTGCGGGTCGAAGTAACCGCCGATAGTGTGCAGGGGAAGTACTACACCGTTGCGCGTCCGCAGGAATCGTGGAGTGAACCTCCGACGCTGGCCGATGTGTGGGAGCTCGACTGGCGCAATCATAAGATGCGCGCGAATGTATTGCCGCAAGGAACGATCACGATCGATAGCTCAATCGCGGCAATTCGCGAGCCACGGTTGCAGGAAGGAGCCGTCAGGCCACCGACCGGTGCTCCTCCCGCTCCGCACCAGCGGCGCAAGCCGCCCGGACGCCGCCGGTAGAGAGGGTGAAAGGGGTCAAAGCTTCGTTTCATTGAGTGTTCTGGATACAAATAACTCACTGATCACGCCGACTCTAGCGTCCAACCGTCGCAAGTACTTGGTTGTCAGTTGGTTGCGAGCCGCCGAAAAACGAATGTGCGGCCCCCAAGAGTTCCAAGCCAGCGCCGAGTTCATCTGGAACGCGCTGCTGCTCCACTACATGTGGGTCACGGATGAGCTGGGTGACAGCGCCTTGAAACTCTCTCTCAACTAGGGCACCCTCGAACACTCGTTGGCGGTGGCCCTCAACTTCTCATTCGGGCCCGTGTTCCATTCCCTTAATCGTGTCGTCGAAAAATCGCACCAAATTCCTCGTGAGATGGTGTGGATAACAGAGCGCGAAGTACGGGACAAATGCCGGGATTTCGCGAAGCAGCCTAGGAACCGCGCTTAGATCGACAACCTGCGTATCT
>WNFG01004064.1_pt1 | contig 12302 bp, 9 predicted proteins | sample 5400431 | NCBI WGS metagenome assembly WNFG01 (sample SAMN13153346, study PRJNA577476) | soil metagenome | isolation source: 120 cm saprolite under Douglas fir tree site 2 hole 3 replicate 2 | place: USA:California | collected 2015-04-18
AAGATCATTGATTGGCTCTGCGTGCTGTCCCTTGCCCTGTCAGGCTCTATTACTCGTTGTCGTTGCCGGATTCGTGCTCTCCTCGGTGGCGCGGAAGCAGCAAGTGTTCCGCAACGAAGTCCGCGACTCGCTGGCCCAGATGCTGACCGGCCGTCTCATCGAATCGGAAGTGCTGGCCGGCGAGAACTCGGCTCAAGGTTGCCTCTTGGCCAGCAGCCGAGAATGAATGGAAGGAGCGCTGGACGCCCGGCAAAACCTCCGAGGTCACCGTCAAATCGATATCATCGGTGTTGAGGGCGAAGCTCAGCGCTGTTGCTCCGGCAGTGCTGAGCACCGCGTGCGCGCCCGGGTAGGAAGGATCTGGCGCGGTATTGGTCGACTGCGGAAGCCAATTCGGATCTGGCAGCGTTTGGGGATTGATGTCCGGATCGGCGGCGCGGATGGCGGTGACGGGCCGCCAGAAATTGTATGTGTATTTGGCGTCGTAGAAGGCAATGACCCCATCGGCAAGCGAAAGGTCGAGCAGAGCAAAGAGGCGGGCGGTTTGAGCCGTGCTCAGTTGGCGAGCCAAGCTGGCCGACTGCGCAATCTCATTCCAATAATTCTGAATGGGCCCATTCCAGAAGCGGCCAATTTCCGACTCGTCTGGAGTACGGATCGTGCTGTCCATGATCCCCACGGTCTTCACTTCATTGAAATCGTCGGCGTAGTGGTTGCTGGCGAGATCCGGAGGAGGAATGGGACGGAAGCGGTTCGCCCGATGGAGCGCGAAGGGGTTCACGAATTGCCAATGGGTGAATTGCGGCTGAGGGGGAAAATTGGGTGGCGTCGACTGGTAATCGCCGGGTTGGCTTCCGAATACGTACGGAATCGGTTGCGCATCGGACCCGTCCGCGCCGCGCAGAGCGAGGATGCGATCCCCGACCGTTTCTCCGATCGCGATGCCGTCGGTCCGTGCCTGGCCCTCCGGAATCGGCTGCAACGAGAGCTGTAGCTCGATGTCAAGCATTGCCTGGAACGTGGGATACAGCGATTCAAGGACCCGATGAGCTGCTGCCGCCGCTGCCGCCTCCTGCGAGGCGTCTCGCGACGCCCTGGAGAGCCGAACCCGGTACGGTCTGTGGGTCCGGTCGATCGCGTTGACCGCGTCGTAGATGGCCGCATGCATCATCGCGAAGCTGCGAGTGGAATGAACGGTCGCCGGCTGCGCTCCCGCGCTCCGAACGATCACCAGCAGCGCTCGGTTCCACTGGACGACAGGGTTCACCGCCGGGCCAGATGCACTGTCCTGAATATTTTGTCGCGTATCAGCAGATGCGGACGATGGATTTACGTGAAGCGTGAGGCTCGCGAACAGCAACGCGAGCGGAATCATGGTCTTCGTCATGGTGAGCTCCTTGGGAAACTGGATTTCGACTGGGCAAGAAACGAGGCGCAATCGTTCCTGGCTCAGTACACCGCGGCTCAAGGCTTGGATTGGGTCTCCGAGCCGGCGCGGCGGAAATCGCCGGTGTGCCTCGTTGCCGACAAGCGCCAGGGCCCTTCGAAAGCCGCCGCAGCCTTAACGGGCGCTTTCGACCTCTCCGAGCCGGCGCTGCAGAAATCGCCGCTCTGCCTCGTTGCCGACGAGCGCCAGGGCCCGTCGATAAGCCGCGGCCGCCTCGGCGAGACGTCCGAGGCGCCGAAACAGGTCGGCGCGCACCGCGTGGAGAAGGTGGTATCCCTCGAGCGCTGCCGCGTCGTCGGAAGCCTCGACCAGGGCCAGGCCGCGTTCCGGCCCGTCGGCCATCGCCACCGCCACCGCGCGATTCAGCGTCACCACCGGCGAAGGATGAATGACTTGCAGCAGCGCGTAGAGCGCGGCGATCTGCTGCCAATCGGTGTCCTCGGCTCGCGCCGCCCGCGCGTGCAGCGCGGCAATCGCCGCCTGCAACGCATAGAACCCCACGCCACCCCGCAGCGCCTGCTCGACCAGCGGAAGCGCTTCGGCGATCTGCGCCTTGTCCCACCCTCCGCGGTCCTGCTCCTCGAGCAACACCAATTCCCCGTCCGGTCCGACCCGCCCTTCGCGTCGAGAATCGTGGAGCAGCATCAAGGCGAGCAATGCATTGAGCTCCGAGGGGACGGGCTGGCCAATCAGCGTTTTCAACAGGCGCCCGAGCCGAATGGCCTCGGCGCATAGCTCGCGGCGTACCAGCGCGTCGCCTTGGCTGGCCGCGTAGCCCTCGTTGAACACCAGGTAGATCACCGCCATCACCGCGTCGAGTCGCTCCGGCAATTGCGTCTCGTCCGGGACGAGGTAGGGGATCGCCGCCTGGCGGATCTTGCTCTTCGCGCGGACCAGCCGCTGCGCCATCGTCGGGACCGGCAGCAGGAACGCGCGGGCGATCTCCTCCGTGGTGAGCCCGCACAGCGTGCGCAGGGTGAGCGCGACCTGGGCCTCCATCGCCAGCGCCGGGTGGCAACAGGTAAAAATCAGGCGCAGCCGCTCGTCAGGCACTGCGTTTTCGTCAAACGGCTCGATGGACACGGCCGGCTCGGCCGGCTCGGTCAGCTGTTGCAGCTTCTCCTCGATCAGGGTCCGCCGGCGAAGGCGATCGATGGCCTTGTGCCGCGCGGTCTGGATCAACCAGGAGCGGGGACTCTGCGGCAGTCCAGTGCTCGCCCACTGCTCGAGGGCGACGGCGAAGGCCTCCTGCGCCGCCTCCTCCGCGAGCTCGAAATCGCCCAGCAGTCCGATCAGCGTCGCGAGGATTCGACCCCACTCGGCCCGGTACAGCTCATCCACCGCCCGCTGAACATCCATTGGCCGTCGCATTCGCCTTTCGGCCAACGAAACTGCACCTCGCCCTGCGAAAATGTAAAGCGAAGTCGGCAGCCTCACCGCGGCAAAGCGGTGTGGGCGATCTACTCCTTGTCGTCGTCCCCGTAGACCCCGATGCATCCGTTGACGCAGTCGGGATCCGAGGGCAGCGGCGTGAGGGGAACGAAGACATGGTCGTCGCGGCGACTTGCCGCCACGGAGTGGGCATTGGGAGCAGTCGGCATATTCAGAACCCAGCTGTTGTCCTCGGAGTCGATCACGCCCAGCACCGCTCCGCCCGGAAAGTTCCGCGCGGCAAGGTAGTATCTGCGGTCTCCCCGGTTGAACCAGACCTGGTCGCTGGCGCCCACCTCGGTAAAGACCTTCACGATTGCGCCAGTGCTCGCGTTCATGATGATCGTCTCGACGTTGGTTCCAGCGAGGCTGCATCCGATCAAGAGCTCGTGCCGGGCGCCAAGGTCGATGCCGTGCGGACTGCAGATGCGACCCTCGATCACCGGAATGGGGAACGTCTGGGTGAGCTGCATCGTCAGCGGATCGATCACCGCAATTTCGCCGGCGGGATTGGCTGCGGTCTCGGGCACCGCTTGAAGGAACTTCCCGGTGTGCCGGTCCCAGACCGGCTGTTCGAGACCGCCTGTTGCGAGCGGGAAGGCCAGCGTCCCGAGGATGGCGCGACTGCGGGTGTCGATGAAGCTGAGGTAGGGCGGCGTCTCCTCGTTGTTCGCCACGATGAAAATATGATCGCGCGGATCGTAAGCCATCTCATCGGCCCGTTTCTCGCCGCCGGTGTCGATGACGGCCACGGTCTGCAATGAGCGCAGATCGATCACCTTGATCGTGCTGTCGCCATCGCTCACCCACAGCTCTCGTTGGTCCTCGACCACCAGGACGCCGTTCGGTCCCGAGTACGGAGTGCCTCGAGGATCGACGCCGACAAAGCCATCGATTTTCCCCCGGTAGGTGTTGTTCCGGGCGTCGAAAATGTCGATGCGCGCGTTGGATCGGTCGGTCAGGTAATAGGCCGTTCCCCGATCGTTGACCCAACCGATGTCGAACGACACAAGAGGAGCGCCCGGGAAAGGTATCGTCGCGATCCGCCGGAATTCGGCGCGGACCGTGCTCGCAGTGAAGACAATGAATGCCAGCGGAATAACAACAATGGCCAAAAACAAACTTCGTCGCATTTGGAATCCCCCCATCACATCGACCGACGCAACATGCGCGGCCGGCTGAGGATACCAATGCACCTGATTCCTGTCGTGGTCCTTTCAGAGCCGCCCAGCGACAGAGCCACCCAGCCACGGGAGCCGCCCAGCGCGGTGGAGAATCGCAAACCAGGATTCGCGGAATTTCATGTTACGCCTTTGATTTGTTTTCAATACCCTGGGAGGGTACGACTCATCGCGTCGCGTCGCATCAGGCCGTCGCCGATGCAGCCCGCTTCTTCAAGCCTTCCGCTTCCAGAGCGGCCTGGACGCTCGGCCGCGAGAGCATTCGAACCCGGTACTCTTTCAGCCGGGGCCATTGACCCGGGTCGAATCCGGCGGGGCGCAGCCAGTTGACCATGGTCAATAGATACGCGTCGGCCACCGTGAACCTCTGCGAAAAGATGAACGGATTGTCGCCGAGCTGGCGCTCGATCCATCCGAAGCGCCCCCGTAGCCGCTCGACCTGCGCTGGCTTTTCCTCTTCGCAGCCGTCGTGGAAGAACGGCCAGAACGACTTGTGGACTTCGCTGGAGAGAAAGTTGAGCCACTCTTGCAGCTGGTATCGCTCCCACGCGCCAGGCGGTGGCGCCAGCCCCGCTGCGGGACTCTGGTCGGCGATGTACTGGAGCACGGCAGGGGCCTCGGTCAGGCGCTTCCCGTTGTCGAGCTCGAGCACCGGGACGTAGCCCTTTTCATTGATGTCCTCGATCCGCTTGCCGTTATCGAGGGTCTGCGTCTTCCGGTCCATGCGCACAAGGGTGAAGGGCAGTCCCGCTTCGCGCAGGCAGACGTGCGGGGCAAAAGAGCACGCTCCCGGGGCATAGTAGAGTTTCATCGACCCACCTCCAGTCGCCTCATCCGCAAAGCTCCTTTCGGAGCCAGACCATGTCACTTCAAGCCGAAGACGTCGAGCCGGGTGGCGGTGCCGGCATATACCTTTCCGTTGGCCACGGTCGGCAGCGTGAACTTCATGCCGTTGCCCATCGTGTCGCGTCCACCCGCCGCCTGGCTGCTGTTGTAGATCTCGGTCATCGGCGTGGCCAACGCATCGTGGGCATGCAGCACTGCCGGCAGGTCATCCCGGGTCGCCTGAAGGGTCCAGATGATCGCGTCGGAAATGCCTTGCGTGGTCAATAAACCCGAGATGCTGGGAATGGCGCCCTTGCGTTCGAACACCGTCGGAGGATCGGCGTCCGCCACCTTGGAGATCGAGGGCGGGTCGACCGTCACCGCGTACCGTTTCAGATGATCGCGAAAGCCTCGATATTCGCCCGGCGCATAAAATATAAATTGCTCGGCTCCGGTGTTCAGGTAGGCGGGAATGCCGTTGGTTTCCCCCAGGCTCGTCTCCGGGAGCGACGCCAGAACATCGTCGCAATCGGCGCCGCAACGGCGATATCCGCCCATGTCGTGGCGATCGATAAGGTAGATCCTGTTCTCTTTTCCGGCGGTCACGAGCACGTGGGGGCGATCTCCGGTCTGATCCGGAAGCAATAAGACTCCGCCCGAGGCGAGGTCGCGGTCGGTGCTGCTCAAGAACGCCTGGTTGAACGGGGTGAACGAGTCCGCCAGGCTCAGTCCGCCCTCTGGGGAGACGTTGAGCTTGACCACCGTGTCACCGTAGGACTGTTCCTCGGTAAATGTCCCGTTGCCGGTCGAAAAGTAGATGTCTCCATTGGCGTCGATCGCGGGCGCCCCTCCCCAGATGCCGCCCCATCGGCCGTTCGGCGCCGTGTTGAACACCGCCTCGGGGATTTGTTGCAACGTCGCGGCGTCGTACCCAACCACCCAGCCTTGATAAGGGGCGCGGTCGCTGTGAGAGGCCCAGGCGATGTAGATGACTCCTCGAGATAGGACCAGACCGGTTCTCAAATGCGAACGCAACGCATTGAAGCACACCTGGCCGTCGATACTGCCGTCACCGGTTCCGGACACGCAGACATCGGTCAGGTTCAGATAGGCCCGGTTGCCGCTGAGCCCGGTCGGGTAGACGGTGTCGCCAATGACAAGGGGGCTTCCGGGTTTTTCGGCGCCGGAAGCGACATCGAGGGCGTGCAGCTTCTGCACGTAGTGGTTGCATGTTCCGCTCAGACAGTCCCCAACCGACTCCCTCACCTCCTTGGTCTTCGCCACCACGTAAAGCGTCCCGGTCTCGACATCGATGACCGGCGTGGCCGTGATTCCCAGGTTCGGCCCGATATTGCTCGAGCCGGAGTCGATGGCGGGAAAGGGGATGATTCCATTGTCCGGATCGGTGAAGTCGCGACTCCAGATCTCGGTGCAAAGAGGGCCGTTCGCATCGAACGCATGGACCGTGTCGCTCTGGGTGACCACGAAAACCAGATCGCGCACGCCCGTATCGGGAAGGGCGACCTGAGAGAGGATCAGCGGTTGAGCGTAGATCTGGCCGGGCACCTCGCACGAAAAGAGCAAGCCGAACGAATTGACGTTCACGTTCGACAGCGTGAGAGCGCTCTCGTTCAGGTTGGCCCCCGTACGCAGGTTATCGTTGTGATAAGTCCAGACGTCGACCGAGGCACTCGCCGACGGGTGGCCGAAGCAGAAAAACCCCAGTGACAGGGCAACGGCTCCGATACGGCTCGGAGAAAATAATGTTCGCAAGGTCTGGTCCCCTCCGCACGTTCCCGACGAGGCGTCGGTGAATTTCCTGAAAGATCCGCCCCGTCGTGAGGCGTGGAGATTCATAGCAAGCTGCCTTCGAGGTTGTCTACCCGGCCCCCGAGCCGAGCCTAATAGTTCGTCGAGCAGTACCCGCCGGCGTCGTTCACCCAATTGCGCTGGATCAGGTAGTCCCGGGCGCCGAGCGTCATGTTGGCGATCGATCCGTTCGGCTCGGTGAATGTGGTCCCAAAGGTCCAGGCGCACTTGTCCGCATTTTCCTGGCCATTGTTGTCGTACCAGGCGCTGATTTGCGGATCGGTGACCGTTTCTTCGAACTCGTGGGCGATCAGGTTCGCCATCGCATCCGCGCCGAGATTGTCGTTCGGCGAGGTGACCCGGTTGGCGGCGCAGCCATTCAGGCATCGCTCGGGATTGCCGACGAAGCTGAACTTGATCGCGGTCGATTGATACGTAAACCACGAATGCCAGCCGCACCAGCTCCGGCAGAACCCGGAATCGGTAACGTCCGCCGAGGTCAAGACGAAGTAGACACCGTCGTAGTCCAGCGGGAGATCGGCGCGTGCGATCGCATCTCTGACCACGGTGGCGATCCGCGTCGTCGTCAAGCTGGTTCCCTGGGAGTAATTGTCAAAGGCGCCTGCGACGTAGTTCGCGAAATTGATCACCGGGTTGCCAAGCCGGTCCGTGTAGCTGGTGTTGATGTTGTAGTAAGCCGATGGAGCGAGGTTGGAGACGAAATCGGGAATGATCTCGAGTGCAGTATTGCCCGCCCAGTTTCCGTACCAGATCAAGTAGATGTTTGGAATGTTCGACCAGTCAGGATTGGTCCCCATGACCGGACCGCCGTGAAAGGAAATGCCATTGTCGTCGGCGGCGCCGGGAGGTTTCTCGGGCACGAAGCCCGGATCGAGCGGAGTGTAAACAACGGGTCCCACCACGACATCTTCCGCCCAAGCGTGGACTGAAAGCATCGCCAGGATCGCGGCGAGAAACGACTTCCTCATGGTGGTGGCCCCCTTGGTTGAATGACAGGATGAAACGCCGGGTACTGGCAAACTTCATCTCACAAAATCGTCCGCCGGTAAATCGCGGACAGCCCGCCGAGCGGGCCGGCTGGGCTTACGAAGCTTTCGCGCTTGCGACTCCCAGCCCCTACGGAGGAAATCCGATCCGCCGGATGAGGTCCGCAAACCTCGGATCTGAACGGAACGCGTCGTAAATGAACGAGCTTCGCAGGTCGGTCACGAGCCAATTCGAGTGCCGTCGATACGCTTTCTCGAGCCACTCGAACATCTGCTCCCGGTCGTCAAGGCCGGCGTAGATGGTGGCAATTTGCCCGGATCTATCTTTGGTTGCGTCCTTCTTCTTCAGCTGCTCGAGAATCGATTGAGCGTCACTGCGCCGGCCGGATACGGCGTAAATGTATCCGGTGCCGGAGAGGCAATCGTCAGAGCCTGGATCGATGACTCGCGCCTTTTCGATCTCGACCAATGCATCCTGATACCTCTTGACCCGTACGTGGCACTCCGCGATCGTGACGTGGGCGTTGCCCGAGCCTGGTTCGAGCTCCGCGGTCTCCTTGAGGCTGGCGATGCCGCGATCAATCTCTCCCATCGCGCAAAGGGTGGCGCCCAGGGCGACGTTGATCACCACGGAGCCCGGGTCGAGCTGCTGCGCCTTCTTCTCCTCCAGGAAGGCCTGCTCGCGACGCCTCGCGCTCTTGAGGTACATCGCATACCAGTGGTAAGCGGTCGCGTAGTTCGGATTGAGAGCGATGGCTTGCTGGTACTCTTTGTCCGCCACCGCCCAATCCCATTGGTTGAATTTGATGATTCCCAGCGATGCGTGGGCTTCGGCGAGGTCACCGTCAAGCGCAATGGCTTTGCGCGCAGCAGGCTCGGCTTTGGCCAGGCTCTCGCTCAGGGGAGCATAGCCGTAGATGCCCTGGATGATATGGGCATCCGCGAGACCCGAATGTGCGGCGGCGAAATTCGGGGCGGCCTCGATCGCCTGTTTGAAGTACTTCACCGCCTTGGCCACCGACGGCTCAGTCCTCTTGTTCCAGAAATAGCGGCCTCGCAGGTACAGTTGGTACGCCTCCGGGTCTTCGGAAAAACGCTTGGCGAGACGGCGCTGGACATCCGCGGTCAACCGCGGTCGCAGTTTGTCCGAAATGTCCCGGGTGATTTCTCGCTGCACATCCAATACATCGGCGAGCTGGCGATTGTAGCGATGTCCCCAGAGCTCCGCGCCGGTCCGGACGTTGACCAGATCTGCCTGCACCGACAAGGTGTCACCCAGTTGTTGGACCCGTCCAGTCAGGACCGCGTCGACCGCCAGCTCGCGTCCGAACTTCTGGACGTCCATTTCCTTGCCCCTGTATTGGAACGCGGTGGTCCGCGCGATGACCTGGAGCTCGGGTATTTCGGAGAGGCTGTTGATCAGATCTTCGGCGATTCCTTCGGAGAGGTAATCCATCTCCGCATTGGCGGAGACGTTCCTGAACGGGAGCACGACGAGAGATCGAATGCCTGGCTGTACTTTTAGGCGCGCATACAAAAGCCTCCGGCGCCCGCCACCACCAGAGCGCCGGCGACCCATACCCACCATCGCTTTTGAGATGCCACCGGAAATCCGGGGGAGATCTTCGAGACGCCGCGGACCTTGCCGCTGCCTGATCCGCCTGAGCTCGGAGAAACCGTCGAGACCCCAGCCCGATGAAGGCGGTCCAGAACTTCGGCTGCGCTCTGAAGCCGGTCATCTGGGCTCTTCTTCAAAAGCCGGGCGGCGAGCTCGGCGTACCAGGCGGGCACGCCGGGGACCGCGCTCAAGGAAGGGGGATCCTCGTTGAGGATCCTGACCGCGGTTGCCGCGTTGGAGTCGGTCTGGAAAGGATTCGCTCCGGCGACCATTTCATAGGCAACCACACCCAACGACCAGAGATCGCTGCGTTGGTCGACTGGGTCGCCCCGTAGCTGCTCCGGCGACATGTAGAGCAGCGTCCCGAGCGCCTCACCCGCTTTGGTAACGCTCTGCCCTGCGGAGCTGGAAATCAACTTGGCCAACCCGAAGTCGAGCAGCTTCACCGTCTCGTTCCGCGTCAGGAAGATGTTTCCCGATTTGATGTCGCGGTGGATGATGTCGGCGCTGTGCGCGGCATCGAGGCCGGTCGCGATCTGGCCGACGATCCGGGCGGCTTCCAGAACCTCCAGCGGTCCACCCTCGAGCCGCTCTTTCAGAGTCTCGCCCTCGTACAACGGCATGGCGATGAACTGCTCGCCGTCCTGCTCGCCGAATTCCAGAATGGTCGCAATGTTCGGGTGATCGAGCGCGCTCGCCGCCCGCGCTTCCCACAAGAAGCGGGCTCTCGCGTCGTCGCTGGTGGCGAAACCTCTCGAGAGCACCTTGACGGCCACCAACCGGCCCAACGTGATGTCCTTTGCCCGGTACACCACTCCTACCCCGCCCCGACCGACCGCTTCCTCGAGCTGGTAATGCGAGAGGGTCCTTCCGACGAACCGATCGATCACCCCAGATGAATCCTGATCCGCGGAAGGTGCGCGCGCGTCGGCCACGGGCGTATGGGTGCGGGTCGGGTTGGGGGGATGCGACATCGACCTGGATATAACCTCGTCACAATCGTTGTAGAAGCGAGGCGGCGCCCTAACACGTGGCGCCACTGTGGCGCCACTCGGTTTCAGCGGTGGCGCTCGCTCGTTTAGACGCTGACTCCCTCGGAAAAGCGACTGTTTGCGACCGGCACGCCCTCTGCAAAAGGGCCTGGGCACGGAGGCAACACATGAACGCAAACAACGAGAAGTTGGCAGTGAGGCAGGGTCGTGAGCTCTCGTTTTTCCTGGTTCCCGCAGGCATCATTGCGGCGTTCTCGCTGATGCTGGTCGGTGTCATTTCGTCGCTGAATGCGTCGAAGCCCCTGCCATCTTCGATCGAGATGGTTCTCGTCGGGCCGAAGGCACCGCAGCCGGCACCGCCCGCGGAGCCCAGTTCGGTCGCCGTTGCCAGCTCGAATCGCTGACTCCGGGCAAGGCCGCTTAAGTAAAACGACAGCGAAGGGCGCCGGGATCGAGCAGGTCCTGGCGCCCAAACTTTTGCGGGCGTTCGAGCCGGCGATCGACCAGCCGTGGGTGGGCGGGGTCGTTTGGACCGTGCGCGTAGAAGATCAAAATCAGGTCGGGAGGCCCCGGGTCATCTTCGAAATCGGCGGAGGTCTGGGACCAAACGGTCGAATTTTTCGCAGGCTCGCTTGGACAGCGCGGGCGGGAGGACTAGTCCAAACAATTGAAAGTACGGCCATTTCTTAGATCAATGAGCCGACGGCATCTGTTCGTATCCAAACATAATTATTATTCATGATCCAGTTTGCCTACAGAATCCGCCCTTTACATACAGCATCCCAGATCATCGCACCTGGCGACGACTCGGGAGGCCGACGCAGTACGCAAAGGAGCACGACGATGAAAACTGGACCCACAAAGATTGTTTCGATCGGAATAGCAGTTCTCGGTTTCACTCTCTCCGCCCCGGTTCTGGCGCATGACGACGGTTTCGGCGGCTTCACCAAAAACGGTATTCACAACGACTCACCGGTTCGCGCTCTCAACGGCATGCGCGACGGTATTCAGGCGCAAGCCCTGAACGGGATGACGGACGGCGCGAAGGTTCAGGCGCTGAACGGGATGACGGACGGCGCGAAGGTTCAGGCGCTCAACGGCATGACGGACGGCTCCAAGGTCCAGGCGCTGAACGGCATGAAGGACGGCTCCAAGGTCCAGGCTCTGAACGGTATGACGGACGGCTCCAAGGTTCAGGCGCTGAACGGCATGACGGACGGCTCCAAGGTCCAGGCGCTCAACGGCATGACGGACGGCTCGAAGGTTCAGGCGCTGAACGGCATGACGGACGGCTCGAAGGTCCAGGCGCTGAACGGCATGACGGACGGCTCCAAGGTTCAGGCGCTCAACGGCATGACGGACGGCTCCAAGGTTCAGGCGCTGAACGGCATGCGAGACGGTGCCAAGGCCAAATCGCTGAATGGAATCCGAAACAGCAAGGCCAAGAAGCTGAACTGAGCGGAAGATTGCGCCCGGGTCCAGGCGCCCAATTGCATGCGAGACAGCGCAAGGGTCCAAGCGCTCAATGGCATGCGAGACGGCGCCTGGGTCCAGGCGTTCAATGGCATCCAAGATGGCTCTCATACGCAGGCGCTGAACGGGCTCAAGGACCAGGCCCGCCATGGGTCATCGAACGATCCGCTGGCGAGTTGGATCACCTCTGATCCCGCCCTTCAATCGGAACGACTGGAGCTCGCGCATTACGTGGTTCAGTGCGCGATGCCTCCCGGCGACGATCGCACTGTCACGGTGGACGGCAAGACGCATACGTTTCGCGGTGTTTTCGGTCTTCTTCCCGCTTGGGCCAGCGGCGAGCCAATGATGAGTGCGGAGAATCAGGTGCTCGCAGCATGCTTGGGCGCGCACGTGAATCCGCTCGGTATCCATGTGCCGATCTCGATTCGCGGTCCTGGTGTTCGAGTCGACCCCGGTGAGCCGGAGCTCTTCCCTGTTCGTGAGGGAGCATTCTTTGCTCTTCCAAATGGCGACGGT
>WNFG01011983.1_pt1 | contig 12302 bp, 11 predicted proteins | sample 5400431 | NCBI WGS metagenome assembly WNFG01 (sample SAMN13153346, study PRJNA577476) | soil metagenome | isolation source: 120 cm saprolite under Douglas fir tree site 2 hole 3 replicate 2 | place: USA:California | collected 2015-04-18
CTGCATCCATCCAGACCTCTGCACTCGCGAGGCCCCGGGCTCCGCGGGAAGGAGGTTCAAGACATGAGCTCCGGGGCAAAAGCGCGGAGGTGCTCCGGCGATTGCCATGTCCACCGCCAGCTGCATGTCATCGACGCGATTTCCGCTCGCGAGCGGCGCCTTGCGAAAGAGTAGCCAAGGAAACGCCATTCCGGACCCAGTCAGCAGACAAGGCAGATTCAGACGCTCTAGTCCGAGGGGTCGAACGAGGTTCTTTAATAGAACCATCCCCTCTCGGAGCTGTGTTTCCTCGTGACTGCCGGCGGGTGCGGTCATCAGATAAGCGGCTTGTACAGGGCCGCCGCTGGACACCGCCGCCCGGGCTAGGTGCGAAATTGCACCCTCCTCGGGAATGCAATCCGCGTCAATGACGACCACCACCTCTGGCGGATCCGCCTCGAGGTACCGAGCGCCGAAATCCAGGGCATAGCCCTTGCCTATCCGGACGGGATCCTGCCGCTCCACCACCGTTGCGCCATAGCTGCGGGCGACCTCCGAAGTGGAATCGCTGCAATTGTCCGCAACCACCACCAGCCGATCCGAGGACTCCAGCTGTGGCAGAATCGCGCGCAGCGCGTGCCCAAGAACCTTTTCCTCATCGTGCGCTGGAACGAGCACCGCGATGCTGGGGCGCCGCTTCGGCAACTCTTTATCTCGCTCCCTTCCCTTTCTCAGGGCGCTCAAAACCTCGACCAGGAGGAAGGTCACGGGCACCAACAGCACGCCCAGGACCGAGCACAGGATGAGGTTAATGGCGTTCAATGCGGGCAAGCTACCACCATTGACCCTGGCCGATCATCGTTTCTGCCCCTCATCTCCCGAACTACCATCCCCTGATGGATCGTTCTGTCACAATTCCGAGGCCGAACCGCACCCCGAGAGCGATATCCTTGTTCGTACGTCCTGTGCGCGCCGCTGCATGAGTAGACACGGCGTCGCGCCGCATCACTCAAGCTTACGACTCCTTCAGCCGAGCTTAAGCATATTGTGCGCCCGGAGGAGCCTGGAATTTTCAAACTGCGGACGCAGTGGGTTGCTACAGCGATTTCCAAATCGAGTTGGAACAGGCATGGCACCAGTTGTACAAAAACCAGAATTATGGGTTTATCAATAAAAACGTCATCAGGCGTCGCGCGCGGACCGCTTTAGATCCGGTACTTTCCAAAAAATTGGAAGCAATTTTGAACGGACGCCGTCCAGGAGGGAGGGCGTATGTTTGCCCCTCCGCTAGAAAGCGCGTAACCGGCGGGAATATCTTTTCCGTTTTCTCCGGGCAAACGAAGAAAAGCCATTGCACCGAAGAGTGAAGAGGGGCGCGGGCGGCAACGTAATTAGCGGCATCAGCGTAACCGTCGTCGAAGCAGAGAAACAGCTGCGCGGCCGCCACGGGCATTGAGCTGGTTAGAAACGCCAGCAAATCGTCGAGTAGTTCTGGAGCCACGGTTAGCTCGGGCTGCGGATCGGTGGTTCGTTTTTGCGCGCTGACCCGGTGGAAGCACAGAGCAATGCAGAGATCTCGAATCGACCAGGCCAGCCAGCGGCGCAACTTGTTCGCGCATTCGGTGCAAGGACCTGGGGCGCTCACTCGCCGAGTAGCTCGGATTTTGCTTTTCAGAACTTCTTTGAGTTCTCGTCGCCGGGGTAAGCGGTAGTGTGTTGCTACGCGGCTCAAAATGTGAGCCGGTGGCAACGGAGGGCGACGGGAGCTGAAATGGCCGGCACACCGTATGATGCGCAGTTCTTTCGGAAGATCCAGGAGGGCTCCGTCAGCTCGGCTCGGGAGATCGTGCCGCTGGTACTCGAGTTGCTGCGCCCGACCTCGGTGATCGACATCGGGTGTGGCTTCGGAGCGTGGCTGTCGGTATTTGAGGAGCACGGCGTCACCGAATTTCTCGGGGTCGATGGAGACTACGTGAATCGGGAGGCGCTCCTTATTCCAAAGGCGCAGTTCATGGCCCACGATCTGGCTGTCCCATTGAACCTCGGGCGATCGTTCGATCTGGCGGTTTGTATGGAAGTCGCGGAACATCTTGCCGAGAGTGCCGCTCAGATTTTTATCGATTCGATCACTCGCCACGCACCGGCAGCGCTTTTTTCTGCCGCGATTCCCTTTCAAGGCGGCGAGCATCACCTCAACGAGCAATGGCCGGACTATTGGGCCAGGCGGTTTGGGTTGCGCGGTTATCTGCCGGTGGACTGCATTCGCAGGCGCTTTTGGGCGAATGATCGGGTCGAGTGGTGGTATGCGCAAAACGCATTCTTCTTCGCGCAGAAGCCTTACATCGATGCTCACCCGGCGCTGCGCGCCGAGTTGGATCGGTCCGGTTCGCAAGCTCTATCGATCGTGCACCCCACCCTCTACCTTGCACGGGCGGAGGAGGCTAAGCGGTTAGAGCAAGCGGAAGAGCTCCACCGGATCGCAACTGCGCGCTCCTTCACGAGAAGGTTGCTGGGCCGAATCTATCCCCGTTCAAAGTAGGCCGCGCTGGCGGGCGCAGTCGGAGTTTTCAGTAGACTGGGGATAAAGGGAAACGCTATTTCTCGAGGATGCTGCGGAGAGGCTGGATTGAGCTGGCGCGCGTTGCTAATGACGGTGGTCAACAACACCCTTCGACCTGTGGGTTTGCATGTCCAAGCTTTGGTGAGTGACGAAGGCCGCCGCATTCAGCAGTCCAAATAGTGCACGCCCAGGATCATAGTGCACGCCCAGGATCATTCGAAAGTATCTCGATTTCTGCAGTCCGAAGATCCTTCAGCTTGCTGCGGGGCCCGACTATCAAACCGAATGCTATCGCAACTGGTTGAACTCCGATATTGCGAATCCAGCCAGCTGCGAAGGCGGCCTCTACAGCATATACATGGACTAAGACCAGGCCTTTCCGATTCCCGACAACAGCTTCGATTACATCTTTTCCCAGCAAGGCATTGAGCATTTTACATACAACCGCGCGGCCAAGATTCTGCGCGAATGTCTTCGGGTTTTGAAGCCGGGAGGCAAGGTTCGAGTCGAGGCGCCGAACCTTAACTATTTCATCGATCAGTATCGAGCCAACCACAAGGCCGTTCCGGAAGCAATCCACCAGTTTGCGAAGGAGCTCGATGCGCCGCCTACTCACCTTACCTCGCTGAATTCGATCTTCCTCCAGTTCGGGCACCAGTACGTCTGCGACACCCCAACCCTTAGCGAACTCTGTCGGGAGTGTGGTTTCGTTCACGTTCACGAAGTCGACATGCGCGAGAGCTGGGAAAAACAGTCGTGTTCGTCTGCGACACCTACCTGCCCCAGGAGATCGTTGACCAGATCCTGCGCGCCCAGGGCTATGCCGAGTACGCGCCCTTATTCGTCTCGTCAGCGTTCGAGGCGACGAAGTCGAGCGGGCTGTATTCTCGGATGCTCCACGAGCTGAGCGTGCTAGCAGCGCGGATCCTGCACATTGGCGATCAGTTCGACGCCGATGCGCGGGAAGCGCGAAGCGTTGGACTTGCCGCCTTCCACTGCCAGCGCGCGACCTCACGCGCACGCGATTGGTCGGTCGCGTCCAGCGCGGCCGCGCCGATTCATCGTGGCGTGGTACACCACCGCTCGCCGGCTGATGGCCGGGAGGACTTCTTCGAGCAGCTGGGCTACGCGTGCGCCGAAATCCTGTACCTAGGCTTTCAGTGCTGGCTCAAAGACGAGCTGGCGCGTGCCGACGTTGAGCGCGTCTTCTTCCTTGCTCGCCTCGTTTAGGGGATGGTGAAATACCGGTCTGCAAGACCCGCTCACCCTTCCTCACCCATCTTTCTGGGCATGACGCAGCTCGAGCTCTCCCGCTAAATGGCGTCGAGACAGCGTAGAAAGAAGGCAAATCTTCAGCACCATCGCCTTAACGTTTCCAAATTGGTAAACGGTAAAGCGGGGAAGCACCTTGCCGGGAGCAATTTCCGCAGGCCTGAATGGTCGCTGCTGGGTGCTCCAGCTCAACACCGGTCGAGCTTGGTTGATGATCCGCACGTGGTCGGTGGTGAAGTCCTGGACCGGCGCTCCGAATGGAAATGCAAAGTGCCGGCAGGTGCCCCACAGCCTCTCGAAGTCCGCCGTCGAGCCTATCAGCTCTCGTTCGGCTTGATCCTTGGGCAGAGCAGTTAGCCGGAAATGGCAGTTGGTATGGTTGCCGAGGCTCACATTTCTCAAGCACCCGAGCTGGGTGCACTCGCTCACCGTCGCCAGGGGGAAGGTGTCGCCTTGTGCGAGCCGGCGAAGCTCAGGCCGACCATTTTCAGCGTTGATGTCGAGGTCCGCGTCCAAGAAAGAGTCAAGATCACCGCGGCGCTTTTGCCCGTTTTGCGTTGCTTCAAAAAGGTCCCACCGAAACCCTGCTCTCTTTTCGATCTTCTCCGGGCAAACGAAAAAGAGCCATTGCACCGAGGGGTGAACGGGCGCCCGGGCCGCAACGTACCGCGCGGCATCGGCGTAGCCGTCGTCGAAACAGAAGAACAGCTGCACGGGCGCTGCCGGCATCGAGCCGGTCAAAAAAGTAAGCAATTCATCGAGGAGGGCGGGGGCTACGGTCAGCTCGGGCTGCGGATCCGTGGCTCGCTTTTTCGCGCTGACCCGATGAAAGCATAGAGCAATGCACAGATCTCGAATTGCCCAGACCAGCCACCGGCGCAGCAAAGCAGTTGGAACAAATGCGGCAGCGATAGTGAACAGCTTCCGCAGTTCGCGTTTCACTGAACTCTGCCCTCCCGAGCCGTTCGAATCCAAACGGTGGGAGGCTTGCGAAACAGCAGATCAACCTTCCAGAGCATGTACATCGGCGAGTAGAGCAAGTAGAGCGCGTACTGCCAAGGCAACAACCCGAGCCAATAGGGGCTCAACAGATACGAGACGAGAATCGCGAGGATCGCCAGATGGGTGGCGCCGAGGATCAGAAAGCTGGGTTGATTCGGCGAAATCGTCAACCAGCTCAACGCTGCTGCAATTGCGACGAACGATGCAAGCTTGGTGAGGGTTGGCATGTACAATTCGAGCAGGCAGAGGATCTTCTCCCCAAGCCCTAGCGATCCGGTCTCCAGGGCGCGTTCAGTGAATTTATAACGGACGCTCTTTCGTCCACTCTCCCACCGCTGTCGCTGCATTCTCACAACGTTGGGGTTGGTAAAAGCGATCTCCGAAAAGACCTTCGCATCAGGGACGAAGCGAACTCGCTTGCCCTGGAGCCTCAGGGTCCAACTGTACTCGATGTCTTCGGCCAAGCCGAAGGCTTGCCATGGAGCCTTCCGCAAACCGCGCACCGTGAAGCACATCCCGTTGCCGCGGAGCGAGACACTATGTCCCAGGGCATCCTGTCCCATCAGCCAGGTGCCGTTGATCAAAGCGAATGCGCATGACATCAACCTGGTTCTCCACGACGCTTGACGATTGGCGATCCCGCTCACTCCTTGTAGCCAATCCCAGCCGCCGCCCAGGCGCTGGGCAAAAGCTCTCAGCAGTTGGGGGTCCACTCGCGTGTCAGCATCGATCACGACCACGGCGTCTTCCTCGTTGACATCGGGGATTGCAAGCAGGTGCTCAAAGAAGAATGCGAGGGCATATCCCTTACCGGCGAGCAAGGGATCCGTTCGCCTCAGCACTCGGGCGCCGTGCCCAGCCGCCAGCTCGGCGGTGTTGTCGGAGCAGTTGTCGGCGACGACCCAGATGGAGAATGGGAAAGGGCTCTCGGCCAAGACAGATCGAAGAGAGCTCACCGTGTCCGCGATCAGGGCCGCCTCATCGTGGGCGGGGATCACGATGAAGAACTTGCCGCCCCATTCCGGGCTGGGCTGGTGGTTGCGTCTAGATCGGAAATGCACCGCGGCAGCGGTAACAATGAGCAGATACAGGCTGAACGCCGCCACTGCGCAGGTGAGCAATATGCTTGCCCAGAGAATCAGAATGTGCATGCCGCTCACCGAAGCGGGTGGGAGAGATCGTGGGATCGGTTAGAAAGTTTCATCGGCCTGCTATTCTAGGCAAAAGCGCCGCAACAAGGGAGCCCGACTGATCGGGACTGTCAAGTAGGTCAGACCTGCTGAACATCCGGCCGCCTGTCCCAGCATTCGGATTGGAAAAACGGAACAGACCGGAAAGGGCCGCGTGCCTGGTTTCCATCGCGGAGCGAGCTAGCTGGCGGCGACTTGGCCTGGGCGCAGAAGGGTAGAGAGCGACCCAGGTGATCTCACACGACCGCCAAAGCGCTCCTTCAGCTTGAGGAAACGACGCTCGTACAGTTGGTAACTGGCGCTTGCTAGTCCAATCGCGACCACCACGGTAACTACGAAGGTTGCGATGCCACCTAGACCGGGAGCAATTTTTCGCGCCGCGTTATTCGCCAACATGTGCAGAAGGTACATGCCGTAGCTGATCGCACCGATGTAGCGCACCACCGGGTTTCCGAGGATTGCGCGGAGCGGATGGTCCCACCGGATGCAACACGCCGTGACGAGGTATGCCATGGACAAGTAAACGAGAATCATCGGGGTGGCGGGGATCGCCAACCCGAGAACCAACAGCACCGCGGACAGTGGGGCGCTCCACCATTGCCCGGCGACGAAATAGGCAGCCCGGAATCCTGCAGGTCGATCGAGGGCATACGCTGCCAAACATCCAAGCAAGATCGGCGCCGCAATCTCTAGCAGGATTCGGACCCAGAGCTGTCCCGCGTTGAGATAGCCCTCCCAGACCCCCCAAACCGTTCCTGCGTGAATAAGAAGCACGGCGATCAGAATCAGAACCGGTGTTTGCCACTTACGGGCGAACCGAACCACCCATGGCCAAAGCAGGTAGAACTGTTCCTCGGTCGCCAAAGACCAAGCGAAAAAGAAAATGATTCGATTCGGGCCGTGCAGGTCTTCGGTGTGGATCCAGTTGTACGTGTAGCTCAGAAAAGCGGGCAGGTTCCTAAAGAACTGCTGCCCAGCCGGAGAGTTCGGCTCGAGCCGCCAAACCAGCAGCACGTAGAGCGCAAGCACCGTGTAATAGAGTGGGAAAATCCGCAGCGTCCTTCGAGCATAGAAGTTGGGTAGCGAGATTCGCCCGTTCTCACGAAGCTCACGCAGCAAAAGCGTGGTGATCAAAAACCCGCTGATCGTGAAGAACAGCTCCACGCCCAGATAGCCCTTCGCGAGCAGTCCCTCTTTGCCGTGGGGCGCGGTTCGGTGCCAGATCACTGCAATGATGCTCAAGCAGCGGAGCCCGTCGAGGGATGGGAAGTATTTACCCCGGAGAAACTGTTGGTATGGCGCAGAAACGTCGTTGTTCATTCAGAGTCCCATCGAGCGTTGGTGTGGACGTCTAGGCAAATCCCCCATGTTCCAGCGCGGTATCCCCAAGAAAGCTGAAACCCAGTGAAATCGACCGCCTGAACAGCTAAAAGGCCTGCCACCGCAAGTCAGGACGAACAGCGCCGATGAACCTTTTCTCGAGCGACATCTACCTGGACACGGTCGCGGACATCTATTTTCCCGGCCGCGCGCGCGCGATCGAAATTTTTCGAACGGATGGCAAATACTTTCGCCTGCTGGTGCTCGACCACAAGGAGGTGATCACCAGCTGGCCATTTCTCGATTTTCTCGAGCCGCTGTCAAAGCCGCCCGGCGAGGGATTCAAAGAGCTGGCATACATTCCGAATACGGTACTGGAGATCGTCCCGGCGGACCGTCAGTCTCCCGGCGGCGGAAGGGTAGACGTTGAACCAGCGCCGTTCATCAATTGGGGTCAGTTTCCAGACTGGGCCGCCTTTGAAGCGCTGGTCGCCAGTCGCAGAAAGAACCTGAAGCGCGAGTCGTTGCGCAAACAGCGGGGCCTGCAGAACAGCCTGGGCGCTTTGTCGATCGTTTTGAGCGATAGCCGCCCCGAGGTCTTCAATCAATGCATTCAATGGAAATCGGCTCAGTATTTGCGTACGGGTTTGAGAGACATGTTCGCCAATCCCGACCACGTTCGCTTCTTTCGAGAGGTGCTTCGCAAGGAACTGGTCATCACCTCCTCAATCTCGGCCGGCGGCCGGCTGCTCGCGGTACATCTTGGAGCCCTTGCGGATCGGACCTTTTACTCGTGGGTGGCAGCGTACGACCCGCAGCACTCGACGTATTCGCCGGGCGCCCTTCTGCTCGAGGCGCTCCTCGCCGAGAGTTGGCGACGTCGAGATGTCGAGTTCAACTTCCTGATCGGCGACCAGGAGTACAAGTGGTTCTACGCAACCCACAACCGGGTGATTGGCCCACAGGGCAGCGTTCCGCTCACCATTCGTTTGGTCAAAGCAGCAAAGCGTCCGATCCGAAAGGCGCTGTCAAACAGGCCACAACTCCTCTTGTTGGCGCGAAAGCTGATGCGGCGATTGGAGCGTTGAGAAGACAGTTTCGGGCTCTTTCCTTGTGCCGCGCCGCTGTTCTTGCTACTAGCCCAAAGCGGTAAGGCCGCGATACCGAGGGATGTTCAAGCGCCATCACCAGCTGTTCAGTTTTCTGCGCGTGGTGCTCGATACCGTCACGGTAGCAGCGGCGTTTGGCGGTGCCTACGCCATCCGGTTCGGCTCTCCGAAGAAGTTCCCGTATCCCGGTGGTTTACCCCCTCTCCGGGAGACGTTGATCGTATGCGCGATGTCCTGCATTCTCTGGCCGCTCTGCCTTCGCACCGTGGGCCTGTATCGGCCCCAGCGACAAAAAAGCGCGCTTGATGAAATCTTCGGGGTTTTCAAGGCCACGTTGATCGGCGCTTTGCTGCTGGTGTCGATCACCTACTTTTTTCGCGAGAGCCGCTACTCGCGCCTAGCGTTGCTGATCTTCGCTGGCCTGGCGTTTGTCGGGGTATCGCTGGTTCGGTTCGGATTCAAGGAGGGTTTGCAGCAGCTGCGCCGGCGAGGCTACAACCTCCGCTGGGTGTTGGTGCTCGGATCGGGGCGGCTCGCCCGGCAACTGCTCGAAGTCTTCGAGATCAACAAGGAGCTCGGTTTTCGGCCAATTGGCTGCCTGTCGCTCTCGAGGAAGCGCGTTGGCAAGCGGGTTGCCGGAGTGGAGGTCATTGGAACGTTGCGGGATCTGCGCCGGACAATCGTCGCACGCAGCGTTGACCAGGTGTTGGTCGCTCTCCCATCGCCGTCCGCGCAGCGGCTGCGGGAGATCATGGAGATTCTGTCGGATACCACGGCCGATGTGAAACTGGTGCCGGACATCTACCAGTATGCGACGCTCTTCGGCGGGCTCGAGGAGTTTGGTGGGTTGCCGGTCGTCAACCTGCAGTCGGTCGGTGTCACCGGCCTCAACGCGATGATCAAGCGCCTGTTCGACATTCTTTTCTCTTCTCTTTTTCTGCTCCTTCTGTCGCCGTTGCTTTTGATCGTGGGAATCGCAGTCTGGCTGACCTCACCCGGCCCAATCCTTTATCGGCAAGAACGAGTCGGTCTCGATGGGAAGCCCTTCGGAATGCTGAAATTTCGCACGATGCGAGTGGAGGCGGAGGCCGAGGGACCGACTTTCGCTCGCGCCCAAGATCCGCGCACCACTGCCCTGGGCGCCATCCTTCGCAGGCTGAGCTTGGACGAATTGCCACAGCTGTGGAATGTCCTGATCGGGGAGATGAGCCTGGTCGGGCCGCGTCCGGAGCGGCCGGTGTTCATCGCGAAATTCCGACGTCGCATTCCGCGATATCAATTGCGGCACATGGTCAAAGCCGGAATGACCGGGTGGGCGCAGATCCACGGTTTGCGCGGCCGCACCAATATCGCCAAGCGAGTCGAGTACGATCTCTACTACATCGAGCACTGGTCATTGCTGCTGGATCTGAAGATCCTGGCGCGCACGCTGGCGTTTGGTTTTCTTTCGCGTAACGCTTATTGAGGCTTCTCCTCAGCCCCGAGCTGCGAGAAGGGCAGCCGCACCTGCGCGAGGTAGGTCAACGCGCCAATCCCAAAGCCATCTTGCTCGCGGCTGTTGATGAACTCGGTGTGAGGATAGAGGGTAGAAAGCTCTTTCCACAGCCTCGGGACGCCACCCACCCATGCTCTGCCCGCGCCGTGGTCTTCCACGATGTCGTGAAACAGTATCAGTCCGCCCTCATTGACGAAGGGCCGATAGCATAAGAAATCCTGCCGGACGCCCTCGTAGCGATGATCGCCGTCGATGAACAGAACGTCAATCCCTCGTCCGTTTAGAGACTTCTCTACTTTGTTTACGGTCTCTGGAGAATACGATGGCATGTCAAAGAACTGCAGCCGCTGAGTCGATGGCGCGAGCAGCTTCAGTATTTCCTTGTTCTTCACATACAGGTCGATGCACAGCACGGCCTCCAGCGTCTGCACAAACCTGCAGAAAAGGAGGGATGTTCCGGCGTCGAACGTTCCGATCTCACATATTGTTCGGGGCCGTTTGCTGGCGATCAGCTTGATTGCCGACTCGATTTCCCAAGGGATCTGGCATGAACCTGCTGCCATATGTCGTCGAGTGAATTCGATGCAATCCTCAACCGTCGTGCATCTCTTGAATTCGCTGACCAGCGCTTCGCGCTTTCGCCGGCTTAGCCTCAGCAGCATCGAAGGATACGTGTCTGCAAGGGACTTCCGCAATCGCCTCACCGCGATCAGCGATTGGTGAAACTTCAACTCCCTGATGCGTTCCTGGATGGCGTTCAGAGCAGTCATTTGCAGTAGCCCGATTTTTGGTGAGCAAGGCCAGCGTCGGCGACAGATATGCCCCGGCGGCGAGCTACGCAAGTGCTCGATGGCCGTCGCTTTCATGTATGAATGATGGCATGCATCCCCGATTGTCGTCCCACGTTTTGATCGTTGCCGTATCCGCCGCATCGCTGTTGTGTTGCGTGAAGCAGCGTCACGTCTCTATCCATCCGGAGCGAATGGTGGTGGGCCCCGGAATCGTCATGATGCCTTACGCCTCATCTCGGGTGGAAGGCTTCAGAGATACGAGCGGCTTGATCTGCCCTCCGACGCCGGGCCGCGTCCGCGACGACCTGATTGGGTGGCAATCCAAGGATCAAGATCCAGTATGCGTCCACGACACTCTGGACGATGGGATTAGTCCGGCGGCTCTGGAGCTGCTCTGGCGGGTGGTGATTCCGAAGGACGGTCAGTACGAAATCGCCCCGTCCGGCTTTGGTCTCGGAGCATGGGGCCGGATCGTCAGCCGTGGCTCGAGTATCGGAGATTACGTTTCCACGGCAACCGTGGTGATCGATGGGCGGGCTAAAAGCTGCGCCGCCAGCTGGTCGATCGAGCTAGCCAAATCGATGGTGACCGGACCCTGGGCTCGAGTCGCCGCCTTTTCTGGCTGGATTGAGATGCCAAACATCTCGCTGGGCAAGTGCAGAGGAGGTGACATCCTCGAGGTAAGCGTTCGCCTCGTCGGTGAATCAAATCGAGGAAGCATCGACGTGGATTGGTTCGGCGTTTCGGCGCGAAATGACGACGACGTGAACCGCATCTTTGCGCTGCGCCCAAAATTGGAGGCGCCGAAGCAGTCCGCGCACACTCCCTAATCGGGATCACCCGATTGCAGCCCCTCGCTCCCGAAAACTGCCGATCAACGGCCTCCCGGAGTGGATTCCAATCGCGCGAGCGCGACCTTAAGAGTGCTTTGCAGGCACTTGAACTGCGGCTGGCCATCGAGCTCGTGCAAGGCGTCGGTGGCTCCCTTGACTTGATACTCCACGATTTTTTCCACCGCTCGCTTCTTCGCTGGGCAAGACGATGTCGCGGCCAAATCTGCGATTGCTACTTGCTCGAATCGAATTTTGTCCTCGGCTCCGAGCTTTTTAATTAGATCGACGAGGATCCAGCGTTGAATATCCTCTCGGCTCGTCGCCTTTTCGAGCAGAGCGTCGACCGCGGGCGGGCCGATTTCCTGAAGAATAAGTTGCTTGGCTTTCTCGTGATTCTTGGACGCGACCGCGTCGATAGCGTCTCGGAGGACAATCGGTTCTTTGCGATAATCGAGACTTCGGCTGATCGCGGAGCGATAGGCGTCGATTCCCGGATCAAACGCCTTGTTCCCAATCAGCGCTCGACCTCTCCAGTACCAATACTCAGCCTCCTTTTCGTGCCTGCTCTTCTTCCCGATCGAATCCAGGCGTGCGAGCGCGGTAACATACGCCTTCCGCTCAACCAGTTGCTGCACCTCGAAGTAGATGCCGGAACGGCGATGGAGCCAAAATCCGACCACCAACAGCAAAATCAACAGCGCCGCACCCGAGAGCAGGAGGCCCCTGCGACCAAGTCGCGCTTGTACCCGGG
>WNFG01010990.1_pt1 | contig 12300 bp, 12 predicted proteins | sample 5400431 | NCBI WGS metagenome assembly WNFG01 (sample SAMN13153346, study PRJNA577476) | soil metagenome | isolation source: 120 cm saprolite under Douglas fir tree site 2 hole 3 replicate 2 | place: USA:California | collected 2015-04-18
GTCGGCGCCACGAACGCCATGCCGGTGAGCTCGATCCGGCGCTGGAAATGCGGGCGCCACCACGGCCCGCCCCGGCGCCGCGCGCCGCGTCCGTTGGCCAGGGACTCGCCGGCGGAAGCCGAGCTCGACATCAACGCTAGACCACGCTCCGCTGCAGGCTATCCCTTCTTGTAAGCCGCCGTGGCGCGATCGATCTCACCCGCCGCCTGGTCGAGCGCCGTCTTGATGTCGGCATTGTTCAGCATCACCTGTTGGACGGCGCGATGCAGGGCGTCGGCCATCTCGTTGTAGACCAGCGAGCGCGGCAGCGGCACGCCTTCGTCCCGGGCGCGGATGGTCTCCTTGACGTACGGGAAGTCCTTGACCTGCGGATTGTCGATCCAGCCGCTCTTGCGCGCGAGCGTGAACGGCGCGGTGTCCTTCCAGCAGTCGAGCGGATCGCTCATCATGAACTTGTAGAGGTCGTGCAGGACCTCCTGCTTGTCCTTCGACGCGCGGGCATTGATGACGAGGTTGAAGCCATAGGTCGTCGAGTTGCCGGTGCCGGCCTTGAACCCTGGATATTGCACGGGCCGGTAGTAGCCTTCGGCCGCCATCGCCGGATTCTGCGCGGCGATGAGCACCGGCGGCAGCGGATGACAGAAGAACATCGAGCACCGCTCCTTGAACCAGTCGAGCTGGGGCAGCGGATTGGTGGCGATGGTGTCGGCCGGATCCTCAGCACCATACTTCTTGGCGATCGAGGCGCGGACCGTCATGGCCTTGACGCCGGCCTCGTTGTTGATCGTGCACTTGCCGTCCTTGTCGAACCAGGCGCCGCCCGCCCCGATCAGGATGGGATTGAACTGGATCACCGTCCACGCGGCGGCGTGCATGGCGAACTTGAACCCCTGGCGGGTGAACTTGTCGCCCTCCTTGACGGTCAGCCGCTTGGCCACCTCGCCGAGCTGCTCCCAAGTCTGCGGCCAATCCTTGTCGGGATCGAGGCCGACTTGCTTGAATTGCTTGGTGTTGAGCAGATTGGTGAAGCCGTAGAACCACAAGGGATAGCCGTACGCCTTGCCGTTCTGGACCGCGCCCGCGACAAAGGCCGGCGCGTAGTCGTCGCTGAAAGCCTGCAGCGAGGGATAGCCCAGGCGCTGCACGTCGATCGGCACGAGCAGGTTCTTGTCGAGCCAGGTCGGCATGAACCAGTCCTGGCTGACGAAGCCCTCCGGCGCCGTGCCGGTGGCAAAGCCGACGCTGAGCTTCTTGCCGAGATCGCCGAACGGGAACCACTGGAAGTCGACGGTGACGTTCGGGTTCTGCTCCATGAAGAGCTTGATGCGCTTGTGCAGCCAGGGCCGCTGCTGCGGATTGTCGAAGGTCCAGAAGGCGATTTTGACCGGCGCCTTCGCTTGGGCCATGACCCGCCGCGCGAGAGGAGCCGCCGCGGCGACACCCATTCCCGCCGCGCCGAGGCCACGCAGGACGCCGCGTCGCGTCTGTCCGGCGATGAGCGATGGGGTCTTGCTGGTCACCGACTTGGTCATGTCTGCCTCCCGCCAGGCTCGGTCGTTTTTGCCTCGATGCGACGCAGGGCATGCGCCGGAGGCGGTGTGCGACTGCGATATCGGAGAGATGATCGCCGCGCTTCCTTCCCATGAAAGCGAGGGTACCGTTACGTCGGCACCCTTCGTTTAGGGTGACGGTATTTTGTCCGTACAAAAGTGTCAAGTTGTCCGAACAAGCGGAGGCGCGAGTCCATTCGCCTCGCCCGTATGATGGGGGAGGCGATGATTTCTAGAGTCGGTAGAGCCTCACGGCGTTGCCATAAAACACCGCGTCGCGGTCGGGCGCGCTCAGCCGCGAGAGAGCGCCAGCCACCGCACCGACGATCGACCGGTAGTCGGTCCACAACTTCTCGATCGGGAAGTTGCTCCCGAACAGGCAACGCTGCGGCCCGAACAGGCCGAGCGTCTCCTCGATCACCGGCCGCCACAGCGCCGGATCGCAGCGATGCGAGAATGTGCCGAGCCCCGACAGCTTGACGCTGACATTGGGGCAGGCCGACAGCAGCCGCATTCCCGCCCGCCATGCCGACCAACCGGCTTCGCTCGTATCCTCCAGCATGCCGGCATGAAGCAGCACGATTTCCAGATCGGGAAAATCGCGCGCCAGCCTCGCGCCGTCGACCATCTGGCCGGCAAAGACCTGGAGCTCGAACAAGAGCTTCCGCTTGGCGACCTCGCCGAGGCCGCGCCGCCACCCGGCGTCGCTCATCAGGTCCGGGCGGGCGGCAAATCGATAGGTCGGGTTGTCATGCCAGTGAAGCTGCTGGCGGATGCCGCGCAGGCCACGGTGTTTCATCAGGCCGTCCAGCGTCGCCTCGAGGGCGGGCGAGGCGAGATCGGCGTAGCCCACGAAGGCCTGCGGGAAACCGTGCCAGTCCGATACCGCCTGGATCCAGGCCGCCTCGTTGCCCTCGCTGCCCGGCGGCCAGTTCGTCTGCACGTAGACCGACTTCACGACGCCGCAGGGCCCTGCGTCGGCGAGATATTCCTCGATCGGGTAGTCGCGGCGGATCGGCTCGTAAGGCCCGAAAATCCGGAGCTGCATCGGCCCGGACAGCCAGGCGAGATCGGATCGCCGCCAGACGTGATGGTGGGCATCGACGATGCGCGCCGGCGCGGTCTCAGCACTCGATTCCCCGGACGAGCCCGCCATGCCCCGCTCCCCGGCTAGCGAAACGGCTTGAATTCGCGATGCAGGTCCATCGTGAAGGTGTAGCGGTTTTCGGGATGGATGGTGACGGTCGTCTCGAAATTGTCGCCGCGCGGGCCGATGTAGCGCCGGATGATCGTCATGGCCGGCGAATGCGGCGTGACCTTGAGCGCGCGCGCGTGTTTGGGCGCCACCGCGCTTGGGAAGATCTCGAGCTGGGCGCGCTCGATCACGACGCCGAACATCTTCTCGATCTGCTGATGGACCGGCGTGCGGCCATGATCGCGTCGCTTGACGACCGCGGCGTACTTGGGATCGACGTAGATGTCGGTCCAGGCCAGCGGCATGTCGAGGTCGTTGAACCGGCGGATCGAGCTGATGCAGTACCAGCGCGTGTCGGCCGAGCACTTCAGCAGCAGCGACAGCTCGCGCCCCGCCACCACCTCCTTGGCCTCGAACGTGTCGCGGAAAGTGTCGTTGGGGTAGCTCAGCCACTCGGCCAGCGAGCCGACGCTGTGGGTGAACACCGTCGGCTGCTCCGACGCGATGACCAGCGATCCCGCGCGCGGCCGACGGGTGATGAGCCCCCGTTGCGTGATCACGCGCAACGCCTCGCGCACGGTGTGCCGGCTGGCATCGAAGCGCTTGCACAGCTTGGCCTCGGTCGGCAACAGGCTGCCCGGCGGATAGCGTCCGCTGCGGATCTCCTCGAGCAGCACGTCGGCGATCACGCGATAGCGCGGCAATGCCTTCTTGGCGGGACCTCGTTCCATCTTCACCTTGCACCGGGCACGGGCGGCTATTCCCCGCCCCGGCCGCCCGACTTTCCGTCCGCCGCGCCGATCACCTCGAGGGCGGCATGATGGGCCTGCAACGAAGCGGGAATGCCGCAGTACAGGGCGACCTGCAGGAGCACTTCGCGGATTTCCTCCGGCGTGCAGCCGTTGGCGAGCGCGCCGCGGAGATGGACGCGGAGCTCGGCCGGATGGTTGCTCGCCGCCATCATGCCGATCATCACCAGGCTGCGGACCTTGGGCGACAGCCCGGGTCGACCCCAGATGTCGCCGTATGCATAGCCGTTGATGATCTGCTGCAACGGCTTGCCGAATTCGCCGAGCGCGTTCATGCGCTGCTCGACCGCCGCGCTGCCGAACATCTTCTTGCGACGCTTCAAGCCACGTTGATAGAGCTGCTCGGTGTCCATCGGCGTACCTCGTGTGAAAGGTGCCCGAGGTGCTCTCGGAGCTTGCCGACGATATTTTGTTCGGACAAAATGTTCAAGTTGTCCGAACATAATACCAAGCGGCGTCAGGCCACGCCGACGGCGGGTCCATGATCGATGCAGCGATAGTCGGCCTCGGCTGGTGGGGCAAGAATCTCGTCACCGCGGTTCAGGGAAAGAGCGAGCACCTGCGCTTCGTCCGCGGCGTCAGCGTCGAACCGGATCCGGTGCGCGCCTTCGCCGCTCACCATGGCTTGGCCTTGTCGACCAGCCTCGCCGAGGTATTGCGCGACCCCAACGTACGTGTCGTCGTGCTGGCAACGCCGCATTCACTGCATCCGGGCCAGATCGTCGCCGCGGCCGAGGCCGGCAAGGCCGTGTTCAGCGAAAAGCCGCTGGCGCTCAATCGCGCCGATGCGATCGCCGCCGTCGAGGCCTGCCGGCGGGCCGGCGTGCCGCTCGGCCTCGGGGCCAACAAGCGCTTCTGGCCGTCGATGCGCGAGCTCAAGCGGGTGGTCGCAAGCGGCGAGCTCGGCGAAATACTCCACGTCGAGGGCCACTACAGCAACGAGAACTCCGGCAAGTTCTTCGCTGCCTGGCGCGATTCACCCAATGAAGCCCCGGGCGGGGCGATGACCGGCACGGCGCTGCACGTTCTCGATGCCTTCGTAAACCTGATCGGACCGGTGCGCCGCGTGAACGGCCAGCTCGTCTCCCGCCGGCCGCCGCCCGACCCGCTCGACGCGATTTCCGTCTTGGTGGAATTCGCCAATGGCGCGAGCGGCGTGCTGGCATCGATGAGAGCGACGCCCTTTTACTGGCGCGTCCACGCCTTCGGCACCGCCGGCTCCGCCGAAGCAATCGGCGAGAACGACATCGTCGTTCGACGCACCGGCGGGCGGGCCCGGCGTGAGACGTTTCCGCCCGTCGATTCGCTGCGCGACGAATTGGAGGCCTTCGCCGGCGCGGTCGACGGAAGGTCCGCCCCGCCCATCCCGACGGTGCAGATGATCGACACCGTCGCGGCGTTCGAAGCGGTCATTCGATCGGTCAACGGCGGAGCGCCTTCGACGGTCGAGGCCTACAGGCCCAATTGACGTCGCAAGGCTTCGCGCCTCGTGGCGCGCCATCTGGATGGTTCGCTAGATCGTCAGCGGCGAAGAGTCGGACTGTAAAATCTGGAGAATGAGTTAATTAAATATTACTAAACCTTATATTAAATAACACTGGACAGCCGCCCAGTTATCCGCTATCGTTCTCGTCCCTCTAAGCGAAAGATCAGTCCCCATGTTCACGGTACCGAATCAAAAACGACTGGCGGAAAGGTCGGTAACCCGGCGGGCCGGCGCACCGCTGGCAGGTCAACCCGGCGCTGCATCCTTTCCCGGCTGAATCGACAAAAGGGTAGCGGAAAGTGCGGAAACCCCTGCCGATGCCGATACGGCCGATGTTTCGGCGGCGCCGGCACCGGCGCTGTTGGACTAGCGGAAAGTGCGCAAACCTCCCGCACCCGCGCAGCCGGCGCCACCTGATTGCACGGCCGACCGCTCGCGCGCAGCCCTTGCGAACCGCTTGCCCGGTACTTGTGGTGCCACTGGTACAGCCGCTTGCGGTCGATCCCCAGGGCCTCTCCTTGTCTCACTTTTGGGGGCTGCGAATTGGTCAGGTGATCACAAAAGCGCTAGCGGAAATTGCGGGAAATGCGGAAATTGCCAAAACCGAGCTGCCGGCTACCCGGGCCCCCCAACCGGTCAACCCGTCCGGGTCCTCGCTGTCTCACCCGGGGGGATGCACGGCCGTCAATGCTGCTTCGATGGCAGCACGGATCGCCGGCGCCAGCCGCCGTCCCCAGGCCCGCGCCTCGGCCGGGGCGGCGATCAGGTCCTGGCGCACTTCCAGCGAGCAATGCGGCAGCGCCCGCGGCCCAGCATGAGCATTCAGCGTGTATTCATACGACGCGCGCGCCGAATAGGGCTCGTTGTCGCCCACCACCAGCACGGGATCGCGCCGCAGCTCGGCGAGCAATGGCTCGGGCAGGCGCGGATCGTCGTTCCACAGCACGCCGACATGCCACGGACGTTTGAAACCGTTCATCTCGGGCGTGAAGCTGTGCATCACCAGCAGCGCGGCCGGGCGACCGTCCGCCGTCATGCGGTCGAGCTGGCGGTCGACCTCGCGGTGATAGGGCCAGAAGCAGGCCTCGGCGCGCGCATCGAGCTGTTCCTGGGTGAGGCCGCGATTGGCCGGCACAGCCGTGCCGTCGCTGATCTCGGGCGTCGAGCCTTCGCCGCCTGGCCAGCGGTTGCAGTCGATCACCAGCCGCGAGTAGCCCGAGGCGATCAGCGGCGCATCGAGCGCCGTCGAAAGCTCGATCGCCGCGTCGAGACCGCCGATATCCCAGCCGATGTGACGCGACAGCTCTTCTTGCGTGAGGCCGAGATCGCCCAGCGCCTTGGGAACAGCCTTGCTGGCATGATCGCAAAGCAACAGCAGCGGCGCCTTGCCCTTTGCGTTGAGAACGGAAAACGCCGGCGGATCGCCCGGCCCGAGCAGTTGTTGCATCGCGCCCCTATAGTGGGAAGATCGCGCAAATGAAAGATGCCGATGCCCGCACCCTGCTGCGCGACCTGTTCGATGCGGCACTCGCCGCCGCCCGTCCGGCCACTTGCCTTGGGCCCTACATCGCCAAGCTGCAGCTCACCAAAGGCCGCACCATCGTGATCGGCGCCGGCAAGGCGAGTGCGGCCATGGCGCGCGCCGTCGAGGAGCAGTGGCCGCATCCGCTGGAGGGCCTGGTGGTGACGCGCTACGGCTATGGCGAGGCGTGCAAGAGGATCGAGATCGTCGAGGCGGCGCACCCGGTACCCGACGACAAAGGCCGCGCCGCCGCTGGCCGCATGCTCGACAAAGTGAAGGGACTGAGGCCGGACGATCTCGTCCTCTGCCTGATCTCGGGCGGCGCCTCGGCGCTGCTCGCCCTGCCGGCGCCCGGTCTCAGCTTGGCCGACAAGCAAGAGGTCAATCGCGCGCTCCTGAAGTCGGGCGCCAACATCGGCGAGATGAACACGGTGCGAAAGCATCTCTCCGCCATCAAGGGCGGCCGTCTCGCCATCGCCGCCCAGCCGGCGCGCGTCTTGAGCTGGCTGATCTCCGACGTGCCCAACGACGATCCCGGCGTGATCGGCTCGGGGCCGACCGTGGCCGACCGCACGACCTTCGCCGACGCGCTGGCGGTGCTCGCCAAATACCGCATCGATCCGCCGCCCGCCGTGCGGGCCCATCTGGAGAAAGGCGCGGCCGGCCGGATCGAGGAAACGCCCAAGCCAGGCGATCCTCGCCTCGCACGCGTCGAGACGATCGTGGTCGCCACGCCCAAGCGCTCGCTCGAGGCCGCCGCTGCTGTCGCCAAGAAACGCGGTCTCGACGTCGTGCTGCTGGGCGACAATCTCGAGGGCGAGGCGCGCGAGCTCGGCGCCAGCCACGCACGCCAGGCGCTCGATCTCGCTCGACGCGCCGCCAAGCCGCCCACCAAGCCCATTGTGATCCTGTCGGGCGGCGAGACCACCGTCACCATGCGCGGCAAGGGCCGCGGCGGACGCAATGTCGAATACCTGCTGGCCGAGGCGATCGCCGCGGGCGGCGCGGCCGGCATCTGGGGCCTGGCGGCCGACACCGACGGCGTCGACGGCGCCGAGGACATCGCCGGCGCGGTCTTCGCACCCGATTCGCTCAGCCGCGCCACCGCCCTCGGCCGCGACCCCAAGGCGATGCTCGAGGGTGACAGCCTTGTCACTGGGCCGACGCGCACCAACGTCAATGACTTCAGGGCAACCTTGATCGCACCATGACCATCTATGCCGGTTCCTGCCATTGCGGCGCCGTGAAGATCCAGTTCACCTCGGACAAGACGCCGGAGGAGATGCGGATCGGCCGCTGCGACTGTGGCTTCTGCCGCCGCCACGGCGCGCGCACCATGGGCGATCCGGCGGGATCGGTCGAGTTCCGCGCCGCGCCGAGCGACTTGTCGCGCTACCGCTTCGCGCTAGGCATTACCGACTATCTGCTCTGCGCCAAGTGCGGCACCTATGTTGGCGCCATCATGCCGGACCAAGGCGGGACGATCGGTGTCGTCAACGTCAATTCCCTCGATATTCGCGATACGTTCGATCCGGCCCCGCCGCTGCGCCATTACGAGGGCGAGGACGAGGCCGCCCGCCGCGCCCGCCGCCGAAAGTTCTGGATGACGGCGCGGGTCATCGCCTAACGTCGCGCCATGACCGTTCTCGGAGTGATCGCTGACGACTTCACCGGTGCCACCGACATCGCGGGCATGCTGGTCAAGGGCGGCATGCGCACGATCCAGACCATCGGCGTGCTGGACAAGACGACCATCCCCGGCGATGTCGACGCCATCGTGGTGGCACTGAAGACGCGCTCGATTGCCGCAAAGGACGCGGTCGCCCAGTCGCTCGCTGCGCTCGAGGTCCTGCGGGCGGCGGGCTGCGCACGCTTCTTCTTCAAGTATTGTTCGACGTTCGATTCGACCGATGCCGGCAACATCGGTCCCGTCGGCGATGCGCTGCTCGACGCGCTAAAGGCCAAGCAGGCGATCTATTGTCCGGCCTTTCCGGAGAACGGCCGCACCATTTTCTTCGGCCATCTGTTCGTGGGCGACGTGCTGCTGTCGGACTCCCACATGCGTCACCATCCGCTGAACCCCATGACCGACGCCAGCCTGGTGCGCGTGCTGGCGCGCCAGACCAAACACAAAGTCGGGCTAGTGGCGCTCAAGCAAGTGCAGTCGGGCTCGGCGACCTTGCGCGCCGCGCTCGACAAGCTCGCATCTGAAGGCGTGCGCCATGTCATCGTCGACGCCGTGGCCGACACCGATCTCGGCATCATCGGCGAGGCAGTCGGCGACGACCTCTTGGTCACCGGCGGCTCGGGCGTGGCGCTCGGCTTGCCTGCCGCCTATCGCCGCCGCGGACTTTTATCCCACAAGGCCAATGTCGACTCGCTGCCGAAGGTTGCCGGCGCCGCCGCCGTGCTCGCCGGCTCGTGCTCGGCGGCGACCCTCGGCCAGATCGCGGCCTTCAAGGGCCCGCACCTTCATCTCGACACCGACGCCATCTGCCGCGGCGAGCCAGTCGGCGAGGAGGCTCTGGCCTGGGCCAGGGACAAGCTCGGCAACGGACCGATCCTGCTGTCGGCCAGCGACAAGCCGGACGCGGTGAAGGCGCTGCAATCCAAGTACGGCGTCGAGAAATCGAGCCAGGCGATCGAAAAGACGATGGCGGCGCTGGCGAAGGGCCTGGTCGCGGCCGGAGTCGGCCGGCTGGTGGTGGCCGGCGGCGAGACATCGGGCGCCGTGGTCGGCGCGCTCGACGTGACCGCGCTGCGCATCGGGCCGGAGATCGATCCCGGCGTGCCATGGACGGCGTCGGTCGGCGCCAAGCCCCTTCTGTTGGCGCTGAAGTCGGGCAACTTCGGCACGCCGGACTTTTTCACCAAAGCCTTCCAGCGCCTATGAGCAGCGCCGAAACCAAGATGCGCGACGCGATCTGCACGCTGGGCGCCAAGCTCGCCGCGCGCGGCCTTTGCCCCGGCACGTCGGGCAATATCAGCGCGCGCGTCGCCGACGGCTGGCTGATGACGCCGACCAATTCCTCGCTGGGCGAGCTTTTACCTGGCCAGCTCTCCAAGCTCGACCTTTCCGGCAAGCACGTGAGCGGCGATCCGCCGACCAAGGAGGCGCTGCTCCATCGCTCGGTCTACGACGTGCGGCCCAAGGACGGCGCCATCGTGCATCTTCATTGCACGCATGCCGTGGCGATCTCCTGTCTCGATCCATCGTGCCATCATAACCACGAAAGCACCCTGCCGCCGATCACGCCCTACTTCGTGATGCGGGTCGGCAAGTTGCCGCTGGTGCCCTATTTCAAGCCGGGCGACCCCGCGCTCGCCGACGCCATCCGCGACTACGCCAAGGGCCACCGCGCCGTGCTTTTAGCCAATCACGGGCCGGTCGTCGCCGGCACCTCGCTGTCGGCGGCGTCGGCCTCGATCGAGGAGCTGGAGGAGACCGCCAAGCTCCATCTGCTGCTGCAAGGTTTTAAGGTGCGGCTGCTCAGCGACGCGCAGGTCCGCGAGGTCGAAGAAGCTTTTCCGTCATGAGTCGTCGCCACACCCCCGCTGTCATCCCGAGCGAAGCGAGGGACCTTTCCTGCTCCTTAAAGGCCCCTCGCTTCGCTCGGGGTGACAGTCTCGACTGGAAGTAGCCCAATGCCCAAGCTCGCCGCCAATCTCTCGTGGATCTACCAGGAGGTGCCGTTCCTGAAACGCTTCGGCGCCGCCGCCTCACACGGCTTCAAGGCCGTCGAGATCCTGTTCCCCTACGAGGCGCCGGCGGCCGACATCGCGGCCGAGCTCAAGAAGCACAAGCTCACGCAGGCGCTGTTCAATCTGCCGCCCGGCGATTGGAGCAAGGGCGAGCGCGGACTGGCCGCCCTGCCCGGCCGTGAAGCCGAGTTTTCAGCCGCCCTCGACAAGGCGCTCGACTACGCCAAGGCGCTGGAGTGCCGCACCTTGCATGTCATGTCGGGCATGATCGCGCCCGGCGCCGATGTGAAGGCGATGCACCGCACTTTCATCGCCAACCTGAAGAAAGCCTGCGACCGCACCGCAAAGAGCGGTCTCACGCTGGTGCTGGAGCCGATCAACCATCGCGACATTCCCGGCTACTTCACCAACACGACCGATCAGGTGAAGCAGATCATTGACGAGGTCGGCGCGCCGCACCTGCGCCTGCAGCTCGACCTCTATCATATGCAAGTGACCGAGGGAGACCTCACCAAGCGCACCGAGCGTTTGTTCCCGATCACCGCGCATGTGCAGATCGCCGGCAATCCCGACCGCAACGAGCCCGACATCGGCGAGGCCAACCATCTCTACCTGCTCGATGTGCTCGACCGGCTGGGCTATCAGGGCTACGTCGGCCTCGAATACAAGCCCAAGACCACGACCGGCGCCGGGCTGGGCTGGGCGGCGAAATACGGCATCAAGGCCTGATCCATGGCGGACAACAACACTCCCCTCGTCGCCTTCGTCGGCCTGGGCTCGATGGGCCTCGGCATGGCGAAGAACCTGTTGAAGGGCGGCCATAAGGTGACCGGCGTCGATCCCAGCGCGCCGGCGCGCGAAGCCTTCGCTGCTGCGGGCGGCACGCTTGCGGCGACACCCGCGCAAGCCGCTGCATCGGCCGACGCGCTTGTTGTCGCCGTGGTCAATGCGCAGCAGGTCGAGACTGTGCTGTTCGGCGAAGGCGGCGCGGTCGCGAAGCTGCGCAAGGGCGGCCTCGTCATGCAGTGCGCCACCGTGCCGCCCGCCTTCGCCAAAGCGCTCGGCGAGCGGCTGGCCCGGTCGGGCCACGAACTTTTGGACGCGCCGATGTCGGGCGGCCGCGCCCGCGCCGAATCGGGCGAGCTCACCTTCATGGCCTCGGGGTCGGCCAAGGCCTTTGCCGCCGCCGAGTCGATCCTGGCCGCCACCTCGGCCACGGTGTTCCGCCTGGGCGATGCGCCCGGCATCGGCTCGCTGGTGAAGACCGTGAACCAGCTTTTGGCCGGCGTGCATATCGCCACCGCCGCCGAGGCGATGGCGCTCGCCGCCAAGGCCGGCGCCGATACGCGCGCCGTCTACGAGGTGATCTCGGCCAGCGCCGGCAATTCCTGGATGTTCGGCAATCGGGTGCCGCACATGCTGGACGACGACTACTCGCCGCTGTCGGCGGTGGAAATCTTCGTCAAGGATCTCGGGCTGGTGCTCAACACCGGCCACGAGCATCGCCTGCCGCTGCCCATGGCGGCCGCGGCGCACCAGCTCTTTCTCGCCGCTTCAGGCGCCGGCTGGGGGCGACTGGATGACGCTGCCGTCGTCAAGGTCTACGAACAGGCCGGCGACTTCAAAGTGTCGTCGCCTCGGAAGTAGACTGCGCCAATGCCTCGCCAGCGTTTCACCAAGATCGTCGCCACCCTGGGGCCTGCGTCCTCCAGCATCGAGCGTTTGCGCGCCCTGTTCGAGGCCGGCGCCGACGTCTTCCGGCTCAATTTCAGCCACGGCACCCACGACGATCATCGCCGGCGCGTCGACCTGCTGCGCGCGCTCGAGAAGGAGTACGGCCATCCCGTCGCCGTGCTGATGGATCTGCAGGGGCCGAAGCTCAGGCTCGGCGCCTTCGCCAAGGGACCGCTCGAGCTCAAGAAGGGTCAGAAGCTGCGCCTCGACATGGACAAGGCGCCGGGCACGGCCAAGCGCGTGCCGCTGCCCCATCCCGAGATCTTCAAGGCGGCCAAGCCGGGCGGGCTGCTGCTGATCGA
>WNFG01007243.1_pt1 | contig 12299 bp, 8 predicted proteins | sample 5400431 | NCBI WGS metagenome assembly WNFG01 (sample SAMN13153346, study PRJNA577476) | soil metagenome | isolation source: 120 cm saprolite under Douglas fir tree site 2 hole 3 replicate 2 | place: USA:California | collected 2015-04-18
TTCGGCTTGAGCATCTCGAAGAGTGCTGCCGCGGTCATACCGCCGACGGCAAATCTTTGTGCACCATCCAGAAATTCGCGGCGGTCGATCCCACCATGCACGTATCGGTCAAACAGGTTCAGAAGCGCCTGGGGGAAATCGGATGCTTTTTTGCGTTCCATGGGAACATCTCCTCGATGAGGCCGAAACCCTCGGTAGCCGTGTGCAGGGGCTCAGAATACCATTAATGCGCCGATGGTAACCTCTGCGGATCGAACAGACGGATCACCGGTTGTCGCCCTCGATCGTGCGATCGAAATACGGCGCTGCTTGCTGGCCCGGGTCCGCGGCTATAAGGTGGTTCGTCGCGAACAACGTTGCGCAAGAAGCCGACATCGGATCATGATCGAACGATCTGGCGCAGTTTCGATCGCTTGCAACTTCGGCATCGGCCTGCTGGCGCTGACCATCCCCTCTCTTCATTCCGCAGCCCACGCGCAATCAGCCGATCTGGTGCTTTGCGATCGGCTCGCCGCTGACCCTTCCGATCCGGACAAGCCGACGGATATCAAAGGCACTGGCGATATCGCCCAGTCCGATGTCGCGACGGCGATCAAATTTTGCAGACTTGCGTCGGCCGCATCACGCCGGGCGCTTTACCAGCTCGGTCGGGCTTACGCGGCCAATCGACAATTGCCGGAGGCCATCAGCGCCTATCGCAAGGCGGCCGACAGGGGGAGCACGTCGGCCATGGTCGAGCTCGGCGTGCTGCTCGCGACCGGGTCGGGCGTTGCCAAGGACCCGGCCGAAGCGCGCAAGCTGTTCGAGCGCGCTGCCGCGGCGGGCAACCCCCGCGGCGCCCTCAATCTCGCGGCGCTGCCCGAGGACGGCGGCGCGGCGTCGGATCCGGTCAAGGCGAGAGCCTTGCTTTCGAGAGCGGCGGAGACAAATTCGGCGGAAGCGCAGTATCAGCTCGGATTGATGATTGCCGACGGCATCGGCGGGCCGAAGGACGATGTCGCCGCGCGGGCGTTGTTCGAAAAGGCCGCTGCGCAAGATCACCCCGGGGCATCGGAGCGGATGGGCGCTTTTGCGCAGAGCGGGCGCGGCGGACCGCAGGATTCCAATGCCGCCAAAGCGTATTACGAGAGAGCCGCGGCGCTCGGCAATGAAGCGGCCAAGGCGGCTCTCAAGCGCGCGGAATGTCGCTACGCCATCAGAGATAAACGCGGAAACTTCGTGGCCAACCTTTGCTTCTAGCCGGCTACCGGCTACGGCCGGCCCCAGATCTCGGCGAAATTCGCGAACTTGCGCAGGATCGGGTCGCGGCGCGTCGGCTCGAGCAGCGGCAGGATGCGTTTGAGCACGGCGTTGACCAGCGTGGACGTGTGGCGGACGTAGAGGTCGAGCGGGTCGAGGCGATGGCGCATGTGCAGCTTGGGATCGTAGTTCGAGCCGCCGCTGCGGAACGACTTGCAGCCGGCGGCCATGCCCCAGCGGACCACGTCGCGCACGGCGTAATGGTAGAGATGCAGGTCGAGCGCCACCGCGTAGTCGAGCCCGAGATACTCGGCGTAGATCGCATCGCCCTCGATCATGCACAGGCTGAACGCGACGGCGCGCCCGTTCTGCCGCCACACGAAGAAGCGGGCCTTGTCGGGCATGCGCCGCCCGATCTCGCAGAAATAGGTTTTTGTCAGCGTCTCGAAGCGCATCCGCGAGCGACCGTAGACCTGCAAATACAGCGGATAGAGCTCGTCGATGATGGGCGTGACGTCGGCGCGAACTTCGAGCTCGATCGGCGCCGCGTGCTCCGCGGCGCGAAATTTCAGCCGAAGATCCCGGCGTGTCTTGCGGCTCAGCGCGCGTTGCAAATAGTCTTCGAAACTCGGGTAATCGATATCGAGCCGCGTCATCGGCAGGCTGGGAACCCGCGTAAATCCCCGAGCCGAGAAACATTGCAGCGCGCCGCGATATTTCGCCGGGAATTCCTTGAGCACGATCAGCGGCGTGCCGAGCGCGCGGGCATGGCGGAGAACCGTGCCCGCGACCAGCCGCGCGCATGCCCGCTGCCGCTGCTCATCGCCGTCGCGCCCGCCGTCGAGATGCCCCTCCCCGGCCGCGCAGCCGATCATCAGGGTGCGCAGGCGCAGGAAGCGGGGCCACAGCCGCCGGACGCGGCCGGCGAGCGCGACGATGCTGGGGCCGGCTCCGGCCAACAGATCCTGGTCGAGCAGCAGAAACGGCTGGATCGCGACAATGCCGCCGTGCGCGTCCCGCACCACGAAATAGCGATATTCGAATCCTTGCGCGAGCGTGTCCTCGACGAGCTCGTAATAGCGATGATCCTTGCGCAGATCGGCGAAAGCATCGCGCCATTCGCGCAAATGCCCGAGTTCCCCGCGCGCCGCGATATCGACGCGCCCGTCCGGTGGGCTCGGCTCGGCGCGAGCGCTCCGCCGCCAATGCCACGCGGCCGCCCATCGGGCGAGCCGTTCCGGCGCGGCGAACGCCGGCCATGTCATGCGCGGCGCTCGGCGATGAAGCGGGCCGTGGCGGCGAGCATGGCGGCGCGAGCGCCGAAGCCCGCGAGCGCGGCTTGCGCCTCGGCGACCAGATTCTCGAGCCAGGCCCGGGCTCCCTCGACGCCGAGCACCCCGACAAAGGTCGCCTTTCCGGCCGCCGCGTCCTTGCCGGTGGACTTGCCGACGGTGGCGGCATCGCCTTCGACGTCGAGCAGGTCGTCGGCGATCTGGAACGCGCGGCCGATCGCCTCGCCGTAGCGCGCGAGCGCCTGGCGTTCCTCGGGGCGGGCCTTGGCGAGGATCGCGCCCGCCACGCAGGCAAACCGCAACAACGCGCCGGTCTTCATCTGCTGCAAGATGGTGATCGCGGAGAGATCGAGCGGCTCGCGGCGCGGATCGAAGCGGCCTTCGGCGGCAAGATCGAGCATCTGGCCGCCGGCCATGCCGCCAACCCCCGCGGCGCGCGCCAGTGCGGAAACGAGCTCGACCCGGACCGCGGCATCGGGATGGGTCTCGGGCCGGGACAGCACGTCGAAGGCGAAGGTGAGCAGGCTGTCCCCGACCAGGATGGCGGTCGCCTCGTCGAATGCCTTGTGTACGGTCGGCTGCCCGCGCCGCAAATCGTCGTCGTCCATCGCCGGCAGGTCGTCGTGAACCAGCGAATAGCAGTGCACGCATTCGAGCGCGGCACCCGCCATCAGCGCGCGTTCCCGCGGGGCCTCGAACAAGGCGGCGGTCTCGACCACCAGGAACGGCCGGATCCGCTTGCCCCTGCCCAGGCTCGCGTAACGAACCGCATCGAGCAGCCGTTGCGGACGCAGGATCTCGTTCGGGCACGGGGCCGACGCCAACAGGCGATCCAGCAGCCGGTCGGTTTCCGCGGCTGCGGCACTCAGACGCTGCGAAAACGGCGGCGCAAGCGCGGCCGCCAGCGTCACGATCGCACCTGCCGCACGCGCATCGAATGGTCCCCATTCCGCCGGAATCGGCATGGTAGCCGCAAATCCGCGATCATCCATAGCCAAGGACGACGATCGGAGCAATTGCCGGGGGGCAGGTCGAGCGGAGCCAAGATTCCGCCGGACTTTTCCGGTCTACTCGGACCCGCTATCCGATCTCGAATACTTGACTGAACTCGCGTACACCTTGGACCCGGATGGTTCCCCCGCGTGTCTCGATTGGGGTAAGCTTGCGCGGGCTCGGCCGAAACCGACGCGGGGCGCGAGCGAGGCGGATCGGGCGGGTATCTTCGCGCCCCGCGCAACGAGCCGGCGGTTGCCGGCGTTGGGCGGGGGTGTCTCCACCGGTCCGCAGGGACTGAACGCACGCGGATTTTGGTTGCCTTTCCGCCCGATCCATATGCATTTCATCGGCCACTCACCCGATGATCCCGAACCGGACAGCCGGAAGCGAACCCGGCCGTTGATGCACATTCCATGCTGAAGTCCGCCATCATCCGAATCGTCGATTTCTGCACCCGGCACCCGTGGTGGGTCCTCGCGCTTGCGCTGGTCCTGTCGGCGGCATCCGCCGATTACGCCGCACGGCATTTCGCCATCAAGACCGACATCAACGAGCTGATCTCGAAGCAGCTGCCCTGGACGCAGCGGGCAACGCAGTACATGGCCGCCTTCCCGCAACGGGAAATCCTCGCCGTGGTCGACGCGCCGACGCCGGAGCTGGTCGAGCAGGCAGCGACCAAACTCGCCGAGGCTCTGCAAGGTCGCCACGACGTCATCCGCGCGGTTCGCCAGCCCCAGAGCGGCAGCTTCTTCGAGCGCAACGGATTGCTGTTCCTGCCGACCGAGGAGGTGGCGCGCGTCACCGACGGCTTGACGCGGGCGGATGCCCTGCTCGAGACGCTCGCCGCCGACCCCAGTCTGAGAGGCACGCTCGACGCGCTGTCGTTCGGCGTCATGGGGGTCGAGCGCAAAGAGCTCAAGCTCGACGATATGACGCGGCCGATGACGCTCGCGGCCGATACGGTCGAAGACGTTCTGGCAGGCCGGCCGGCGAGCTTTTCCTGGCGCGTGCTGGCCAGCGGCAAGCCGGCGCAGCCGCGCGATCTGCGGCGATTCATCGAGATCGAGCCGGTACTCGACTTCAGCGCGCTGCAGCCCGGTCGCGTGGCGACCAACGCGATCGCCGGGACCGCCGCGGATCTGCATCTCGCCGAGAACCATCGCGCCCGGGTGCGCCAGACCGGCCTGATCCCCATCGACGACGACGAATTCGGCACCATCCGGCAGAACGCCGGCATCAATGCGACCGTGTCGCTGTTGGCGGTTCTGCTCATCCTGTGGCTGGCGCTGCGGTCGTTCCGCATCATCTTCGCGGTCGCGGTCAGCATCACGCTCGGCCTGGCGGTCTCGGTGGCATGGGGCCTGTTCCTGGTCGGCGCGTTCAATTTGATCTCGGTGGCGTTCTTCGTGCTGTTCGTCGGGCTCGGCATCGATTTCGGCATCCAGTTCAGCGTGCGCTACCGCGCCGAACGCCACGATTACGACGACCTGCCCACAGCCCTGCACAGCACCGCCATGAAGGTCGGCGGCCCCCTGGCGCTCGCCGCGGCGGGGACCGCGGTCGGTTTCTCCTCGTTCCTGCCGACCGCGTACCGCGGGCTTTCCGAGCTCGGGCAGATCGCCGGCTCGGGCATGATCATCGCCTTCGTCAGCAGCATCACCGTGCTGCCGGCGCTGTTGGCGATCCTGAACCCGCCCGGCGAACCGCACTCCATGGGTTTTGCCTGGTTGGCTCCGGCCGACCGATTCCTCGAGCGCCACCGCATCGCGGTCGTGGTGCTGACCGTTCTCGTCGTCGTGCTCGCCTCGCCGCTGCTGCTGTTCCTGCCGTTCGACTTCAATCCGTTGCACTTGCGCAGTCCCAAGGTCGAATCGGTCGCGACCTTTCTCGAGCTGAGAAGAGATCCCGAGACCGGAGCCAATTCCATCGAGATCATGGCCCCGAATCTCGCCGCCGCGGACCCGATCGCGCAGCGGATCGCGAGCCTGCCGCAGGTCTCGCGCACGATGACGCTCGAGGGACTGGTGCCGAAGGAACAGGATCAGAAGCTCAAGCTCATCCGCGCCGCGGCGGCCGCAGTCGACGCCTCGCTCAACCCGAAGGAAACCGATCCGCCGCCCACCGACCAGGAAAACGTCGAGGCGCTGTCGTCTACCGCCGACACCCTGACGAAGGTCGCCGGAAATCAGCAGGGGCCCGGAGCCGACGCGGCAAGACGCCTGTCCGGGCTCTTGTCCCGCTTGGCCAAATCCGATCCATCCGCCCGCAAACAGGCGGAGACCGCGGTCGTCGGGCCGCTGCGGATCTCGCTCGACCAGCTCAGACAGGAGCTCAAGCCGGAGCGCATCACCACGGAAAACATCCCGCAGGATCTGGCCAGGGAGTGGCTGACGCCGGACGGCCGCGCGCGGGTTCAGGTCCTGCCCAAGGGCGACCCCGACAACACCGAGGTCCTGCGCGACTTCGTGACTGCGGTATTGGCGGTCGAGCCGGATGCGACCGGGCCGGCGGTGTCGCTGTTCGAAGCCGGCAACACCGTGGTGCGAGCCTTCATCCAGGCCGGAATCTTCGCCCTCTCCGCAATCGCCGTGCTGCTGTGGATCACGTTGCGCCGGATCACCGACGTCCTGCTCACGCTGGTGCCGCTGCTCGTCGCCGGCGTCGTCACCCTCGAGCTATGCGTCCTGATCGAGCTCCCGCTGAATTTCGCCGACATCATCGCGCTGCCGCTGCTGCTCGGCGTCGGGGTCGCGTTCAAGATCTACTACATCATGGCGTGGCGACAGGGAAAGACCGCGCTGCTGCAATCGAGCCTCACGCGCGCGGTGATCTTCAGCGCACTCACCACCGCAACCGCCTTCGGCAGCCTGTGGCTCTCCAAGCATCCCGGCACTTCGAGCATGGGCAAATTGATGGCGCTCTCCCTGGTGTGCACGATGGCGGCGGCGGTGCTGTTCCAGCCGGCGCTGATGGGCCCGCCGCGGGTGAAGGAGGAAACCTAGGTCGCAGCCGGCAGCCGGCCCGCGGCTGCGAACAACGGCACGGCGCGGGTAGCCCGGATGGAGCGGCGCCGGTCCACCCCATCGCGCGTATACGGGGCCACCCCGCCAGCGCCCGCGTAATCCGGGAACCATTACCCGGTGCAAGAAGTCATGCCGCGGCCTGCCGTGGCTCGTTCCGCGTCTCAAGTGCAGTACGCGGCAATCAGATCAAAAATATAGGCAGGACCGAGAATTCCCCACAGCAGCAAGATCGCGAGACAGATCGCGGCGGCCATCGCACCCCCCGCCCAGAGCAGCCAGCGGGGCAGGTTGCGCGGCAACGGCTGCGCCGCCGGCACGCCGGCGTGACCGCCGGCATCGGGCATCGCGGGACCACTCGTAGGGTCCGTGCCGCCGCCATTCATGAATGCGCCACTCCCAGTGCGAGCCGCTCGACCGGTCGTTCGCGAATATGCCAGTGAATGAGCGCCGCAAACACCCCGAGCCCGACCGAGATCCACCACATCGAATTATAATTGCCCTGAATATCGTAGAGCCGCCCGGCTCCCCAGCCGCCCAGGAAACTCCCGAGCTGATGGCTGAAAAAGACGACACCCCACAGCATCGACATGTGGACCGGCCCGAACATATAGCCGACCAACCCGCTGGTCAGCGGAACGGTGCCCAGCCACAGGAACCCGAGCGAGGCCGCAAACAGCAGCACCGACACCCAGGACAGCGGCAGCGCCAGAAACAGCACGAACGCCAGGGCGCGCAAGGCATAGAGCAGCGCCAGCATGTCTTTGCGCAGATGGTGCCCGCCGAGCCATCCCCACAGCAACGATCCGACGATGTTGAAGAGGCCGACAAGGCCGATCGCCCAGCCGCCGAGCTCGAGCGCGGAGATCGGACGTCCGAAGAACGACATGCCGACGGAATTGTCGGAGATATAGGAAGGCAGGTGCAGGCCGATGAACGACACGTGGAAGCCGCACACGAAAAAGCCGATGGTGAGCAGCCAGAACCCCTGGGTGCGAAACGCCTCTTGGAGCGCGCTCTTTGCGCTCTGCGCCGCCGCCGCGCCGACCGCACCTGAATTTGCCCCACGCTGCTCGCGCAAGCCGAACGCCAGAACGACCATCAATGCCGACAGCGCGGTCAGCACGAACATCGTGGTATGCCAGTTGTCGAAGCGGTTCTGGAGGATCGAGGCGAGCGGCACGATGGCGAATTGCCCGAACGAGCCGCCCGCGGTGGCGACGCCCAGCGCCACGGAACGCCGTTCGGGCGGCGTCTGCCGGGCGATCGCTCCGAAGATCGGGCCGAACCCCGCGGCCGCCATGCCGATGCCCGAGAGCACGTTGCCCAGCGTCAGCATCACGCCCTCGCTCGCCAGCGCAATCATCAGCATCCCGGCCACGTAGAGCATGCCGCCGGCCGCAACCGTGCGCGCAGTGCCGAACCGGTCGGCCAGGTTGCCCACGAACGGCGAGAACACCCCCATCAGCAACATGGCGAGCGCGGTGCCGAACGACCACAGCTCGCGGCCGACGTTGAGATCCGCGGCGATCGGCTTCTGAAAAATGCCGAAGCTCTGGCGCGCTCCAATGCCGATGGTCAGAATCATGCCCCCGCAAATCACGGGAATCCAGAAATTAGTTCGACGCGGCATGGCAATCCTTTCGCAGCCGCGGTCGTGCGACGCAGCCTGGTTCCGACCCGAGCAGCGCGACCCATCGGCCCAACCGGGTCGTGCGCAGCCCGGCCGGCGCCGGCAACCGGCCATGGAATTGCGTCACGCGGCGGGCCGCCCGGCGGACGGCCGGGCCATCGCACGCGCGCGCCGCCGATCGAGCTTCGAGGGGCATGGCGAAATCTTCCCGGCAAGAGCGCATATACGCGTATATCCGTCGATGTCAATAGGCGTATGCACGCTGATATCCGCCAACCCACCGGGCCGGGCATTTCATATCCCGACCCTGGCGGCGGTGCTGCAGACGACGTCGCTTGTCGGAAATCGGACGAGAGGGGCCCTAGCCAAACGTCGTAGGTCGAAAGTATTATGCGTGCCGACTAGGCGGAATGTTAGCCTTCCATCACGGCTTTTACGTGGAGTCCTCGATCGGGATTCCAGCAGAACATCTCGTGCCGCCGGGACCGCCCATGGAGCAAGCCCTTGCCGCAGCCGAACCAATGGGCGCAGGGTGCGTCGGCCCGCTGGTCGACAGCTGATGGACTTCGATGGGAACAGGAACAGTGAACCCATACGCGGAGGGGAGAGGTCCAAGGGGCCGGTCGGGCAAGGTGGGCCTCGGTTCGAGCAATGCTTTGCGCAGTTCAATGTGAGGGGGCGTTTCGCGCAGAATGGCCCGGTGCGACCGCGCGCCACGAAGCGATGAAACTTTGAGACAGGAGGAGCACGACTATGGCTGTTCACCCGAAGGACTTCCGGACCGTGATCGTTGCCGCGTCCGTGGGAAACGTCATCGAATGGTACGACTTCTATATCTTCGGCAGCTTGGCCGCGGTCTTGTCGGTCAAGTTCTTTGAACAATCCCACCCGGTTGCGGCTCTGCTGAGCACGATTGCGCTGTTCACCGCCGGGTTCCTGATCCGTCCGCTCGGGGCATTCCTGTTCGGATGGATGGGCGACCGCGTGGGCCGCAAATACACGTTCCTCGTTACGCTCAGCGGAATGGGGCTGGGCACGGGAGCGATCGGGTTGATCCCGACCTACGCGGATATCGGTTTGAGCGCCGCGTTCCTCCTGTTCGGCATGCGGATGATCCAGGGCCTGTGCCTGGGGGGCGAATACGGCGGTGCCATCACCTACGTCCGAGCACGTGCCGGACGAACACCGCGGCTACTACACCGGCTGGCTACAGACCTCGCCGACTCTCGGGATCGTGGTATCGCTGGCGGTGATCATCGCTACCCGCACATACTTCGGCACCGACGTGTTCAACGTATGGGCGTGGCGCATTCCGTTCCTGGTGTCCTTCCTGCTGGTGGGGATCGCAATCTACATACGGCTCCAGCTGCAGGAGACGCCGATCTTCGAGGAGATCAAGGCCAAAGGCCTGATGACCAAGAATCCCTGGAAGGAGGCCTTCCTCAGCTCGAATATCAAATACGTGCTGATCGCCACCATCGTGCTGATCGGGCAAGGCGTGGTGTGGTACAGCGGTCAGTTCTGGGCGCTGTACTTCCTGCAGCAGGTTTCCAAGGTGGACCCGCTGAGCTCGGCCTACATCGTGGGAGCCGCGCTGCTCATTGCAACGCCGAGCTTGATCTTTTTCGGCTGGCTCTCCGACAAGATCGGGCGCAAGCCGGTGATCTTGGGAGGCATGTTGTTCGCGGCGGTCACCTACTATCCGCTGTATGTCTGGCTGGGAACGGTCACCCAGCCCGGCAACATCAACTATCCGATCGCGACCTTCATCATCTTCATCCTCGTTTGCTACGTCGGGATGGTGTATGGGCCGGTCGGGGCGTTCCTGGCGGAATACTTCCCCGGCAGGATCCGTTACACGTCGGTGTCGGTGCCGTATCACATCGGCAACGGCTGGGGTGGCGGATTGGTGCCGTTCATCACCTCGGCGGCCTTCGCGTCCACTGGCAGCATCGGCTACGCGCTGGCCTACCCGATCTTGGTTCCGGCGGTGTGCTTCGTGCTCGCCCTCTTCCTGATGCCGGAGACCCGTAAAATAAGCATCTGGCAGCCGGCAATGGGTCGATCATCGGCGACGGGTAGATCAGCGGCCTAGCAAGGCAGGTCGCGTGGGGGCGGCCCCGCCCCCACCGGCCGCCAGCAATCCGGGGCGGCATTCCCGCATTACGCGCCGCTTCGCGGGTCGGGTGTTTCCGACCTGCGCCAATCATCATGCCGAACCCGGAAACATCCGGGTTCGGGTGCGGGCGCTGCATCCGGGCTACGGCCGCGGCCCTCACCGCGCGCGCGTCCAATTCTCGCCGCCGCAGAAAATCAGCAGGCAGCCCTCGATCCGCAGCAGATCGGGGCTCAGCAGAATAAGATGCCCGGCATAGGTCTTGCCGTTTTCGGGGTTGTAGATTTCGCCGTCCCAGCGATTGCCGCCGGGGCCGCGGGCGCCGCCGGTGCCGCCGGCCGGCTTCATCCCGAGCAGGATCTGCGTGCCGACGATCGGGCGGTTCCGCTTCGTCGGGTCGGGATTGTTCTCGTCCGTCCCGGGCTGCGAGGTCCAGGCGATGGTGCCGCAATAAGCATCGGCGCAGGGCGCGATGCGGATGATGGCGGTCTGGTCCTTGACCAGCCAGTTTCCGGCGGGATCCGCGGCGAGCGCCGGACCCCCGATCAGGGCCAGCGCCGCGGCGATCGACCAAGCTTTTCCCATGTCCTGTCCCGATCCCCTCGATCCCCCCGATCCCCCCGCCATGGTCCCAAAGCCCTATTTCCATCCTCGAACCGCTGCATTATTGCCTGAGGCGGCGGGCCTGCGCGGGGGGACGGCCCCGCGCCGCAATTCGTGAATTTACCTCGTCCAGAGGGGAAGTTTGCGCCGCGGTCCCGTCCTGGCTCTAATTCGCGTCGGCGGCCTTTGGTACCCGGCCGCCGCAGGGAGAATAGCATGGCCTTGGACGCCGCGGCGCTGTTCGCCGAGCGGGAAGCCGAGCGCTACGCGCTGCATACGCGCCATCTCAACGCGCAGATGGTGCGCGTGCTCAAGACCATCGGCTTCGATGTCCGCTTCCGCGCCGGGCGCGGTCAGTACCTGTTCGACCAGGACGGCAAGCGCTACCTCGACCTGCTGAGCGGCTGGGGCGTGTTCGCGATCGGCCGCAATCATCCATCGTTGCGCGAGACCCTCAAGGGCGTGCTCGACGGCGACCTGCCCAATCTGGTCCAGATGGACGTGTCGACCCTGGCCGGCGCGCTGGCCGAAAAATTGCTCCGGCACGCGCCCTACCTGCAAAAGGTGTTCTTCGCCAACTCGGGGACGGAGAGCGTGGAAGCGGCGCTCAAGTTCGCCCGAAGCGCGACCGGCCGCCCCGGGCTCGTCTATTGCAGCCACGCGTTTCACGGCCTCACCTATGGGGCGCTGTCGATCAACGGCGATGCAACGTTCCGGCAAGGGTTCGGACCGCTGCTGCCGGATTGCATCGAGGTCCCGTTCAACGATCTTGCGGCGCTGGAGCGCGCGCTCGCCGCGCGCGACGTCGCGGCCTTCGTGGTCGAGCCGATTCAGGGCAAGGGCGTGAACCTGCCGGACGACGGCTATCTGCAAGGCGCGGCGGAGCTCTGCCGCAAGCACGGGACCTTGCTGATCGCCGACGAGGTCCAGACCGGCCTCGGGCGCACCGGCCGGTTCCTGGCGGTCGAGCACTGGGGCGTCGAGCCCGACATGGTGGTGCTGGCGAAATCGCTGTCCGGCGGCCACGTGCCGGTCGGCGCAGTGCTGACCCGGAAATGGATTTTCGAGAAAGTGTTCGACCGCATGGACCGCGCGGTCGTGCACGGCTCGACCTTCGCCAAGAACGATCTCGCCATGGCGGCCGGACTGGCGACGCTCGAGGTGATGGAGCACGGCCGCCTCGCCGAGCATGCCGCGCGGCTCGGCGAGCGGCTGCTCGCCGCGTTCTCCCGGATGGCGCGGCAGCACGAGCTGATCAAGGCGGTCCGCGGCAAGGGATTGCTGATCGGCATCGAGTTCGGAGCGCCGCATTCCCTCAAGCTCAAGGCGTCCTGGAACGCGCTCGAGGCGGTGAACACCGGCCTGTTCTGCCAGCTCATCACCATTCCGCTGTTCCAGCA
>WNFG01004067.1_pt1 | contig 12298 bp, 13 predicted proteins | sample 5400431 | NCBI WGS metagenome assembly WNFG01 (sample SAMN13153346, study PRJNA577476) | soil metagenome | isolation source: 120 cm saprolite under Douglas fir tree site 2 hole 3 replicate 2 | place: USA:California | collected 2015-04-18
CCGAAAACGGCGATGTTACGCAAACGCCTCGACGAACCGCGAGACGGTTTATTCATGCGCCGGATGCCGGAGCTCGGTCTGATCCGCCCAGCGTTTCGCCTTTTCGATTGCGGCATCCATGGCCTCGTCCGCCGTTGCATGGAGTTCTCGGAACGGATAGGCGGTTTTCGTCACCGCGATCCGCCAGCCCGCGGGCGTGTCGAAAACGTTCAACAGCAGTCTGTGGTACTCGATCGTCCCGTAATACATCGATGGCGGAGACTCGATTGCCTCGCTCCGGCGATCTGCCTGGTTCTCTCGGCGCGGGAACGGGCGGGCCGGCATGGCCGCTTTGAACGCCGGACGCACCGGACCGCCTTCGAACGCATTGGTTCTCATGAGAATGCCTCCGGCATCTTTCAGGACATCGACGATCCCGGTTCCTCAGGTTGCCCCCGACTGTCGATTCGCCATCGTCGAAGTCCGAGCGGGCCACAATGTGACTCACGAGAGTCCTGATTGCGGCTGTGCGATCACGAAATCCTGGTGGTTGGATTTCGTATTGCAACGCAGTCTATGCAGGCGAAGGAGGTCGTGGTACTCGGGATGCGCGCGAGCGAAATCCGGGTTGAGCTTCATGCACGGTCTCTTATAGCCGATGGCCAATCCCGGATTCGCCGACGCTTCCTCCGTGCGACGCTGATGGTTTTCCAATGAGACGATGGCGGTGAGCTACCCCATTCACATCCGGATGGGAGGGTACGGCCCCGCGACCACCTCGTTCAGCCGGGCGCTGAAGCGGATCGGCGATCGGCTCGAAGCCGAGTTCGGCAACAAGGTCGAAATCCGCTACGTCTGGAACATCCTGGACTTCGGCTACCGCGCCGAGGACATTTTGTGGCTGGTCGAGCACGGCATCCTGACGCTCGGCTATCAGTCCAGCAGCTATTTGGCGGACCGCATTCCCGAGCTCGGTCTCGTCGACCTGCCGTTCCTGTTCGCGACCACGCGACAGGCGCGCGCGGCGATCGACGGCGGGCTCGGCGCCGTTCTGACGCGCGCGATCGAGCAGAGCATCGGCTACCGCATTCTCGGCTATTTCGAGAACGGGTTTCGCCACGTCTCGAACCGCTTGCGCCCCGTGCGCATGCCGTCGGATCTCGCCGGCATGAGGATCCGCGTGCTGCCGAGCAGCGTTCATGCGCGGACGTTCGAACTGCTCGGGGCAGCGCCCTTGCGCCTCGATTTGACCGAGGCGCTAGCTGCGATCGCGGCGGGCACGATCGACGCGCAGGAAAACCCCTTGGCGAACACCGTGACCTACGGCGTTCACCGGCATCATCGATTTCATTCCTTGACCGGCCATTTCTACGTATCGAGACCGATCTTCATCCATGCCGGGACATTCGATGCCTGGTCCGACGAGCTGAGGCGCGCGATGCGCGACGCGGCCGTCGATGCGGTCGCTTTACAAAGGGGGCTTGCAACCGAGGAAGAACGACAAGCCAGAGCGGCCATGCAGGATCGGGGTTGCGAAATTCTCGAGCTTGCGCCGGACGCGCACGAGGCTTTCGTCGCGGCGGTGAAGCCGCTGCGGGCCGAGGCGCTGCAGCTGTATGGGAGCGAGGCCTTGGAGCTGGCGGGATTGCCGTAGCCGATCAATGCTTGTAGTCGGGCTCCTTGCGATCGAGGATGCGCTTGAGCGCCTCGAAGTGCCACAGCGCCGGCGGCTTGCCGCCGTAGCCGTGCTGGTCGCGGAATTCCGCGGTCGCCGCATCGATCGACTGCTGCGACATGCGCTTGAGCGGACGTCCGGTCCACATCGCATAGAGCTGCACCTGCGCCGCGCGCTCGAGGTAATACAGCCGGTCGTACGCCTCGGCGACTGTCTTGCCCACCGTCGCCACGCCGTGGTTCGCCATCATCAGCACCGTTTTGTCGCCGATCGCCTCGGCGAGCCGCTCGCCCTCGGCCGGATCGAATGCCGGGCCGTCGTAGCAATCGTCATAGGCGGTGTGGACCGACGTTCCCATCTCGGTCTGGCCGATCGGCAGGATCTGCGGGTCCTCGAGCCGGGTCAGCGCGCTCGCGAACGGCATATGGGTGTGGAACACCGCCGCGGCATGCGGCAGCAGCCGGTGCATCGGCGCGTGGATGCAATAGCAGGACCGCTCGACCTCGCCCTGGCCGGCCACCAGCTTGCCGTCGTAGCCGACTTCCATGAAACAGCTCGCCGTCACCTCCGACCAGTGCAGCCCGAACGGGATCTGGTAGTAACTTTCGCCGCCGGGAACCCGGAACGTCAAATGATTGAAGATTCCCTCGTGGAGTTCGTGCATCACCGCGAGCCGGTGAGCCGCGGCGAGGTCGACCCGCGCCTGCCATCGCGCCGCGCTGATCTCGCTGCCCTCGACCTGGTGGGATTCTAGCCGCATTGCCGCTCTCCTTCTGCCCTGGCCGGGCACAATTTCCGCCTTGCCGGGGCGCGCGTCAATGCCGGCGAGCCGACGGACTGTTCACGGCTTGACGACGGTGAAGCTTTGCTCCGCCAATTTGCGGTCCCGGTACCAAAGCTCGATGGTCCAGGTGCCGGGAACGAGCTCCCAATCGTGGTCGAAGCCGTAATCGGTGTAGCTTTCCTGGCCGATGGTTTTGGTGGCGACATATTCTTCCTGATAGAAGGTCTCGGCCGAACCCGGCTTGCGCAGCCCCTGTTTGGGGAATTTGTCGACGATGGTGATCGGCACTTGGGCGCCGTCCGACGCGCCGATGACGTTGTAGCGGAACCCGAACCGCACCCCTGGCCGCGCCGGAACGGTCCGGGTGACTTCGCTGTTCCGGATATCGGTCAGGGTCCTGACGTATCCGCCGGCAGTGCCCGGCGCCTCGGTCCGCTTGGTCGTTTCGGTCCGGTAGATGCCGTATTCGACGACCTCGATGCGATCGACCCGAGCGGTTTGCGCATGCGCGCCGACCGAGGCCAACGATAGCAGCATGAATGCAACGCCCGTCCGCATGATGACCCCTTGCGCGTTTCGTGATGTCGTCGAGCGTAGCTGGTGCCGGGCCGTCGGACAATGTGTTATCGTGATCCACGTGATGGCGGCACTTTTTGCAAAATCCGTTCTCGACGACGAGAGGGAGCAGGAGCTGATCGGCGCATTCCTGGGAAATGCGCCGGGAACCTTCGTGGAGGTGGGCGCCAACGACCCCATCCTGCTGTCGCAGACCCGTCACCTCGAAGGGCGCGGCTGGAACGGGATCCTGGTCGAGCCGCTGCGGGAATATGCGGAAGAGCTGCGATCCGGGCGGCGCGCGCGCGTATTCCAGGTCGCGGCCGGCGCGCCGGAGGACGAGGGCAAGAACTTGCCGTTGCTGGTGGCGGGCGCTCTGTCGACGCTCGAATCATCGATCGTGGAAGACGTGCGCCCCAGCGAGATCCGGCATGTTCCGGTTCGAACGCTGGACTCGATCCTGGAGGAAGCCGGCCTCGATCGCGTGGATTTCCTGTCCATCGACGTGGAGGGCGCCGAGCTCGCGGTGCTGCGAGGTTTCTCGATCGCGCGATACCGGCCGCGGCTGATCCTGATCGAGGACGACGTCCACGACCTGACCAAGCACGTCTATCTCACGGCCCGCGGCTACAAGCTGGTGCGCAGGACCGCGCTGAACAATTGGTACGTGCCGAGGGGCACGCGGTTTCCGATCTCGCCGTTCGGCCGCTGGCAGCTCATCCGAAAGCTCTACCTCGGGACGTGGTGGCGGCGCCTGAAGCGGCGTCGAAAGCTGCGTCGCCGGAACGCGGGCGGCTGAATTCCTCGGCAATCTCCCGCGCCAGCGGTTGAATGCAGCGATCCTCGACCTCGTTGAGCCGGGCTTCTTCCGACATGTGCCAATCGATCAATCGTTCCCGCTTGAACCAGGCATCGCCGCGCCGAAGCTTTTCCGTGAGCTCCTCGATGGATCGGGACCAATAATGGTTGATCCGCAGCTCGTCGCAAAAGTGCGTCTGGTCGTCCCCCCACATGCTGAATTGATGCGGGTTGTGAATCGCCCGGATGAGGCGGGGGTTGGCGATGGACTTCGGCCCGCGAAGTTCCGCGGCCCTGCGCGTGTAGGATTCCAACACGCCGCCGGCGGGTTTGGTCCGACGGCCCGAGGACCCGAAGGTGGCGCGGCGGACCTGAAGGCTGGCAAGATCGCGGTGCCTTTCCAGGATCGGGTGAATATCCCGCTGCTGCGGCGAGAACAGGAATTCGTCGAGATCGAGGAACGTGATCCACCGGGATTGTGCCGCCGCGGCATAGCGAAGGCAATGTAGATACGCCGCCTTTTGCCCGTGCGCTCTCGGCCAATCCACCAGCGTGACCTGACGGCGTTCGAGAAACGGCGCCAATACCGCCCGGAAATCGTCGGTGCTGCGGTTCTCATAAAGATAGAAGTGCTCGACGCCCACGCCGAGGTGAAACACCAGCCATTCCTGCAAGTAGGGCGCCTCGTTCCTGAAGATCGCGCAAGCCGAAAGGTAATATCGCAGCGGCCGGGCCAATGCCGCGCGGTCGCGCGCCTTGGCCCGCAGCTCGCGCGGAAAACGCAGTGCGCGCTTAAGCGCGCGCGCAGCGGGGCCCTTGAATGGGTGCATGGCCGCGGTTTTCCTCCACTTGTAAACCGGCCGTATCGGCAAGTTGGCAGGTGTTACCTGCGAGCAGTCCTGTAATCCTCCGGCGGGCCATCGATCTCGCGGATGAGAGTTGTCGGCGAATGCTCGTGCTGCCATCCATGCTCGACGGCCCGGACCTCGACGGAAAGTCGTTCGATCGGCCAAGTCGTATCGCACCAGGTCTTTGAACGCGCGTTCCGAGCGAGCGTGATCGAGAATCGCATGGTCCTCCTGCCGACGCAATCCTGGTCACACATGAAGAGAACTGGCTCGGGCGGCAGCGCCTCGCTGCCGACGGACCAAGCGCGCTTAAGGGTGGCCGCGGGGAAAGAGTGCGCGATGCTCCGTGTCGAGGGTACGGTGTTCGGGAAGGCCGCGCCGGGGCGGAGCGGATTGGAGTGGGCTCGCCGCGCAGCGTATCGCCGAGTCACTTTCCCGGGCTTGACCCCCGCCGCGGGGTGGTAATCATGTCTGCGCACATGTCCCACGTTGGCAATCCACGGCGATGGCGAAACTCCAGGTGAAGAAGCTGCTCGTCACCGGTGGCGCCGGTTTTCTCGGCTCGCATCTGTGCGAGCGCCTGCTTGCCGCCGATCACGACGTGTTGTGCGTCGACAATTTCTTCACCGGCGGCAAGGCCAACATCGAGCACCTGCTCAAGCACCCGCGGTTCGAGCTGATGCGGCACGACATCACCTTTCCGCTCTATGTCGAAGTCGACGAGATCTACAATCTGGCTTGTCCGGCCTCGCCGGTGCATTATCAATTCGATCCGGTGCAGACCACCAAGACCAGCGTGCACGGCGCGATCAACATGCTCGGGTTGGCCAAGCGCGTCAAAGCCAGGATCCTGCAGGCATCGACTTCCGAGGTCTACGGCGACCCGGAGATCCATCCGCAATCCGAGGGCTATTGGGGCCGCGTCAACCCGGTGGGCCCGCGGTCGTGCTACGACGAGGGCAAGCGCTGCGCCGAGACGCTGTTCTTCGACTATTGGCGCCAGCACTCCGTGCGCATCAAGGTGGCACGGATCTTCAATACCTACGGTCCGCGCATGCACCCCAACGACGGGCGCGTGGTCTCGAATTTCATCGTGCAGGCGCTCAGGGGCGAGGACATCACGGTCTACGGCGACGGGCGGCAGACCCGAAGCTTCTGCTATGTCGACGATCTGGTCGAGGCCCTGATCCAGCTGATGGATACGGCGGACGATTTCACCGGGCCGATCAACATCGGCAATCCGCGGGAATTCACGATTCTGGAACTTGCCGAAGAGGTGATGAGGCTGACGGGCACGAACAGCAAGATCGTCTTCAGGCCGCTGCCGGCCGACGATCCGCGGCAGCGCCAGCCCGACATCGCTCTTGCCGAATCCAAGCTCGGATGGCGGCCGACGACCGAGCTCGCCCAAGGGCTCGAACGCACGATCCGATATTTTCAGCAAGCGCTGTGAGCGGGCGAGGCACAGCCGGCGCAAGTGGCCTTTTCCTTGAGCCGCGGCGAGCCCCTTGGGCGCCCGTTGCCGCCCGTTCGGAACCGAAGGCGGGGCCCGACCCTCAATGCAGGTACAGGGTCTCGGAATAAAGCAAGTTGACGGCCGCATCGTCGACATTCCCCTTCACGACGATGGAGGGTCCACGATGCGGGCTGCGAACGCTGCGCAGATCCGCATAGGCCGAAAAGCGCGGCAAATAAAGGCCGGCGATGCCGTGCTGTCTCAGCATGTGCCAGTGAACGGCAGGCAGCGCCGTGTGAAGCACGTTGTGATCGGTCGTGAACGCCAGGCGCGCAGCGGGAAAGCCGCGAATCTTCTGGCCGCGCTCCCAAAGGACAGGGACGACGCGCGATCGCCGCCGGATCAGGATGCCGACGTGGTGACCGTCGCAGTGATCCGTCATCCATCGATCATGGTCCGCATTGGGCAATGTTGCCGGGACGAAGGGCCCGACGGCGATCCCGCCTCGGAGACCCGTGCCGTTGACAAGCGGGAGGGAGGCGATCGATCCCTTCGATGCGTAGCGAAAGCCGACGCGCAAGCAGATCGTCTGAACCGACAGATTCGGCGAGGTGGCGGTGTAGATCGTATCAGGGTCGGCGGTCACGGCCCGCATCATTCGCACCGCAAACTTTCGGTAGCTTGGCCGGATGTACCAGCTCGACACATTGACGATGCGGCGCACGCTTTCGCCGATCCTCTCCGTTTTCTCGAAGGAGAGGATGCCGCCCTCCGGGCGCCCGTCCACGGTCAACAATGTGCCATGTCCGCTGCCGCCAGGGGGCGCCCGGAACGCCCGCGACCAATCGGTCGAGGCGCCCGGAAAGCCCTCGGCGAGCAATTCCAGCATCTCCCGGCGTCGCTGCTGGTCGAGAATGGGGACGAATTGCATGCCGGCGCTGCTATGCGTTCGCGAGCCGCCTGCGCTTGTGTGCGTTCATGGCCCAACTGAGGCCGCTCGCCCGGTAATAGAGGGTTTCGGCGGTCTCGTCGGGCCTGACGGCGACGCGAGGCAGGCGGTGCATACGATGGCGATGCTCCGGGTAAATGGGGCTGGCTTCGGCCGTCACTGCGCTGACGAAGCCCAACTCGCGGGCGATCTCGGCTTCCCTCCCGCCGCAGGCGCGCGGATCGCCATAAGGATAGGCGAAATGGGTTACCTCCTGATCGAGCAATCGCTCGAGATAGATCTTGTTGTCGGCCATCTCGCAACGAGCCTGCCCGGGCTCGAGCGTGGACAGCGCGGGGTGGGAGGTCGTGTGGGCGCCGATCGTCACGAGCGGGTGGTGGGACAGCGCGCGGAGCTCGTTGCAATCCAGGAAATATTCCTCCGCCAGCGCCGCGGGCGAGATGCCGTACGCCGCAAATGTCGGCGCAAGCTCGAAGTTCCGGCGATAGTCCTGGTGAACCCAACTGGCCGCCGCTTTCAAAGCGGCGATCTTGGCGGTCAGATCCGAGCACTCGAAACGGCGACCCATGCACTCGATCGCTACCTCCTCGTGCGAACGAAATAGGGCGCGGAGCGCGAGCCACCACGCGTAGAGCTCGCGCGTCACCGCGCCGGTCGGCACATAAACCGTGAAGGGCGCCTGCATCCGCTCGAGTACCGGCAATGCGCGGCTCAGAGTATCGCGATAGCCGTCGTCGAAGCTCAAAACGGCGAACGGGGTTGCGGCGACTCCATGCGCGATCCGTCGCACCGCCTCGTCGAGGCCGACGATGTCCCAGCCATCGCGGCGCAACCCGTTGACCACTATGGTCAGCAGCGACGGGGGGCATCCCGTCATGAGTTCGCGAGGAAGGTCGTCGTGAATTTCGTGCAGCACCAAGATGACGCCCGCGCCACCGAGCCGCTGGCGCAGTGGAGAGGCAAGGCCAGAGCGACGAAGAAGGGAAACGAAACCGCTTTTGAGCGCCTTGCTCAAGCGATGATCCATGAGCGATGGAGATCACGAATAGGCGTCATCCGAGCTCTCGCGGGGGTCAACCCGGGAAATTCCATGTTTTAAGACTCCTCGTCAAGACCGAATAGCCGTCTGTTATTCGGGGCATCATCTCACGGCCCTCGCTTCTTGCGTTGCAGCCACCGGCCGAGGCGGAGCCATCTCGGGATCTGACAGCGGCCAGTCGCGGAAGCGGGCAGGCGTCAAGGGAGTTCGAATCGAAATCAACCACGAGCCGGCGGCGCTTAAGGACTCCCCGCGCTTCCGCGCAAAGCCCTCACGAAGTCGGCGCGAAACGTTCCTGGCCGGATAAAATCTGATGCCAGCGCGCAGCGATCTGTGGCCAGCCGAACTGGCGCGCCCATTTTTCTCCGCGCGTGGCGAATTCCGCTCTCTTTTGAGTGTTGGTGAGCAGGTCCACGGTCGCATCAACCCACATGCGTTGGCTCTCCGGGTCCTCGACACCTCGATGGAAGCGCTGCGCCTGGTTCGACGGATCCGCCGGTTTGCACGGGACCTTGATCCCGAACTCGACGCTGGTCGCCAGTGCGCCGACGTCCGTGGTGACCGGCACGCAGCCGCAGGCCTGGGCCTTCTTGACCGAGATGCAGTCGGTTTCCAGGTAAGTGGTGGGATAGGCGAAAATCGCCCCGCGCTGGTACAGCCTCCCGACCTCGGCCTGGCTCAGGTGTCCCAGTGTTTCGATTCCGGCTTCATCCATTTCCCGCCGTGTCCGCCGCATCCACTCGAGCCTGTCCGGACGGCGTGCGTTGACCGCCTCGAACAGCTCCCAGCCGTACGCCCATTGCAACCGAGCCTGCGGCACGCGCCGTTTGATCTCGGAAAAGAGCTTGGGCAGAACGCTCATCGAACGATCCGCCGACGAGGTGTTGATCAGAAGATACGGTTCCTTCCGCTCATCTCCGTCCAATAGGCTGAAGTCGATGCCGTTGGGTATGACCGCCATCTTGTGATCGGGCAGGTGCGGGTAGAGCGAGCGATGGAACGGCGACCTGACGAAAACACGGGTGACCCTCGCCATGCGATCTCGCCTAGTGAAGGGTCGTTCATCGGTGGCATCCTGCAGCTCGACGAAAATCTTCTCGGCATTGATGTTCCAATCGAGCGGCTTCGATGCACGCCAGACAACCACCACGTCCTGCTTGTCCCTGGGATTGAACTCCCAGAATGGTCGGTACGTCACGCCCGCCTCGACGATAGGCTTGTGGCCGCAGTTGTTGTAAACCGTGACGTGCCAGCCGAGCTTTGCCAGCTCACGCGTTACGTAGAGGACCGCCTCCTCGGAACCGCCGAACCCCTTGCGCTTGAAGAGTTCGGGGTTCCACTGATGCGGCGTATCGCCGCAATAGAAAACCAGGTCCCTTCCCGAGGAAGTTCGCTTGAGATACTCGGTATTGCGTTTGACGAACTGCTTTATGAGCAGGCGCCCGGCTTGATACATTCCCATCGTACCCACTCCTGATCGTCCCCCGCGAAACGCGATCTTCTTAGCCTCGCAAGACCTCGTGCCAGCGCGCGGCGATCTGCGGCCAGCCGAACTGCCTTGCCCAGGCCGTCCCCTGCGTGCCGAGCTCGGACCTTTTCGCGGGATTCGTCAACAAATCGATCGTAGCGTCAACCCACGATCGTTGCACCACCTCGTGCTCGATGCCGAAATGGAAGCGCCCGGGACGAAGCCAGGCGTCCCTCGCCTCGCACGGAATTTTTGTCCCGAACCGAACGCTGGTCGCCAGAGCGCCGGCATCTGTCGTGACCGGGACACAGCCGCAGGCCTGGGCCTTCCTGACCGAGATGCAATCGATTTCCGCGAACTCGGTAGGATAGGCGAGGATCGCGGCCTGCCGGTAGAGCTTTCCGACTTCCGCCTGGGTCAAATGTCCCAGCGTCTCGATTCCGGAATCATCCATTTCGCGTCGCGTCTGCTGCGCCCATGCGATTCGTTCCGGACGATGCGCGTTGAACAGTTCAAAAAGCTCCCAGCCATATGCCCATTGCAACCGAGCCTGAGGGACACGGCGTTTCACTTCTCGAAACAGCTGGGGCAGAACGTCCAGCGAACGGTCTGCCGATGAAGTGTTGATCAGGAGATGGGGATCCTTCGGTTCGTCAGCTGCCAAAAGAGCCAAGTCTATGCCGTTGGGGATGACTGCGATCTTGCTATCGGGCACTTTCGGGTACAAGGAGCGATGAAACTGCGACTTTACGAAGATGCGAGCGATCTTCGCAATCCGATTTCGCTTGGTGAAGAATCCTTCGTCCATGGCATCGTGGAAGTCGACGAAAACTCGCTCGGCATTGATGTTCCAATCGAGCGGCTTCGCCGATCGCCATAGGATCACAATGTCCTGCTTATCGCGGGGATTGAACTCCCACGAGGGCCGGTAGGTGACGCCGCCGTCCACCAAACATTTGTGTCCGCAATTGTTATAAACCGTGACGTCCCAGCCGAGCGTCGCCAGCTCCCTCGTCAGGTTGATCACGGCCTCCTCGGAGCCGGCGAAGCCCTTGGTCCGGAACAACTGTGGATTCCACTCGTGCTTGGTATGATCGCAATAGATGACGAGGTCCCTTCCCGAGGACGTTCGTTTGAGGTACTCGGTATTGCGTTTGATGAACTGCTTTATAGAAAAGCGGCCGGCGTGATAAAAGCCCATATTCTCAACCGCACAGGATTTCATGCCAGCGCGCGGCGATCTGCGGCCAGCTGAACTCACGCGCCCAAGCTGTCCCGCGGGCGGCAAGCTCGGATCTCTTCGCTGGGTTGGTGAGCAGGTCAACGACGGCATCAACGGACAGTTGCTGGGTCGTCTCGTCTTCGATGCCGAAGTGAAAGCGGCCCGGTTCTTTCCACGCGTCCGTCTCGTGGCACGGAATCTTGACGCCGAATTGAACGCCATCTGCCAGTCCGCCGAAGTCGGTCGTGACAGGAACGCACCCGCAGGCTTGTGCCTTCCGGACCGAGATCGGATCGATCTCGGGGAAAGCAGTAGGATGGCAGAGGATCGCGCTGCGTTGGTACAGCCTACCGACTTCGGCGTGAGTGAGGTTTCCTAGATTCTCGATTCCGGCCTGATTCATCTCCTGCCGGGCCCGCTGCATCCATTCCATCCTTTCAGAACTATTCCCGTGAAACAGTTCAAACAGTTCCCAACCGTAGGCCCATTGCATCCGAGCTTGAGGCACGCGCCGTTTGACTTGCCTGAAAAGCTTGGGCATGACGTCCATCGAACGATCCGCCGACGAGGTGTTGATCAGAAGATACGAGTCCTTCGGTTCATCGCCCTGGAGAAGCGAGAGATCGATGCCGTTGGGAATGATCACCAGCTTTTCGTCGGGCAAATTCGGGTAGAAGGAGCGGTGGAACTTCGATTTCAGGAAAATGCGGGTGACCTTCGAAATCCGATTCCGCATCGTGAAATATCTCTCGGGAGCGGTATCGTGCAGATCCACGAATATTTTTTTTGCATTGATATCCCGATCGAGCGATTTTGGAAATCGCCAGACGATCACGACGTCCTGCTTGTCCCGGGGATTGAAATCCCACCACGGGCGATAGGTTACGCCGGCGTCCACCAGGGGCGTGTGCCCGCAGTTGTTGTATACGGTAACATCCCAGCCGAGCTTCGTCAGCTCTCGCGTGAGATTGATGACGGCTTCCTCGGAGCCGCTAAACCCCTTGGTGTGGGACATCTGAGGGTGCCACTGATACTTGGTTTGGTCGCAATAGACGACCAGGTCACGGCCCGAGGACGTGGTCTTGCGGTATTCGGTGTTGCGCTTGACGAACTGCTTGAGCAGGAAACGTCCGGTCCGAACAATTCCCATTCCCGGCCTCGCTCAGGCGCCGGCGCCGCGCGGACCCGGAGCCGCCTCCGATTGGATCCGCGCTGCTCGCTTGGCCGCGTCCGCGCTGCGGAGCCTGCGCAGCGTCTCCTTCTTGAAACGGGCGAGCTCCGCCTCGGTCTCTCCGGGCTTGATCAGCAGCCACTCGCGCGCCGTGAAGCGATCCTGCCAGAACAGACCAATCGCATTTTCCGCTTCCGTCAAGCCGCGTCCGAGCTCCGCCCGCGTGATGAAGAATTTTCGCGAGGCGACCGCCGTGAGCGTCTTTGCCAGGAACGTGACGGTGTCGCCCTCGAGCTCGCAGAACCAGCGGTGATGGCCCCAGCCGACCGCGAACTTGCGGCCGACGATGCGGCG
>WNFG01004071.1_pt1 | contig 12295 bp, 8 predicted proteins | sample 5400431 | NCBI WGS metagenome assembly WNFG01 (sample SAMN13153346, study PRJNA577476) | soil metagenome | isolation source: 120 cm saprolite under Douglas fir tree site 2 hole 3 replicate 2 | place: USA:California | collected 2015-04-18
TCGAGATGAGATATTCTTCTCCGGCGACGTAGGTCCGATTGAACGGCGTCCCGTGGCTCTGCCACGTCACGCCAGCGTCCACCACGCCGTAGACCGTGATGCCGTACCAACTCAACGGGCAGCTCGTGACGATAAAGTCCCAAAGGCTGCCGCACGCGGCAGGCGCGCTCGCCGCGGCGGGGGGCGGAGCCTTCGTCACCATGATATCGCCGGGCGACACATCCGCCGCGTGTGCGGCGCCAGCGAGTCCAAGAATCACCGCCGCGAGAACAGCAATTCTCTTCATCGACTGCGGTGCCGGGGCGCGACATGAGCCCGGCCAGCAGCGAGGCGGCGTGATGACGCGAGTGCTGTGTCCTTTCATGGTCGTTCCCCCTCGAAGCTGCCCGTTGTCGGGTCACAGCCCGCCGCAACGACCCGGCCGCAGCAATGGACGGACAATCCTTTTTCGCTGGAATCCGGGTCCCCTCGCTCGACCAATGAAATCAATGCCTTGCGGGAGCTCATCCTCTGTTTGCTTTACCGCCAAGAGTTGGGGCGGAAGCAAGCTTGGGGCATGCATCCGCCTCACTGCTGATGCCGACGAACGCGGGCCGGAAGCGGCGTCGAATTGCTCATGCCGCCTCCTTTGCAATGATCGCGATCAGCCGGTGACGCCCTCGAGCGAGCCGCGACATCACGGTGCCGATCGGCACCTCCGTCACCTCGGCGATTTCGCGGTAGTTGAGGCCTTGCAGATCGCGCAGCACCAGCGTCTCGCGGAACGGCGCCGGCAGTGCCGCGATTGCCGCCTCGAGTAGCCCTGCGTCGGCTTTGGCGATGAGCGCCGTCTCGGGCGTTTCGACATCCGGCTCGCCGGATTGCCCGCGGTCAACACCTTCGACGTCCTCGACCAGGACGAGGGCTGCGGGCCGGTTCTTGCCGAGCCAGGTATAGGCGGTGTGGCGCACGATGGTCAGCACCCAGGCCCGAGCGTTGCCGCCGGAAAAATTGCCGATTCCGCGGAACGCGTGCAGGCAGGCGTCCTGCACCACGTCCTCAGCATCGGCACTATTGCCGGTGAGCCAGCGCGCCAGCGCATAGCCATCGGCGAGATGCGGCAGCACCACGCTTGCGAAACGCGCGTTGCGTTCGGGGCCGGTCATTTGGTCTCGATGGCCATCCGGGCGCCGCATCGCGCTCATGACCTGTGCCGGCCGATCGCTGGGTGCCTTCCCCTCGTTGGAACGCGGCAGGCCATCGGCACTCGCCGCCGGCACCATGGGATCGGCGTCAGTCAGCTTCAGTTGGTGATGTGATGCATACATTGAAGCGCACTCGGTATGGTTGCACTTGCAGTTGCACGGTTTTGGCTTGGCTTATTCCACGTGCTCGATCCCGACGCGCTCGGCTACTTTCGACAGCGCCGCGCCGGGAGCCGGCTTGTTGTCCGGCTGCAGCTGATCGCTACGAGGCCATTGCCGCAATGGACGGGCAGTGGTTTTTCGCTGGAACCTGGGTGCCCTCGAAAACCGAATAAAGACAATAGCTTCCGGGCACTCATCCTCCGCTTGCGTGGCAAGGAAGGTTGGGGCGTAGTAAGCTCCAGGTTGCCATGCAAGCCAACGACCCACCCAGGTGTTTGCGGTTTGGGGTCTTCGAAGTCGATCTTCGAGCCGGCCAGCTGACGAAACGTGGCTCGCGCCTCAGGCTGCAGGAGCAGCCTTTCCAGGTGCTGGCAATGCTGCTGGAGAAACCCGGAGAACTGGTAAGCCGGGAGGAATTGCGCAGCAGACTGTGGCCGCGAACGATCGTGGATTTTGACCACGGCCTCAACAAAGCGATCAATAAGATTCGTGAAGCGCTCGGGGATTCGGCCGAGAACCCGCGCTTCGTCGAGACCGTCGCGCGTCGCGGTTACCGGTTTCTCGCCGACGTCGAAGCGATCGATACCCCGAGCCGGCAACCCGAGGCCGCGCCCGACGTTGCCGGCGATGCCGATCCTTCCGGCGCCGGTCACCTGGGGGCCGCATGGAAGCACCTGCCGCATTCTCTTGCCTGGAGGTTTTCAGGATTCGGTCTGGCGCTGGTGCTTGCCGCCGGCTTGTTCTGGCTTCTCTATCCCTGGAACTATTCGTCGTCCAAGATCCGCTCGTTGGCGGTGCTGCCATTGGAGAACCTTTCCGGCGACGCCTCGCAGGATTATTTCGCCGAGGGCATGACCGATGAATTGATCACCCACTTGGGGCAGATCAGCGCATTGCGCGTGATCTCCCGTGCCTCGGTGATGCCCTACAAAAACGTCCGCAAGCCCCTGGCCGAGATTGCCCGCGAGCTCCACGTGGAAGCCGTGGTGGAAGGCAGCGTGCTGCGTTCCGGCGACCGAGTTCGGATCACGGCTCAGTTGATCGAGGTGCCCGCCGACAGACATGTGTGGGCGCAGAGCTATGAAGGGGACCTCCGGGATATGCTGATGCTGCAAAACAGGGTAGCGCGCGCCATCGCCGAGCAGATCCGGGCCACTTTGAATCGCCAGGAAAAGGCTGCGCTGGAGAAGTCGAAAGCAGTGAACCCGGAAGCTTATGAGGCATACCTCAAGGGACGGTACTTCTGGAACAAGCGCACCGGAGATGGTCTGAAGAAAGCCGCCGACTATTTCAGCATCGCGATCGACAAGGATCCGAACTACGCCGAGGCATATAGCGGCTTGGCCGACTCCTACGCACTATCGGGAGATTGGGAATATGCGGTCCTATCGCCCCAGGAGGCTTCCCCCAAAGCGAAGGCGGCCGCGACCAGGGCGCTGGCTTTGGACGATAGCCTTGGCGAGGCTCACACCTCGCTGGCATTTGCCATGGACCAGTATGACTGGGATTGGGAGGCTGCCGACAAGGAATACCAGCGGGCCATTGCGCTCAACCCCGGATATGCGACGGCCCATCACTGGTATGCTTGGCATTTGATCGTGATGGGACGCAGTCGCGAGGGTATCTTGGAATTGAGAAAAGCGGAGAGCCTGGATCCTCTTTCCCTCATTATCGCCGCGGACTTGGCGGATGCATTGTGCATTGCTCACCTCTATGACGAATCGGTGCAGCAAAGTCGGAAAACGCTGGAACTGGACCCGAACTTTGCGCTCGCACATTATCAGCTTGGCCAGGCTTTCCAGCAAAAGCATATGTACGAGGAAGCAATCGCGGAGCTTCAGAGAGCAATCGAGCTTTCCGGAGACAGTGCGGCATTCGTCTCCAATCTCGCCTATGCTTACGCCGCGTCAGGACGGCGGGACCAGGCGGTGAAGATAGCCAAGGACCTGGAGGCCCGGCAGACCCAAGGCCCCGCTGCGGACGCGAATATTGCCCTGATCTATGTGGGCCTCGGCGACAACGACCAGGCGATGATCTGGTTGAACAAGGCCCATCAAGCGCGGTTCAACCCCTCCATCCTGCTGCGGCCGGCCTTCGATCCGCTCCGATCCGACGCGCGGTTTCAGGATCTTCTGCGCCGCATCGGGCTCCCTTGATGAGGTCAGGGCCGGCATACACGGGCGGCTTGTCACGAACCGACGATCGCCGTGCCTTGCCCTCCCTGCGGCTCCCGCCTCTCAAAGATAGGCAGCCTGAATGTCGACCGTGGAACGCGCACCCAGGTCGTCGAAATGGCGATCGATCCATGCTTGTGCCCGCTCTCGCCCCAGGGCGTGGAGCTGCTTGAGGAATCCGCCATCGGCGTTGAGCTTACTCGCTACCCCAAGACCGCGCATGACGTCGTCGGCGCAAACCGCATGGATGAGCATGCGCTTGGCGTCGCCCTGGCCGAGCTTGCCATCGTCGATCAGCTTTGTTACGAAGGCGACGGCCCGCATTTCTCGCATCAGCGAGGAGTTGAAGCTGATTTCATCGACGCGATTCATGATTTCGCGGGCCGTTGTCGGCACTTCCGCGCGTTGCATCGGATTGATGTGCACGACGAGAATATCGCGCGATTCGCAGGAATAGATCAGCGGGAACAGCGCCGGATTGCCCATGTAGCCGCCGTCCCAGTAATGCTCGCCATCAACCTCGACAGCCTGATAGAGGAACGGCAGGCAGGCCGATGCAAGCACGCAATCGGCAGTGATCTCCTCGTCAGTGAAGACCTTGACCTTTCCGGTCCGCACGTTCGTCGCCGACAAGAACAACTTGATTGCCGAGCCCTGCCTCAGCCGCTCGAAGTCGACAACTCGTCCGATGAGCTGGCGCAGCGGGTTATAGTTGAACGGATTGAGCTGATAGGGTGACAGGAATCGCGACACGACCTCGAACAAGAGATGCGCCGATGAATTCTCATGCCCATGGTTGTGGATCAGGCGGTCGGCCGTGGACGACTGCAGCGGACTGAACAAGGCGGCGCTCCGCGCAACGCGCTGCCAGAAATTCGCGAGCGCCTCGCGTGCGCCCTCGCGCCCCCCAATGGTGAGCCCGTGGGCCATTGCCACCGCGTTCATCGCGCCGGAGCTCGTCGCGCTCACTCCCTCGATCTCGATGCGCGGCTCTTCGAGCAACCGATCGAGCACGCCCCAGGTGAACGCGCCATGCGCGCCGCCGCCCTGGAGAGCCAGATTGATGTGCTTCACCTCGACGATCGCTGGCCTGGACCTCCGTGAGATCGGTCTAGAGCGAGTTCTCTTCGGATGCGAATCCATCGCCTCACCCTGTGGAGCGTGCAGCCGCAATCCGCGCGTCGCATCGGCTCCGGCTTTAGGAGGCGATGCTCTAGCAGCCGCGGCAGATCGTCAGCTTCTTGTCGAGGGCCTTATCCAAGGCTTCCAGCTCCAGGTCCGACGGCGGCAGCGTGAAATTGTCGGGAAGCTCCGCAGCGCCAGGCTGGCGGTGGCCGATCGGCGCTTGCCAGGGCAGACAGGCGGTTTGGATCGCACTGCACGCTCTAGCTGGCACGTGGTTGGCGGCTGTCTCGCGGGCCACAGCCACGGAAGCGGACCCGAATATCATCGCCGCGATGAGAGCGCCCTTGATCTTTGCTGACATTGGATTGTCCTCATGTCCAAAAACAGTTTCCGGCGAGAAGACCAGAACGGCCCTGGCTTTATTCCAAACACGAAGTTCGGCTTCTCAGCTGAGGCAGTCGAGTGCGGCCGGTCCGGGGGAAACGGACCGGCCGCGTGCGAACCCGGCTTCGGGCACGGGGAGGGGGAGCAGCAGCCAGGTACGCAGATCCAACGGGTCTGTTGGATATCGTCGCTCTCCTTGAGACGCGTCGATACCGAAGAGACAAGATCGCGTGTCAACCTATTCCTGATAACGGCGACCTCGAGATCTCATCACGTAATTCTGATCCAGTGGTCATTCGGGTCGCCGTCTTGCCCGGCGTTCCGCTCGACGGGGGAGAGCGTCGACCGCCGCAACCCATGACGGTGGCGCCTCACTAGGCGCCGCCGGCACTGCAAGGACGCCAACGGCCCTGCCCTTCATCGGTGACGCAGTCATAGGTGGAGATCCACCATCCCGGCCTGACCTCGATCATTCGCGGCGGCTCGAAAGACTGTGGTCTGCCGACCGTCTCGACCTCGCCTGCATGAGGAGGGTGGCGTTTATGTAGATGCGGCGATGGGCCAGCCATGGCAACGCTCATCGAACTCAAGATCGATACCATGGCAATGAGCAACTTGCGTCTCAATGCAAATTTTGTAGCCCCGCGGCGCTGCAACGGCCCGAGCAGCGCAGGAGACGACGGCATGCCGGACCCGACTGACGCGGTAACGTGCTCTGGTCGCTGATGCACGCGAATATTATCAGCGATTTTCATCGGCGCATGTCTGGTACGATTTCTCACTGCCGTTCTCCTGTACCGGGCGTACTGTGACTAGAAGATCGATGCAGTGTGAGTGTTATTCCCCATCCGACGATCAGGTGTGTCATCCGGTCACGGGATCAGGCTCTGCCGTTCACATGAGAGCCACCGAATGTGAAGTAGCTCACACATGAGAGCCCCCGAATGTGAACCAGCTCACACGCAGAAAATCGAAGGTCCGTATTTCATCGGCGGACTGGAATAACTCGCAGTTCCAGGTGGTCTCTCGTGCATTGGTCGACTGCGGTTCATGTCGCACAAGCAAGTGCGATGATCGAAATTTGTCGTTACCGCAGCTGCGTCGGTCAAGAGGCAGTTTTGACATCTGGCGATACCGGTCGCCGCACAGGAGGGATCCATCATGAACCAGCTGGCCATGGCAGTCGCTCGCGAAGCCTTGCGCGTTCGCAGTTTCGAAGGGCGCCCCGCGGTTGATCGCTTGCTTGCGATCGCGTTCTTTCTCGCAGTGTTTGCAGTCGAGATCGCGATCGTGCAATTTGCGGGACCCGAGCCGCCGCTCGCGCTCGAAGGCCAGGCGTTAGTTCTGCCCATCACTTAGCGGAACACGCTGCCGAACGGGCGGATGAGCCGAAGGCCAGCAACTTCACCTGAAATGCCGTGTCTGGATGCTGCGAAATAGGCCCGGATCGTCTAAACCGAGCCGAGCATAAGCGCGGCAGCAAGTGCGATATTGGTGGCGATGCTCATCGTCGATCTCCTTCGTCGAGGCGATCGAATTGTTTGAATTCTATTCCCTGACGGCTTGCTCATCGTCGCGACCGGTGACGAGCTGATGACAAATTCGTGAACGGGAGGATGCCAACGGAGCTCGGCGGTGAATCTCATCTCCCGACGGCTGGGTCGTCCATTTGGAATCGCCGCTGCCGAGCGTCGCCCAAGCTTATGACGCGCTCCGGCGCAGATGATGATCCCGATCGTAGGTCCATTTCGATCGGAAGCGGCCGTCGTCATCCACCACGCACACATGGGCGCGCTCACCCCGGGTACCGAGCTTTTGCGCTGCATCGATTGCGAAGACAACCGCCTCGTCGCGGCCCGCGTAGCGACCGTATTCGCCGTCTTCGAACTTGATCATCCATACGTCGTGGTCTCCCACGATGTAGTACCGAGCATTCGCCATGATTTCCTCCCTGAGGACTCTCCGTGGGCATTTGACGTTGAGGGTCGTGCCGGCCGCCGGCCGCGACAGATGCAAATAGAGGATTGCGCGAGCGCGGACATGTGACACGGATCACATCCAAACAAAGGTCCACCTTCACGACCTCGTGTGCGCCACTGGGAAATAAACTCGCATCTCACCCCGTCTCCCGTGCATCAGGTTCGGGTCGATCGCGACTCGCCGTTGCAACGGGAGAGAATGTCATGAGGAAGAAATTGGCGATTGCCGCTGTTGCGTTGCTGGCCGGCACACTGATGCTTCCCGGCCACGAGGTGTTGGCCAGCGGTGGCGGGGGTGGAGGCGGCCACGGCGGTGGTGGCGGGTTTGGAGGCGGCCACGGCGGGGGCTTTGGCGGAGGCGGCTTTCACGGAGGCGGCATCGGTGGCGGTTTCCACGGTGGTGGTTTCGGCGGCGGCGGGTTCCACGGCGGAGGATTCGGCGGTCGAGGACTTGGCGGCTATGGCCGCAGCTACGGATATGGGCGCGGGTATTATGGTTACGGGCGTGGCTACGGATTTGGGCGCGGCTACGGATACTACGGCGGTTACGGCGGTTACGGCGGTTATGGCTGCGATCCCTTCTACTACAGCTACTACGGGTGCTATTATTAGGGATGCAGTCCGCTTTTGATTGCGTTGCGTCGGTGACTGCAAAGTAATGACCGCAATGTTGTTCCGTCGCGGCGACCCTTGGTACCCTGAAGAACCTCGCCCAGTCCGCCGGTGAGGTGGCCGCCGCGACGGCAACCAGCAGTTTCGATCCCGACCGCGGACTGCAGAAGGTCGTTGATTCCGATCGCCAAACGGACTCCCCGCGGTCTTTGCACCGGGCGAACCTGATGCTCAATAACGCTTTTCTGAAGCACTGGTGATGTCGACGTCACCAGCCCTCGCCCAGATAGTGTGATCCAGTTCACACAAAAGGTCGTGCAAACAGGATGCGGTTAGAATCCATCACGGCCGTGGGGACATTCGCGGGCGGGGAATAAGAACGGAAAAGCTGCGCGAGGAACTCGCACAATGGTGGCGCAGGCGGTCACGCCCGGGGCCTGGGATCGGGTTCCAACCGCGCGGGACCGCGGGCGCGTCTCCTCCCGGACCTGGGCTATGCGGTTTTTTGGACAGGCGCATGGCCCCTCGGGGAGTCCATTTCCATGCCATCCTGACGGCCGGATAAACGATCCTTTGGTTCCAATCGAGCCGCAATCATCACTGAATGACGAGATGAAACGAACCCTTGGGCGTCTGATTGAGTTTGGAAACGTCTTGGATATCAATAACGAGGTACAAATCAGGCCGAGGCGGGAGATCTGGTATCGGCCGATTCGTGATCCTAAGCCCAGCAACCACCCACTTCGAGTTTGGGTGTTCAGCATGCATGTCCAAAATAACCTTGTTATTCGGCTTGATGCTTGATTCGCGAATGTCGTGGAGCAATTTGTTCCTCAGTTCCAAATATGCATTTTGATCCGTGATACGATCACGCCTAATGGCGAACTCATCGCAAATTGAGATGAGTTCAGATCGAAGACTGTTCATTGATAGCAAGTGAGCAGCCTCCTGCTCGAATACACCATGATCACTGGTGCTGCGGAGCGTCCGGGCCACATGGCGATTTATGACCTTCAATATCTCAATTGCGGCCTTATCCCTATCCAGCTTCGGGTGCGCTACCCAGTTTCCATAAAGCCAAGCGGTCGGATAGCGCTTCTTTAGCTGCTTTGCCTCCAAAAGCTTTCGGCAAGCAATCATCACCTCAACGGCACTGCTAGCTCTGTTCTGTAAAGCCTCTCCAAACCGCTCGACCAAGTGCTTTGAGTCCATTGCGCATTCCTTGACGTCCTGCAGGATATCGCCGCATGGAACCGTCTAGAAAAGTCAAAACGGCGCCATTTTTTCTGTATGTGCCGTCGGCGGTTGCTGGCTTTATACAGGCCGCTACGGCCGCTTAATGCCTACGGTAATGCTACTTGCCAACTTGGGTCGAAATTCGGGGTGGGGAAAATGGGCGTAACACCTTGATATACCTTGGCTCCCCGGGCCGGATTCGAACCAGCGACCCAGCGGTTAACAGCCGCTTGCTCTACCACTGAGCTACCGGGGAACGCCGCGCATATAGCAAGGCGCCCGGCGGTTTGCAAAGCACCGATGCGAGAGCGCTTCGGAGCCGTCATGCCCGGCCTCGTGCTGCCTCGTGCCGGGCATCCACGATCTGAAAATTTCAACCCGATGAAGGACGTGGATGGCCGGGACAAGCCCGGCCACGACGAAGCGCCTATTCCGCCGCTCCTTCGCTTGCCGGCCCGACTCCCAGCACCCGCGCCCCTGGCCCCGGTCCCTTGCCGATCGAGCCCTCGCGCGAGCCCCACAGGCGCCGATGCAGGCGGTCGAGCAGCAGATAGATCACCGGCGTGGTGTAAAGGGTCAGCGCCTGCGAGACCAAAAGCCCGCCGATGATGGTGATGCCGAGCGGGCGGCGCAGCTCGGATCCCGGGCCGATGGCGACGGCGAGCGGCACCGCTCCGAGCAGCGACGCCATCGTGGTCATCAGGATCGGGCGGAAGCGCTCGAGGCACGCCTCGAAGATCGCCTGCTCGGGTGCAAGCCCGCGGCGGCGCTCGGCGTCGAGCGCGAAATCGACCAGCATGATGCCGTTCTTTTTCACGATGCCGATCAGGAGAATGATACCGATGAAGGCGATCACCGTGAGCTCGCTGCCGGTGAGCGCGAGCGCGAGCAGGGCGCCCAGCCCGGCGGAGGGCAGCGTGGAGATGATGGTGAGCGGATGGGCGAGGCTCTCGTAGAGCACGCCGAGCACGATATAGACCGCGATCAGCGCGGCGAGGATCAGGATCGGCTGCGCACCGACCGTTTGCGCGAACGCCTTGATGTCGCCGGCAGGCTCGGGATGCATCGAGTCGGGTAGATGCAGGCCGGCGATCGCTTCGCGGATGCTCGCCGCCGCGTCCTCGATCCCGGCCTCGGGCTTGAGATTGTACGTGATGGTGATCGACGGGAACTGGCCCTGGTGGTTGACGACGAGCGGCGCGATCGACTTGCCGAACCGCGCCACCGCCGACAGCGGCACCTCGTTGGGCGCGATGCCGGCGACGACGCCGGTCGCGGCATTGGTCGCCTGGGCGCTGGCGATCGCGCCCGCGCACTGGGCGTTTCCGGCAAAGCTGCCGCTCGCCTTGACATAGACGCGGCTCAGATCCGTCGGGTCGCGCTGGAACTGCCGGTCGATTTCGAGAATGACACGGTATTGATTGCGCTGGGTGTAGATGGTCGAGATCTGCCGCTGCGCGAACGCATCGTTGAGTGCGTTGTCGATGTCCTGGATCTGCACGCACAGGCGCGAGGCGGCGAGCCGGTCGATGGTCACGTCGGCCTGCAGCCCGCCCTGCTCGCGGTCGGTCGAGACATCGGTCAGGCCCGGTAGTTTGCGCGCTGCCTGGAGCACCTTCGGCATCCAGCTCTGCAGCTCGTCGACGTCGGTTCCCCACAATGTGAACTGATATTGCGCCTTGCTCTGGCGGGCGCCGACGCGCAGATCCTGTGCCGGCACCATGAACACCTTGAGGCCGGTCACCGCGGCGAGTTTTTCGCGCAGGCGGTCGACCACCCGCGCGGTCGTGACCTTGCGCTCCGCAAGCGGCTTCAAGCCGATGAACAGCCGGCCCTGGTTGAGCGAGGGGTTGAAGGTCGAGGCGCCGACCGAGGAGGCGACCGCGGCGACGGCGGGATCCGCCTCGACGATCGCCGCCGCGCGCTGCTGCAGCTCGGACATCGCCTTGAACGAGATGTCGGTCGAGGCCTCGGTCCCGCCGAACACGAGCCCGGTGTCGTCCTGGGGGAAATAGCCCTTGGGGACCTTGACGTAGAGCACGACCGTGAGCGCGATTGTCAGCAGCATCACCAGCATGGTGAGCGCGCGGTGACGCAGCACATTGCGCAATGTGCCTGCGTAGCCGCGGATCAGCCAGTCGAGCACCGCGGTCACCGCGCGGTCGAGCCGGGTCGCGCTCGGGCTCGGCGACGCGCGCACGAAATGCGCGCAGATCATCGGCGTGACCGAGAGCGACACCACGGTCGACACCGCGATCGCGAAGGCGAGCGTCACCGAGAACTCGCGGAACAGCCGGCCGACGATGCCGCCCATGAACAGCAGCGGGATGAACGCGGCGATCAGCGACACGCTGATCGACACCACGGTGAAGCCGATCTGGCGCGCGCCCTCGATGGTGGCGCGCAGCGGCGAGGACCCGGCCTCGAGATTGCGAAACACGTTCTCGATCATGACGATGGCGTCGTCGACCACGAAGCCGACCGAGACCGCCAGCGCCATCAGCGAAAGATTATCGATCGAGAAGCCTGCGAGCCACATCAGCGCGCAGGTGCCCGCGAGCGACAGCGGCACGGTGACGCCGGCGGCGATCGTCGGGGTCGCCCGGCGCAGGAACACGAACACCACCAGCATGACCAGCGCGATGGTCGCGCACAGGGTGAGCTGCATGTCGTGGACGCTGGCGCGGATGGTGGTGGTGCGATCGGACAGCACCGAGATCTGCAGGTCGGCGGGGATCCAGGGCTTGATATTGCCGAGCACCTCGTGGATGCGGTCGACGGTCTCGATGACGTTGGCCTGCGCCTGCTTGGTGATGATCAGCAGGATCGAGGGCCGCCGGTTGAACCAGGCGGCGGAGAGCGTGTTGCGCACGCCCGGCGTGATCGAGGCGACGGAGGAGAGCCGCACCACCGAGCCGTTCACGGTGCGCACCACGACCGGATCGTAATCCGCCGCGTTGCGCAGCTGGTCGTTGGTGGCGATCGTCTGCGCCTGCTGCGGCCCGTCGAAGGCGCCGTTCGGCGCCGCGGCGTTGGCATTGACGATCGCGGCGCGCACGTCGTCCATGCCGAGCCCGATCGAGGCGAGCGCCACCGGGTTGACGCGCACGCGGATCGCCGGCTGCTCGGCGCCGCTCACTGTGACCTCGGCGACGCCGTCGACCTGGGAGATGCGCTGGGCGATCACGGTGTCGGCGACGTCGTAGAGCGCGCTCGGCGCGATGGTCTTCGAGGTCAGCGCCAGGATCAGGATCGGCGCCGCGGCCGAATTGGCCTTGCGCAACGTCGGCACCATCGGCAGGTCGGTCGGCAGATCGCTCGCCGCCGCATTGAGCGCCGCCTGCACGTCGCGCGCGGCGCCGTCGATGTTGCGGGAAAGATCGAACTGGACCGCGATGCTGGTCGAGCCGAGCGCGCTGGTCGAGGTGATCTCGGTGAC